>Ga0209782_1001477_pt1 | contig 12313 bp, 5 predicted proteins | sample WorMetmaBAHAMAS1_FD_187390 | JGI IMG/M metagenome (GOLD analysis project Ga0209782, IMG submission 187390) | Marine gutless worms symbiont microbial communities from Max Planck institute for Marine Microbiology, Germany - Inanidrilus... | ecosystem: Host-associated > Annelida > Digestive system >... | reverse complement strand
CACTAAATTGGTTGCCTTGGCAACGTCCCTTAAGATATCGGAAAAAGAAGGTCGGATTGAACATCTGCCATTCAATATCTACCATATAGTGCAAAGATTGTGAAAATCGGTCCAGCGGATCCTGAGATACTTCGGCTCCGAGCGAACGAGTCCGGTACCGAAAAAAAATGGTTGTCATGGCAACGTCCCTTGAGGAATCGGAAAAATGGACCGGATCAAGAAAATTCACGCAAATACCTTCCATTTGGTAAAAAGATCGTGAAAATCGGTCCAGTAGATACTGAGATAGCTTTGCTCCGAGTAAAAAAAGAAGAAGAAATTAACGCAGGCAAAATACATAGCCCGATCGGCAAGTTTGCCGAGTGGGCTAAATAATAATCAACAGAGTATGACCATAAACCACCGTCACCTACCGTACTAAGTGGTCAGAGACCATGAACGTCAGCTTATGTTTAGGCAGAACTTAAAAAACAGCAAAATATGCTAAACTACTGCAAAGCCTAGTGTGTAGCCTGCCGAGCCACGTGAATGGTCATAAAAGAAACCAGGTAATGATCGATGACTATACTGTATACAGTATAGCCTCATAAACTCCGGGATTACTGGACTAAAGCTTAGCAAATTCTCACCTACTGAAGAAGGGTCATCCCTATGTAATCATTTTACACCAGTGTTGCTATCCTCCAATCCGTTTGGAATGCCAATGCAGTGAATGACGGTGGGGTAAGCATGATTTCACCAATTCATTGCAAATTGATTGCCACAATAATGTAAACTGCACGATCGCTAAATGAATGTCAGATTGATCATCTGCACTCATAGGTCTACCAATCCCGAGAAAATTTGGTGATGATCAGTCCAGTACAAAATTGTCAGATAATTGGTCCTAGGGCGTTATAAACACAGCAGGCAGGTTAATAATACCACACTATTAATAGTTTGCATACAGTATGCAGTGCATTTGGGAAAAATTGTTTAAGACTTATCAAACAAATAAGGAAATACCAGAAGTAATATAAAACTTTCATGTCAATATTAAACCACAGTAGTGAATACTGATAGGCTTACTTTTACTGTTTTATCAGCACATTGTTACTACATCTTCAGCTTAGTGTATAGCGCAAAACAAAAAAAAAATACAAAAAAACAAGAAACCCAAGCATTAAGATCTACCTGCATACCAACTCTGGTAGAGCATTTGATAACTGTAAACTGCGTAACCTTGACCTTTAAACTTTTCACCTCAGGGTCAATGCCACAGAGTACAAGAATGTACCAAGTTTGGTGATGGTAGCTCAAGCTGTTTTCCTTTTACAGCACAGACACACACATACACACAGAGTCACAGATCCACACACAGTCAGACAGACACAGACGCTGATCCTGCAACCCATGCACCGGTTACTGCCAGTGTCGATAACAAACTGACTTCACTGATGTTAAAATTTCAGATAATCATCATTAAATTTGAGGTTATCATAATATTTTTAAAATGTTATATTAGAAGTATATAACACACACCACGGTAAAATTCCTTGAAATCCTACACAAAGATAAAATAAATGTTGAATTCAACTGCCGCACGAAAATACTGCTTAGTCAGCACATCTTCACACATTAACGCTAAAGTTCAGTGTGGCTGGATTTCTGCCGACATATCATATACTTTCCTCTGTACTAGCCGAGAGATCGGCTGCAAATAGCAGCTCTGAGATGACCTGTTTTGCAACAAGTGGAATGTAACACCTTACATAAATCAATCACTCGTATGTAATGCACGTAAACTACGAATCTACTTACAGACCTAGATATTGCTTTAGTGGTAAAAAAAATCAGAACAGTCTACAGGGTGAGTCAAAAAAGTACCTCCGCTAAGACTTTTGCATATATTTCAGCTTGTGGTCATCCTCCAAAGACGAAAATTTACCCAGTTGTTCACCACTTATATTGTCATCTATGTTCCAATTTTGGTCCACTTATCTTAATGTTTGTGAGAACTGTAACAATTTTTGTAACATTAATTCCTGAATTTTAACATTCCATTACAGCTTTCTGCAGTATTCACAAATTTCTTTTGAAATAAACTCATTACATTAACGACATCATATGGTAAAAAGTGATCATCAGTAACTGCTATGTCGTTGATCACATTTTATATTCAAAATGCCCCCAATAAGCTGACACACTATACTCCAGCCACTTGGGAAAGTCCTTCACACCTTTAGCAATGGATTTCTGCAGCAAGTCAGCACAGATCCATTGCAGCGCGTCCTTCAACTCAGCAAGTTTTGAGTACTGTATAGCAAAATGTTCGTGGCTATTGCAAGCTGCAAAGATGTGGGTTAATCTAATGACGTAACCATGACAAAATTTCTGTGAAGATGTTAATCTGCATTTTTATTATTCTGTGAGTGTTCGAAATCTGACAGCAACACTTAAAACCTGAGACAGTGAAAATAAGGGTAGTTGTGAAAAATAGACCCCCAATTAGTTAAATTTTAACGTAAAGTGCCCAAATTTGGCAAACATGTGTGGACATAAATTGCCTATTACTGGGCAAAATTTGGCTCAGAAAGGCTTACCACAGGCCAAGATATTGTTAATAGCTTTTGGGGGGGAGGTTACTTTTCTTTAACTCACCCTGTATATCGGCACTTCATCATTAAATCTGATTCAGCAGTCAGTTTCTCAGTTGTACCTAACAGCATTCGACAGCAAGGTCAGTTGATCTTGTGAACCAAACGTTTGTGTCGCTGCAAGTGGCCAGAGTCGATGAAACGTTTGTTACACAGCGCACACTCGTACGGCTTTTCTCCCGTGTGGATTCTCATGTGAACTTGTAGATGTCCCGACTGACTAAACGCCTTGTCACACAAGTGACACGTGTACTCTCCGCTGTGAATTCTGCCGTGCGCAACAAGGTGGGCCGACTTTGTGAATCGTTTGCCACAAACAGTACACTCGAATTTCCTCGTGTCATTCCGCTTCAGTTCACTGGTTTTGTTGCAGCTCGTCATGTGAACACGTTCGTGTCGCTGCAAGTGGCTGTAGTCGATAAAACTTTTGTTGCACTCTGAACACTCGTATGCCTTCTCTCCCGTGTGGACTCTCATGTGGCTGCTAAGATTTCCGGTCTGACTAAACGCCTTGTCGCAAATGAGACATTTGTATGGTTTCTCTCCGCTGTGAGTTCTGCTGTGCAAGAGAAGTTCGTAAGAACTCGTGAATCGTTTGCTACATACAGTACATTCAAACGGTTTCTCGCCGGAATGACGTCGCATGTGCGCTGTTAGATGCTGTTTACGTCCAAAGCATTTTCCGCATTCCATGCACTTGTATTTACCCCTGTGAACATTCATGTGTGTATATAGGGCTTTCTGAGTCGGAAAACGTCTATCACATTCATAGCACGTATACCAGTCTTCCACCGTGTGTGTTGTACCTGTACAATATGAACAAATCAAATTATAGCTATTCAACGTTTCAAATATACTTCACAAAATGACTGCGTAGTTCTATTTTGTTGAGTAGACCAGATGGGCATAAACTCAAAATGTCTCACCAGGAGGCAGCACTAAACTGGCAGCTAAGTTGAGTGTCTCCAGTACAGAAGCAGTCTGCATATGATTCTGTGTTTCATCAGCTTCAGCATCATTTTCAACAGAGCTTGCAGCGCTGGACTCATAATCCTGACAAGAAAACAACCGTCAGACACGAACTGTAACTTAGTTACTGTTAAATTTACAACCTGCAATGTAAATCATCTGCTAATGCATTTAGTATAGCTAACATAACCTAACGTAATTGTTAATTAATATGACTGCAAGAAAATCACAGTCACATGATCACAGTGACTACGGTACTAATAAAAAATTTTGGCCATGTGTCATGATTTTGGCCTCAGCCATGAGCTGTCGGCGGCATATGTATAAATTCAGCATGGTGGCTGTGCGTAAAATGTCACAGAATCATTCCTTTTTTACTGGATCTGTACCATTTTATTACTTGACAACTTTCATCTGAATTCGTTGCCATTTGACAAACTGTTCTTATTTTTATGGCATTTTGATTTCGCATAGATACAACGAGATGGCATGATTCTTTTTTTTTCACGTTAGAACAGATCCTGATACTGATTCTGCACCATGTCCGGTCCACTATAGATCGACTCGGCGCCGGTCTATTTTTGCAGATCAGCACTGGTGCAATAGTACAGATAATTGGTGTCAGCAGTGTGCTGCCGCTGATTTTGGCCCGTCAGTTATTATCAACGTTAGTAATGCACTACATGCTTAACTTGATCATTACTTAGATGCACTGGTAATAGTGCCATCAATCACACCTAGTACAGGATTGTATTACCAACTAATTACCGCCACCTGCTTAGGAAACAAGGCATGTTTCAGCACTATTCACCACTACTAGACTGGACCAAGTACTGACTCGGCTGGTCCAGACAACATAAAATTACTAAATTGGTCTGGTACAGCTTTTTGTGTAAGAATTTTGTCTAGGGGGTCCAAAATATACCACATACCATGATTTAATCAGTGAAATATGGCAATCTGGTTGGGATGGGGGAGGGTACCCTCTACATCAGTACTTTCTCACTGGATTTTTCAAAATCTCATGAGTTTCTCTGGTCATGGCAAGGGAGGTCCAGACCCCTGATAACCTCTGGCCAGCTAGGCCCCTGAATCTGCAGACATCACTTTGCATTATGAATTGCACCTACATAACATAAAAAATTAAACAACATACATCATCAGGTTCCTCTTTCACAGCTGCCAAAGTCTCTTGTATGACTTCAGCAGACCAATCCCCACGGACACATTCTGTTGTGGAGGAACCATCTGTATCTCCTGTAACTGGAACCGTCGCTGTGAAATCAACTCTGCATGACTCAGCAGTGTGTTCCTCCTCCTCACTGTCAGCATTTAAGGCTGAGTCCATCTTGGCTGATGAGATCGATTTCGTAATGTAAGACACAGACAATCACCTACAACGCAGACGTTATACATATTTTACCACAAACAATAGGCTCTGAAACTATATTACTCAGCATACAGACAACTTTACAACATTGCTAACATGACAATCAAATTTTATTTTGGTTAACACAGGTAAAGTTAAAGTTCTTTCATACTCGTAACCAAGTGTTGGGCCTGGAGCTAATCTTGGTATACAGGCAGTCAGACCACAGGTGGCTTTAAGCCATCCACCCAAAGGTAGGTTGCCATTACTTTCTACCAGGCCTGCGGTTACCTTCCCAGCTAAAGAACATCACCACTCATCGGCCACTACCAAATTATACTGCTTGGTGACTGACGCACATGGGTGTGAACAACTGCCATCAGACTATCGAGACTATTGAGTTATTTTGGATATTCGTCTACAAAAATTCATATAGAGTTAGAACAATCCACAAAAAGACTGGACCAGACTGATTCAGCAATTCATGTCGCCTGGACATATGTCTTCTTTGCATATCTTATCTACTGAAAAGGGAATAAAAACCATAACATTTTCAGAACATTTTAGTATAATTATATTAAATAAAATACAGCCAATGTAGTGTAAAAATGCCCATCGATGGATGGTGAAGTGTTAGCGGCACAGTCTATAATATTAGACATCAGGTGTGTTTATTACAAGACAAGACTGATGGTGATAAATTACCATGTAAATTACCATAAAGTGATATTCCTGGAGTGAAAAGCATATTGACATGTATTAAAGTACAAGCTCAGGTCACTTGCTATTCTATGATGTTCACGGTATCTGCAGCCATTGGCTGCTTATCCTGCATGCCCTCTTTCCCATCTGTGGCGATTGTGGTGTCGTTGTCAGTGTAGCCATCCTGTAACGTGGACTCATCCACAACGATTACCAAATCAGCTGATGGCGCATCGTCATTCTATACACAGAACTTGGAAAAAAGTGATATTGGAGTTTAGGGGTCATCCAAGGTCATCAGAAGTGTCACCATTCAATAGAGCATACGATTTACACGGTTGAGGAAATTTAGATTTGTTAAAGTCTCCGCGTCATGCACACAGATTCAGTGAGTGTTAACAGTTGCACTTTTTAGGGTGGCGATGCAGCCTCTTCCCAAATAACTAAAAAGTCCAGATGACACAGACGTTCCGGCACCCCGGCATCTTGTTCTATGCCATCAGTTAATTATTGTAAGCAGTACTCGTGGATTAACAAAGCCGTGCTGCAGGCTGCCCATTGTACTACGAGTCTACTCGTGCATTTCACCTGGGGATAGGGCGAGATACTTCGGCACTTGGGGGAAGGCAGTTCGGCACTTAGATCTGATCTGTCTTTGTCTAGGGTCCGAAGTGTCCGGGTCTGAAGTGTCCGATTACCTACTTTCATACAACAAAGTTTTCACTCCAGGAATAAGACTTGATCGTAGTCTAACTTCATCCCCACTGGCGCCAGTGGACTGGTGGAATATTAGATTACACCTTATTACACCTTCCACGCTGTTGATAAATACTGAAAGCTATCGAAACCTGCCTTCGGTGGCTTTCGGTATTTATCGACACCCCTTCTAAGTCTTTCTTTTCATTCATCAAACGAAAAACAACCAAGACCGCTGATACCGCTAGCTATCCTTAAATTTGCCGCACTTTGTGTAAATTAAAACGAAAATACGACAATCGCAACCAAAAAAGGTCGCATTTATATATTAAGCCTGAAAACAAAAACTAGCATTTTTACGGAAATACAATCTAAAATCGTAAACCGAATCTAGAACTAGAAGTCGAACGTAAGCTACTGCGGAGGTGTGACGGGGTATTGCAAAACCGGCAGGATGCTTTGTATAGTCACGAGTGTAGTGCATCGGCATTTTATCGGATAATCAGCAAATCGGCATTTAATGAATAGATCTGGAACTTATTAACTACTACTTCATGGGCATAGTTGGCTATTGTGGGATGAGAAAATTTCGCAGTGCAAATGCTGCACATCTGTCTAATGCTCGTTATCCTACTAACGGCTTAAGGTCGGGTTGCACCATCCATACTTAAGTAGTCCTTAAATCTACAATTAACTCGGACTTAAGTGGAAAAGTAGTACAAAACGCGTTGCACCATCGCCACTTAACTGCTAATTGAAAATCGAGATATAATTGGCGATTTAATGATTCCTTAAAATTAAGTGGCCATTAGCTAAGTGACGATTTAGGTGAGGTTGGTGCAACCCGCCATAAATATTCTTGCATATCTGTTTGGAGTCATGGTCTTGTTTCTTATGCAGACAAAAATGGTGGCTTATAAGCTTGAAAGCCTAGAAGTTTACAAAGTGAGGGAGGTTTGAGCCTAGCCTAATAAAATTTTACACAAAAGTTAATTGGTGAAATAATGTTATAATATTGTTAATAGTAGTCTATATGCACAATAATGTATTACAAATACACTTTTCTTTAGTCTACATCAATCTGTTCTGAGATATTTATATGCAAGCATGCTGATTATTTCATTGCATCTTTTGCAAAATTATTAACTTCACAGGCTATTCTGGACACAATGTGCACACAATCATATTCAAATAGCACACATATAAGTGTAGTTAAAAATATCATCAGTGTGGGCTGTCAGCAGACTCACTGAGAAAAGAGTGACATGGGAAAAGAGTTTACAGTATGAAAAACCGAGAACAGAAAATGTGAAAAAAATACAATTAGTTTCATCCGCCGGTGCTAAATTAAGAGTCTCACATGTTTAAATTTTCTGCCCATGAAAATCTGTTAGAAAACAGTTTGTAACAAAGATAGATTTAATGGCTACATCATAGTAACAGTAGCTGGACCATGTTCAATCTTCTGCAGCTCACTCAAGACATACATCCATGCAAGCATCTCATTGCTCAATCTTTACAAGCCAGGGCCCGGATTCACAGACGGTCTTAGGACAATTTTGAGACAGTTCCTAAGATAGTATCTCATCTTAGTCCTAATGCCAATTCACAAAACAGTTATGACAGCCATAAGAGATATCTTACGACGAAATCCTAAGATCACCTTTGAACAGTCTTAACTCATTCGAATCAAGCAAATCACAATATTTATTGCCATAAATAAACAACTGGCAGCAGGAAATTACGTGTTATTTGACGTTGTCATGCAGCAATTAGTGTGCAAGTATGTAACTGCTCGCAAGTCGCAACAACCAACAAGTTGCCTAGTGCAGCGCCGTTGAATGATCATGCATATGCTACTGTCAGTGCCAGCTGAGTAATCTTCTGCAAGCTGAAAAAACTGCCGAGAACTGACATTTTCATCAGGACATACGCTTAAAATGTGGCTCTTGCCTCTTGTTTAGTTCTAACTAAACTATAAGAAACAGTACAGGAATAACAGGATAGTTTATTCCATTTATCGATAAATTACTGGGTAGCTAATAAATTGGCATGATCCTCACTGACAGATGTTAGGCCTATACATGAAGTTCAGTTCAGTTCATACATTTATGACTAAGTTAACTAAGCTGATTTTTTTCTGACATATTACATGTAAATGTAAGCTATGTAAGCTAAGCATCCTGACTGTAGTACCGGTAAGTAAAGTAAGTGGAACATAGCTGTTCGCAAACATGCCTCACCGCTACAGGTAAGTGCCAACGCAGTGTTACCTGCTAGCCAATTAAAGCTGAAGCTGGTACTTGATTTAGCAACCCCAAAGGAATGCAAGGCTAAGTTTTTTTTGATCTAGTAGGCTTAGCTACATACCAAGTGGAACACCTGCATAAAAACAGTCAGATATCTCAGTATTATCTGGGCCCAATGCAGACTGACTTCCTTCATACGCCAATCTGTCAGTATAGAAGTTGAAGCTGTAAAAAGCCTGAATGTTCGACGGTTCGACATCGGTACTTTTTCTCACCAGTGAATGCAAACACAAGTCATTCGGTTCAGTAAGATCAGCTGTTCTTGTGTACAAAACGCTGATGTTGCAGCAAGTTGCCCGAGTCACTGAAACTTTTGTCACAGACTGAACACGTGTACGGCTTCTCTCCCGTGTGGACTCTCAAATGTCTTTTCAAATGTCCCTGCTCGACAAACGCTTTCTCGCATACATAACATTTGTACGGTTTCTCCCCATTGTGAATTCTGTTGTGCGAAACAAGGTGCTGCAGTGCTCGGAATCGTTTGCTACAAATGGTACACTCAAACGGCTTCTCTTCTGAATGAGTTCGCCTGTGTCGTGTCAGGTTACTACTGCTTCCAAAACATCTGCTGCATTCTGGACACTTGTATTTACTGGTGTGAATATTCATATGATGACCCAGAGTATTAGGGGATGAAAAATATTTATTGCATTCCGAGCACGAATAGCAGTTTCCCTCAGTGTGCGAAGCTCTGTGTTCTATCAAGGTATGTTTCCGCGTAAACCGTTTGTCACAAACGGTACACACAAATAACCGTGGCTTTGCTTTCTCATCACAGTGATCTCTACTGTGATCAACCAGATGTTTAGATCTTGTGAACTGTTGGCCACAGACTGTACATTCAAACAGTTTCTCTCCGGTATGACTTCGTCTGTGTACTGCTAGATGATAGCGACTTCCGAAACATTGTCCGCAGTTTCTGCACTTGTATTTAGCCGTGTGGATATTCATATGCCGACACAGAGCAATCTGACTTGAAAACTGTTTTTCACACACAGTGCATGAGTACTGATCTTTAGTGTGTAGTTTTTTGTTAGTATTCAAATTGTTTTGGTCACCTACAGTACACTGAAATGGTCTTGGATTATTATAATGCTCAGTGTGATCACTGCTATCGGCCTCAGTCTTCACATCAAATGAACTTTCACCTGTTTAATATGCATATGTCTCATTTGTATAAATGCAGCAACAATGACTCATTTTATTATCCTTTTCCACTACGGTGCAAAAAATAGTAATGCAAAATGCAATGCTGCATACATGCCACAGAAACAAATTAATTATTGCAGAACATTAACGTTCATCATACAAACCAAACAATTCAAGTCAAGTAGCCTTTAATAAACAAGAAGCATTTGAAAAATGTTGGGCCCATTTGCCACTGCGAGCCGCCTCACGCCCATTCACCAGGTGTCAACAGCGGTACTGTCGCGCGCCGCCTGTGCATCGATGTCCACGACAACAACGACAACGACAACGCGTGACAGAGGGGACCGCTATGGCCCCATGGAATGGGCCCAATAAAGATGACATCACGTGCACCTTTCGTAAAGTAAACAGAGTATCGCAGTTCACAAACATGCCTCACTGCTGTGGGAACTCGTGCCATACTGCCATATGGGATCACACAGTGTTACCTGCCACCTGGCAGGGGTGACATTCCAGCCTTTATCCCAAATAAGGCTGGTACTTGATTTAGATACTCTGAAGGGATGCAAGGCTGAGTTAATCTAGTTGGTATACCCACTCAATGGCCCAAAGATGGTCACCCATCCCAGTACTAACCAGGCTCAACTAGAGTGACTTTGTTCATGTGACGAACAACGCTATTTTTACGGCTAAGCCACCAACTTGGCTAGTACACACAAGAGAGAAAACAACATAAAACACACCAGCAGTTGGCTCATCATCATGCGACTGTTCCTTATCCGCAGTCTTTAATTGTGTAAACATATCCAGTTGGCTCACAAAAGTTTTTTTTTTACATCAGACCAACAAACGGCCTACAAAACACACAATGCATATTGTACCATGCAACAAGTCACAGCTACCACAGATGAACTCGCACAGTGTTGCGTGTCATGTCCACTGCACTGTATACAAAGCTCGATGCTGAATGTGATAAACAAGTGATCATCATCGATGGACTGACGATATCATGTGTGATGATGGTCATGGGTCGTGGCAAATAATTGGACTAAAAATTAGATTTTGAAATATACATATTTAATTAGAATTAAGTCACTAATTAATTACATTTTAAAATTAGCAACTAGCATATTTAGTTATTAATTGATTATAATTTACAGTTGACAATTTTTGTGGTTAATTAGCACACTAATGTTTCGTTAATTACTAAGGATCTTAAAACCGGATTAAGGTCGGGTTGCACCATCCATGCTTAACTTAATTAGTCCTTAAATGTCCGTTGAAATACATGGAGATTTAAGGACGACTTAAATTAAGTATGGACGGTGCAACCCGACCTAAAAGCCTAAACGGATTCCACTTACTGAAAACTGGTTATCAATGGTTTCCGTTTGTGAGGTCATCGACACCGTGCACCCCCCCCACATCACCCATCGGTCGGTCAGCTGGGAAGCAGGACTCGACCGGCCGACAGTAGGAAAGCTGGCCTCTCTCCAGTCACTGATGGAGACATGACAACTTTCCCACAATCAGTGGATGGCAGTCAATCAGCTGTAGGCTGCTGTCGGACCGCGCTACACTGGCGTGGGCAGAACTGGCTGTAACTCATTGCCCAGCCATCTCAGTCTGTCTGTTGGCATGTCTCTATTGTCGGTCAGTCCCAGGAGGGGTGAGGGGAAGGTCGATAATTGTGCGGCAGCTTCAGTAACTGAGGCAGGCAATGGCCACGGCCATCATCAGTATCTAGCGATGGCTGTGGTCATGCGATGTAAGTGATAATGACTAACAGCAGAAAGCACGGTGTGTAAGAACGGAAACTGTTTTGCTGAATTACTAAACAGTTTCCGATTTCAGAAACGGAAAACGGTTAAATAGTAACTGGTTAACATCTCTATTAATTTCTATACACTGTGTTTACTGACTAGTCATCATTGTCAATTCTGTCAACGTTGGTTTGTCAACTGCCTAATATTGGTCACTAAGGTCCGGTTTTTCCACAGTAAATTAATCTCCCGTTAATTTAATCCGGCATTAAATCCGGCAGATAATGATCAATATACTCAGATGTCGTTTTTCCACTGGCAGTTCGTCAATTAAATCGTCCGTTTAGGACGATTTAATTGACGAATAGGCTACTCGTCACCATGCCGTCTTGGTATACGCTCATACAGCGTGGTGATTGCGCCGATCTGGCACTATTAATTTTGCCGCGATTAGGGCCAGATCGCCGATCTGGCGCTAGCACCAATCTAACGCAGTGGCTATACACACGGCTGGCTGGCGTACTAAAAATAGATATGTAAATATATGTATATATGTCGATTCATTACGGCTCTTAGCAGCAACCTCACCGACTGCCGTTGTAGCTCATTGGTAGTGCGCTGGGTTACAATGCTGCAGGTCTGGGTTTGAATCCAGGTATGGGGAATTTTTTTTTATTTTATATCGTTTTTTTGTGTTTTGTAATCAAATTTGTGTTTCAT
>Ga0209782_1001476_pt1 | contig 12314 bp, 13 predicted proteins | sample WorMetmaBAHAMAS1_FD_187390 | JGI IMG/M metagenome (GOLD analysis project Ga0209782, IMG submission 187390) | Marine gutless worms symbiont microbial communities from Max Planck institute for Marine Microbiology, Germany - Inanidrilus... | ecosystem: Host-associated > Annelida > Digestive system... | reverse complement strand
GAGCCGCCGACGTGGATAACAGATGGCAGGCGCCAGTGGCTCTACTTGTAGGACAGGGCCGCACCATTGGTACCTCACCAGAGAAACCTGCAGGCTAAGCTGGGCTCTTAAAATATACAGTACAAACCCCAGTGTTAGAGGGGTTGCACATTGGGCCAGGCCTAGGCCTCAGCCTAGCCACCCCTGATGAACGAACTTTGGGCGTGTGCAGAGTTGGAAGCTCGCGAAAATGCTGCCGTACAAAGTGCCGCAAGAGACAAGCACGTCAAAGATCAGCAAACCAAAGACGCTGCCAAACAGTTGGAGCAGGAGGTACTTTCTCATCTTTATATACACTTTTTGGTATGCATTTATTTAGTATTGGATTTTTAACTTTGATTTCAAGGCAAGCATCGCAGTTGACTCATAGCCGTTGGTTGCCACTGCTTCAGGGAGGGTGGTTAACTTAATATCTTTTTGGTTTTGCTACTTAGTTCAGTCACCAGATAGTGTAATGCAATTGCGGATGCACATAAATGGAACCCATATATAATTAAAATTTAAATCTGTCAAAATAGTAAGTACATGCAAAAATCATAATGTGCGTTGTCAGTTTGTTTCTAACGAGACTTGAATGCAAATAATAGCCACATGACACGCAGCATCACCGTAATCTTCAAGAAAAAGAAAACAAGTTATGTCATGAAATATCTATAGAGCCATTTTTGCTTATACATGTTACATAAAGCAGATAAAAATGTAAAATGCCATTGTATAGATGCTGGTTTGTAGTTCTTGTGTTGAAGTATGTTCAGCAAATGTAGACATTCACAATGTTTCCGGACGTCCATCAACCAACATGAATTCAGATAAGCACAGTCGTTTGGGAATTATTAAAACAGCTTCTAAGATGCAAGACAATCTTGTAAAATAGTAACTGGCAGAGATATACAATGGCCGTGATAAAAATGCGTAAAATATTAAAATGTCTGCTTTGTACCATGCAGATAGAAAGGTTGCGAAAAGAAGGTTCAAGACTTGTTGCCGACGAGCAACTAAGACTTAAACAGCAACTAAGAGAGGAGTCATCTCAGTTGTACTGCGACTCAGACACTGGTGTCAGGCTGCGGGTAAGTGACTTCCGTTAGATCGGATGGTTCTGTAACATTTGAATGGCACCATGAGTACAACAGCTCTGGTATGGCTTCACGTTATGTCGTCGGTTGTCGCAGCAAATGTAATCAAAATTTATAAGTGCGGTATATCCAAGAAAGCTACGTTGAGTATGCTGATCTTGTAGTTTTTAGTTAATCTTTTTTTTCACTCAACCGTTATTTTCCATTTAACTTCAAAGCATTTAGTTTTGTATTTGCGGATATTTTTGGGGACTTTTTCGAGATCCGAATTTTAAGTTATGACTGAAAGATAATGAGAACTAGATGCGCGCAGAGATCTCGTGGGTTTGTGGTTCAGTTGTCTGTTACGATGTGTTTGTTTGTAACAGTGTGTATCTGTAGAGACCGTGAATTGATGAGTGATGAATTTTGCCATTTAGGCCTATTTGAACTAAAAGCACCTAATCAGCTAACAGTTATGACTACATCTTTTAAACGCCGTCTTAAAGCTGTATTATTCAACCGGGGCTTCGCTGAATATATGTAAATGACTCTGTAATGTGCTTCCGGTCTTTTAGTAGGAAGCACAATATAAATACCTTAGTTACAGTTACAGTTATGTAACACATTGAAACGTTGTACTGCGACTCAGGCACATATAAGGCTCGTGAAATTTCCGTAAATTTGGCAAAGTCTGCTTGCGATTTTTCAAGAAGTTGGGCATATTTTCAAAAACTGTCCGTGAAATTGTGCGTTTTCTTGTGAATTAATCAGGCCATTACGATGATACGTATGTTTCAAATGTACATTGCATTCAGCTGAAATGGAGAAGTACCAAGAATGATGTCACTAATGGAGGTTACAGTATGGAGAGCTTACGTCATATTTTTGAAAAGGTCGGTAATGCACAACTTTGATTATTATGTACATCGTTTGTTAGAATAGAGGGCTAATTGGTGCGGTTGTCCCATCCAGCTGGATTTTGACCATCCTGGAAAACTCATCACTGGTCAGATGGCAGTTAAGTCTACAGATCGAATAGTTTTTGAATGAGACTATATTTTAGTGAGTAATTTCGCACAGTATGGAAATGGAAAAGAGAAGTCTAGCATATTTTCTCTACTATAATGCACTAGTAACGTCGGTATCGTTTTTTTTAGACACAGTGTGTATTGATTTAAATAAGACCCAAGTGCAGAAAATAGCTGTGATGCCATTGAACTGCCAAGGGCCAGTCAGAATGTACAAAAACTCAATTTTGGGCACTTCCATTCATTGGAGCAGCATTTCAGTGATTACAATGACTTCTTATTAGTGTTCTGTAGTGACTTTATAATAATAGAACCATTGTTGAGTTATGTGCTATTAAAGTTAAAAGAAGCACAATTGTGGAGAACAACGAGAAAACCGCAGAGTTCCCTATAAACCACTTGCTACATAATGATGCGACTGAAATGCTGGTTTTGTAGCAAATACTGTTAGTATTTTATTAGTAGTTATTCTGTAAATTTTAATATTTATGCACTAATAGTTACACAGTATATGCATGTCGTATGCGGTTGTTGTCCACAGTACGGAGAAGTGACTGCATTGCTGGTGTCGAAAAAGAAGAACGGAAGTGCAATAGTTGAGTTTTCAACACACGAACAGGCAGTATGTGTGTGCAACTTGAGTTATCTTGCTGATCATTAGTTTATGGGTGATGTTTGTAATTAATTTTCATCTTTTATTAATATTAATAATAATAATAAACTCATTTGTATAGTGCCATAAGGTTGTGGCTTTAGAGGCATTGACTATGTAAACATTATCCAGCACAGTCAGTACATAATTTTACATATTATTTCTTAAAGCATTATTAAGAGCAGTGAAAAATTGTGGGTCTTATAAATTTCATAAATTGGTTGCAGGGTGACCGGAGATTTTGGCAAAAGTCTGCACTGCAGAATTTGTTAAATGTCACAGAATTCCCGATGCCCAAAGTGTAATTGGTTTCGTTCCGGGAAGAGCGTACGGCCTACAAATAAAATCTCACCCCATCATGGTTTACATGCTCTCATTGGAATGCGTACAGACAGCAACAATATTATAGAAACGGGGGACGGGCGAGAAATTCTGCCACATACTTGGCAGCAAATATGAGTGGTTGTACCACTGCTGTCGTTGATTGATGCAGGTACGAGCTCTCGATGAGAGAGGGAATGCTGACAACCCGGTTGTCGTCACCTGGCTGTCGTCACCGTCGGCTCAAAGCAGCTCACGTAGGACAAACGCAGCATCAGCAGAGGTGACGTTCTGTCATGAATACCACCAATTTCCATGTGACAGTAACATTAGTATCTCCGTCCAGATTTTTCCCCTTGGTATCTGCTTGGCTGCCCCCACGTCAGGTAGGTGTGCCAAACTTTAATGCGGGATGTGGCTGCAGTTTCTGATCCAGATTGGACCTCATCATTTTGTGCCAAACAGTCGCACAGCCACCAGTGTGTAACTAATCACCGTTGTTTGTGGTACGTGTGCGGTGGTGGGGTCGGAGAGCGACCAGAAATTGTGCAACATCCTTTCCATACGAAGACAAGTACTCTGATGGATGCAGAAAGGTTGTGGCGAGGCTACTGGTTGGAGTCAGTGCAGTGTCTTTCATTTACTGCTCCGACGTTGTTGATCGGAAGGATAGCAGCCGATGAAGAATCTGTCCAACTTATCTTCAACAGTTTTGTTGCAGTACAAGTGGCGGAAGAAAACTGAGAGGGAACTAGGCGTTAAAACGTAGAGGTAACATTGGCTGGTCGGTGGTTTGACGTAGTGGTAGCATCATTCGTCACATGAACGAAGTTACTCTGTGGTAAGCCCAGTTAAGTACTGGGATGGATATACCACCTCGGTATGTTACCAAGCCATTAGGTCAACTCAGCCTTGTATCTGCCCGGGGTCGCTAAGTTGAGTACAATTTTCAGTGGTCTGAGGTAAAGGCGGGAATGTCGCCTCTGCTGGATGTGTGATCCCATAATGCATGTAAGTTCCCATAGCAGTGAAGCATGTTGTGAACTGTTATATTTGGTTTGGTTTAGTCAAATCTCTCCCATGAAAAGCAAGCTAGGCCAAATATAAAGCTTGTATTGAAAATTTTGTGCTGTGTTTCTTTGCTGGCGGTCTGCTTATGTCTTACTTAGACATTACTCGTAAGTACCAGTAAATAGAAAATTAAGAGTGCATTATGCAAATGCCTCTAATGCGCTAAGTTACTCTTGGATGTACAACGAAGTAATATAATAACGGCAAACTAATACAATGGTTGTTGCGAAATGATCAATTATCTTCGTCAGAGTGAATTTTAAAATGTGAAGCGTCAGCATCCGTAAAGTCTCAACACATCTTGTAAGTTTCTGCAGCAAGCTGAAGTCACTTTAACCTGCACACTGTGTCAGTCAATTAGTGCCGGTGTACTGTCTGCTAATGAAATACAAGCTTTTGTGATGTTGCGACAGGTTTCCGCCGATCCATTGTGTGCACGCGGTGAGCCCAGCAGCAGCAGTCCTGCATCTGGCGTCGACTTTGAAAGTCTTGTATTAATGCGACTGCGACAGGCTGAAGAACGTAAAAGGCTGAACCAGCAGCTGCAGGCTGAAGATGACTGATAACAGTTACTGTAGAGGTGTCTATGACAGTGAGTGTACTGGGAGAGACTGTAATGTTGGAAGAAGGAAGCAAACAGTAGATTCTGTCAAGGCTGTACGTAGAACTGCGGACCGGCCTGTGCATTTAAGTCATTTCACATTACGTCAAATTCATCTGTTATTGGCCTACCTGGGGTCAGACCCCATGCAAGGCGCCGGTGCCTAATGCACCCTAGCAACATTGTACAGTTTGGTGCTGTATAGGTTCTGTTTACCTTATCACTTGTGAAATGCAGAACCATCATTTCCACTAAGTGAAGTAAAAGATCATCTATATACATGTAAACACACCCTTCCAGTCTTTTCCAACTTATTAGCTAGTACTGCAGCTGAAGCCATCTGAACAAATGCAGCCAACAATGACGTTATAGTTTATCTAATGGTTTGTTTATAACTGTCGCATATGCCAATTGCCAGGTTATTCATTGTGCAAGTTCTCAAGAGCCACAGTAACTATTGCTGATAGTGAAAAATAACCAGACTGAGCACTTACCAGTTGTTAATTCTTATTATCAATTTTCGCTGAAAAATAACCAACCAAATCAATCTCAAATCAACGCACATTTCTCAGGAATTATTGTAAGTTTTTGAACATGTTTGTTCGGGTGGCATTTTGATAAACAGCGTGCGTTTTTAGTGTTTAGTATAGGGTTCCCACTCAAATCTTATCAAATGCAAATTCACAACTTCTCAGGACCTGACAAATAATTAGCACCTACTTTACACCATTTCTGGCCTCGACCTATGAATATGGGAACCCTGTTAGTAATATACTGGACTCCTTGACTCGAAGTAAAACAGCCAAAGACTACATATCATATTCACTTGCTTTTATTAATCTGTATACAGCCGGACGAAGAATGCAAAATACCATTCATACAGTAAGATGTTTTTGACTTCTTTCAAGTAAGTAAAACTGTTAATGCACCAGATTTAAAACAGCAGTAGTAATTTGTCACAGCAGCTAGGCGAAATAAAAAAAACTGCAAACGGAACAGTGCAGACCATATCAACTGCAACAGAATTCATCCGGCCAATAGTAAAATATCGAAGAAGCCTAGACGCTGCTGACTCGACATAATCTTAGCGAATTTCATCACTTCTTCTTGCCGGTGGCTTTCTGGGCAGCCTTGGTGACCTTGCCCTGGCCACCATCACGTTTCTTCACCGACTTGATCACTCCGACCGCGACCGTCTGCCGCATGTCGCGCACGGCAAAGCGACCTAGCGGAGCATAGTCGGCGAATGTTTCGACGCACATCGGCTTCTGCGGCACCATTTCGACGATTGCTGCGTCGCCTGATTTGATGTGGTTCGGATTGTCCTCGATCTTCTTGCCGCTACGACGGTCGATCTTCTCCATGAGCTCGCGGAACTTGCAGGCAATGTGCGACGTGTGGCAGTCCAGCACCGGTGCGTAGCCGGCGTTTATCTGACCTGGATGGTTCAGAATGATCACCTATAAACACACAATTTGATATTTATTCAAACTAGAATAATAGTTCAGTTTGCATGTTCTTTACATATTATTTGCCTCACTTTAAATACAAATTGTGGATTTTTGGTGAGAGATTTAAATGAAGTGGAAATTTGTTGTGCAAATATATGCAACTTGTACATACACAAGATTAAATATGTACACCAGAAAGCGCAAATGATGATGATATTTATGAAAGCTCAGTTGCACGGTGAAAAAACCCATGTCCATGTTAAGGGTTACCTTCCATGACTGCAGCAAGTACTGTAAATGCGCCAACATGCTATATCCCTAATTGTGTGCTTCTGCTGTTCACAGTTACCTGTGCCTTGAATTCCTCAGTTTCTTTTGGTGGATCGTTTTTGGAATCTCCGGCGACGTTACCACGGCGAATGTCCTTGACGGAGACGTTCTTGACGTTGAATCCGACGTTGTCTCCGGGGCTGGCCAGCTCCAGGGCCGTGTGATGCATCTCGACCGACTTCACTTCAGTCGTCACGTTCACCGGAGCAAATGTCACGATCATGCCAGCTTTCATAGTGCCCGTCTCCACACGGCCGACCGGAACTGTTCCAATACCTAACAACACAACTACTTATTTAGTCTTGGACTGACCGCGTCAGATGCACAGAGTTAAATATATATTCTATCTAGAGTCAATACGTCCAATTAGAACAGCAGAAAATTTTGAGGCCTTGCTTGGCTTCGCTACGCTACATGGCCGCCGGCACAGCCGCCGGTCGAGTGACGTCATTTTGTTGAAGTAAGTAAGTAAGCCGTCATTTGCTGTCAGTTTACTATGTTCGTTGCTATTCAGTGTATATCTATTCTGTTGTGGCCATGTTTGCCGGTGCGTACGATGGCTTCGGCTTGGCTCGCTAGCAAGCGGGCCGTGGTCAGATGGTACTGTAAAGGTAATATCAAACTGGATTTCACGGAAGCAAGAGACAATAAGTGGCAGTGGCATCAGCTGGGCCATATGTTAAGTCTGCACTTCTCTCCAGCAGATAACAATATCAGCAATTCACCACTCGTTTTTTCACAGGCTGCATGCCCTTCCTGCTGCCGAGCCAACAGCATCACAGCACCCACATCATTTCCAATACGTAACAAACGTAAACGTTTTAAGAACCTCCGTGCATAACTGACATGGTTTTTCAGTGTTTGTACACCCTGTGATTTGAAGCCTCTACCTGACTGGAAACTTGACTTGTATGGGTTCAAGAAACCAAGTATCAGATGGGGTCCAGACTCTATTAGTTTCCCCATGGGGAAAAAATGTAGAGGCCATGTGATAAACCGCTGGAAAAGATGGTATCTATCTACTGCACAGTATGAAGCATAGGAATTATGTATGTATTACGAAATTACAGCCCAGCAGCACAACTGCTGCTACCAAAGCTTCAATACAGCAAAGCTCTCACCTGGCCAGCTGCTGACAATGACATTTTTCCACCGGCTGGCTGTTCAGCAGCTGTTCAGCCAAATTTGAAACATTACATTCAACAAAGAAACGAATGAAATTCGGCGATCTGTCACTGATCGTACCTCCAATCTTGTAGACGTCCTGAAGCGGGAGTCGCAGTGGCTTGTCGGAGGGACGCTTCGGAGGATCGATGTTGTCGAGCGCGTCCATTATCGTCATACCGCTGTTCTCCTTCTTGTCCTTCGTCACCTTCCAACCCTTGAACCACGGCATCTTGGCACTGCCCTCCAGCATGTTGTCGCCGTGCCAGCCGGAAATCGGCACAAACGGCACGGTGTCTGGGCTGTAGCCGATCTTCTTGATGTACGCCGACACCTCCTTCTGGATCTCGTTGTACCGAGCCTGAAGCACGTCGCACGCAGGCAACAATAACTTTCGGTTCTTTTCCGGCCAATACAACTCGGCAAGAGCTGCTGCAGCACAGTATCTGCAATCATCACTGCTGCTAATGTTAGTTTATCACACAAAATTATAAATTTATCAGTATCCTTTCTATCTTCAAAAGCTGCATTATTTATGCTAAAGCAGGTTACTGTTGTTCATAAAAGTTGCTTTGTAATCCACCAAACGGAACATTTTCAACTCGGCCGCTACGCAAGGTATATATGCTATAAGTGTCCATCTAAGGCAGTCTTCTATCAGCAACATGACAATCTGGCTCTTCGTAAGAGCCTCTCTCGGCTTATGCATTAGAATTCAAAAATAAGGATAAACGACGTCTGTTATGGATACAGAATGTGGCTGTGCAATTTACTTTTATTCATGCAACACAGCTCGGCGGTGAAGCAGCGCAGCGTACCTCGCTGTACGGAGGTTCGGTGGAGTCCATCTTGTTGACGCCGACAATCAGCTGTTTGACGCCGAGTGTGAACGCCAGCAGAGCGTGCTCACGAGTCTGACCGTTCTTAGAGATGCCAGCCTCAAACTCACCAGTGCCAGCAGCCACCACCAGCACCGCGCAGTCAGCCTAGCAAACAAAACCGACGCATTTTAAGCCTCATTCACATCACGCTAAACCCTCTCCCATTCAGTTCAGGTACGGGAAGCTACCACATTAAGCGGAGTTAAGTTAGTGCGATGTAAATACTCCTTTACTAAGAATGAGATTTCAACTGGAAAGCAGCAGCAGTCAATTCGACTTTTGCTTACTATACATCACATTTAATAACTCTTGCCAACAGCATGATGCTTTTCTCAACATATCTCACAAAGACACTGACAATCAAAGTAGAAAGCCCCCACTCAAATTTATCATGTATACCAACCACCAACTTTGATAATGATGGACAATAAAGCAGACACGCCACCAACACTAAAGTATTATTGGACCATTGCCAATCTAAAAAAAATCGACCGACACCGAGTCCATCTACAGCAGACCGGACAGCGTCCATAATCAGTACAAAGGTCTGTTCTAACTCTTAAAAGACCAGACAAATTTCCTCTACCTGTGAGGTACCAGTAATCATGTTCTTGATGAAATCACGATGGCCCGGAGCATCAATGATTGTGATGTAGTACTTGGACGTTTCAAACTTCCACAGCGAAATATCGATTGTGATGCCACGCTCACGCTCAGCTTTCAACTTGTCCAGAACCCAGGCATATTTGAAAGACCCTTTGCCCATCTGCAACGCAATGCATGCGACCACTCTTAACACTGTGGTGTGTGAGAAAATCACATTACGGTTTTTTTTTCAATAAAAAGTAACTAGTCACATCAAAAGTTATAAAGTAACTGTTTTAGTAGTACAGATGCATCATTCTGAAATATGCATATATGACAAAACAAAAGCCCTATTATCATTTATTGCAATACAATGTGCATTCTAGCACGATAAGTGTTCTAACAGGTAAAAAGCAACCGATTACATCAACATTCACCACAAAAAGTTACAGCAGGTTGGATGCACTGTTATTAAGCTGTCGAAGGCTAACGCCAGAAGGTACAATAATTAAACAACTGACAGTCAGAACAGGCTAGAGAGTGGAAATTGTGCTGCGACTACGACACAATTTGACGATCGTCGTCCATGCACACAGGCATTCTGAAATGGATTGGAATGTGGCAATTCTGAGTTTAGCAGGTTAATTGGTAATCATTTCTCCATACATCATGTAAAATTATGGTGAGATTAAATTTAGTGACTCTGTACTTAATAAATTTTACGACCTGCACCAATAATTTTACCACGCTTAGTGCAGCTACGTTCACTACAGGGCGGGCTGTTAGGCAGTGAGGTGATGAATACACATAATTGGGCGTGTTTCATAAATATTTGCTAGGTGCGACACCGTGATGCCGAGCGGGCTATACGCTAGGCTTTTGCCATGCATTTCTAGTTAGTTACTTTTTCAGGCTCAACATAATATAAAATACGTGCTGTTACTATTTCACCTCCTGGGCTTCCTTCTCAAACTTCTCAATTGTTCTCTTGTCAATGCCACCACATTTGTAGATCAAATGACCAGTGGTCGTTGACTTGCCAGAATCAACGTGGCCAATGACGACAATGTTTATGTGAATCTTCTCAGCACCCATGCTTCCAGGAAGGATAAACCTTGTCAAGTGACGCAAAAACCTGCATATCACATTTTTAAACCGATATTACATTTACATAGTATTAAACAATATCAATCAACACTACACTTCCTAGCGACCAAACTATTTCATGATTACACAGGGGGATAGCTCCATCAAATTGAGCGAGGGCCGAGGAGCAATCCTAAATCAGAATTCATAAATGACACTACAAAGATGCTGTACCTGCATCACACAACACCGCATTTTAGTCAGTCACACCTATATAAGCACATTAAACTGTGGTGTTTACAAAGGGCTATATATTTTGCTTGCAATAATTTCTTTTTTTTCTTCTTTTACTATGAGCAAAGCTATGTCAGTATCTACTGTACCGATTTTCACGATTTTTTCACCAAATGGAAGGTATTTGTGTGAATTATCTTGATCAGGTCCAATTTTTCCGATTCCTCAAAGGACATTGCCAGTGCAACCAATTTAGTGGCAAAAATGGGGCAAAATTACCTACCCCCCTGAACTCATCACTCTGTCGATCCGAAACGGAATGGGATATCGCAACCTCATGTGCGTGTTAACAGCGCAAATGATGCCTCTATATCATGTAAAAATTTCGTGAACTTTGGTCCAGTAACTCCAGAGAAAACGAGGCTCATTTGTATACTTTTTATGACATGGCAAAAAAACTGGCATATTTAGTCACAATATCTCAGGAAATACTAGACCGATTTTTACAATCTTTTCATCATATGAAATCGCTTTGAGTGCAGATGATAGAGCTGTACCTTGTTTTCCGATTTGCCGAGGGACGTTGCCATGGCAATCAATTGATTTTGGAAAAATGTCATGAACGCCGACTGATACCACTTGTATTCTTTGCACTATCGTTCAAAAACGAGTTACAATGTCACTGTCTAAATGAGCGCGTTAACAGCAGAGATGATGTGGCTATATCGTGTAAAAATTTGGTGAACTTCTGCCAGGTAACTCCAGAGATAATGGAGCTCATTTCAGAACGCCGGGTACAACACTGCCAAAAAATAGGCGGATTTCGTTGAATATCTCATGACATACTGGACAGATTTTCGCAATATTTTCACCATATGAAAGCGCTTTACGTGCAGATGATGGATATGTACCTTAATTTCCAATTTGTCAAGGGATGTTGCCATGGCAACCAAATAATTTTGCCATAATAAAGGCAAACTGATACTATGTGTATTTTTTGCACGTTTGCCAGATGGTAGCACGATTTTGTTTTGCTACTACTTGCTAGGGGGTGACACTGTGGTGCCGAGCGGGCTATACGCTAGGCTTTGCCACGCATTTTTAGTTTCTTCTAGTCGTTAAATCAAAATTTTATTGCTATTTTGGCAAAGTTTTCAAAGTTTCGTTGACATCATACTCGCCGGCGATGTGTTTCGTTTGCGCGTGGTTTTGTGGGGATGTTCCTGTATCGTAATTTATTAAATGTTTACGTAAATGGCTTTAAATCTGTTGCTCTTGCTGGACTGGTTGTATCATAATGAAACTTTTTCTGGGGAGAAATCGACCAGACCCTATCCCCTTTCATGCCTTAATACAGACGTAGGTATTTGAAAACTAAATTGCGAATGTGTAAATTACAATCCCACTGATGCGAACTACACTAATCCTGTGGTCGGACATCTTCATCAGCATTAGCGTAATTTTACTATATAACAGACACGGCCAGCCGTGTGTACACACTGCGATTAAGAAATTATACGTTTACTCACCATAAACGCTTTCGAAGTTAAATATTATTTTCAAATCCAGTATTACTTTAAGCGTTTTTATTTTCTACTTTTACATGTCTATTATATAATAAATGATTGATATATCATATTTGACTTCGTTGTTTAACTCGCACCATACGTTAATACTCATCACGCTACCGCCCACGTTATCAACATTCTGTGAGTCCTGTTCTTACGAGAAATTTGCACACATCATGTATGTACGTATGTGGTGAATAAAAATACGTTTTTGATATTACGATAAGACGGGTTGATTCTTATAT
>Ga0209782_1001475_pt1 | contig 12317 bp, 6 predicted proteins | sample WorMetmaBAHAMAS1_FD_187390 | JGI IMG/M metagenome (GOLD analysis project Ga0209782, IMG submission 187390) | Marine gutless worms symbiont microbial communities from Max Planck institute for Marine Microbiology, Germany - Inanidrilus... | ecosystem: Host-associated > Annelida > Digestive system >... | reverse complement strand
GTGTGTGTGTGTGTGTGTGTGTGTGTGCATATCTCTGACTGTATCTTTTTGTGTTTATTTTTATTTGTTTTGCATGCTTGTCGTTGCATGCTTTTCTATTTTGATGAGCTAGTTTTCACTGAAGCAGCTTTGGTACAGCTGTTGAAGAACCGATGTAAAGGTTTCAATGCCCTGTATGCCAGGAATCTGATGGTGGATCGAGGATGAAGAAAGGTCAGGCGACAGATCAAGTTAGAGTTTTGTGCAAGAACAGATGTCTCATTAAAATCCCTATTCCACTATACTCCAGCGGTTTTTCAGAATAGATGGAGGAGTAAGAAAAACCCAAAAGGGAACTGGCTTAAGTTTAATTTCCGTGGGACTGACACGGATGTGCCTATTGTGTAATTTTGTAAACGTGTACACGATAGCTTATCGTGTACTGTACACGTTTACACGTGTGCACGCGTGCATCCCTAATGGACAAATCCTCGTGCGGAAGTCGGCGAGGGGCGAGGATGTTTGTGTCGGTGTCAGTCCCATGGAATTTAAGCTTTACCAGATTTGCCTGTGAATTGGGCATTATATGAAAAATAGTATTAGCAGTAGTTTATTGATACAGAATTGCTACACCATAGTAAAAGATTTATTTAAAGTTTTGGCGCCAGTTTCTTAAGCAGTTTGCATTTCTTGTCTTTTCATTTTATTTTACTGAAATTAGTGCACATCATGTTTTTTTTTGTTTTTGCATATACATATATGCATATTAGCTTTAGAACTTCCAGTTATTGACTCAGATTTACTGCATTGGTGGTTTCTGTCCTTTGGTAATTTTGAAGTAATTTTATTCCCATCTTTGTCATCAGTGTATCCAAAATATTGTGTCAGTGAGCATTTGTGGTTGTATTTTACTTATAATAATTATTTGCTGAAAAATTATGTTAAAGGTTTGTAATTATATAAGTACACGCATAACAAATATGTTTCGTACTTGAAATAGCTGGATGTATGTGATCAAAGTCATCATTGATCTGTGCATTGGTTTCTTGCCACAATGTAGTTAATACCCATCATTTTGAGGCATTCAGATTTTGTAACTCTACTGCTGCTCCTGTTAAGTTCTGTAATGGCTTTAACTCGAGACATTGCTTTCTGTAAGTATCTCAACTTCTCAAGCTTTCAAAATGCATTGTCTAGACTAACAGCTTGTGGCATTCTGTGCAGTATTTTGTTAGTTTTTATCAACTGTCATGGTATTTTTCATAACCAGTTGGTCAAAAGTCGGCAGAGGCTGGTAGCAGCAGTAATGCGCTTGGAGTGAATTCAGCATCAACTCCCGTTTCTTCAATTATACAGTCCTCGGAGAGCAGCCATCGTCCAAGAACAGCTGCCAGTGCTGTAAGTTTGGTCATTTATTTGCTTTGTAATTTTGATACTTATTTTCATGATCGCTGGATGAGCCACTATGAATACTTGTATCTGCCTGTATTTTGTGGATGCCACATTTAGGCCAGATTCAGCAACAACTGCAAGAAACCTTTGAATATTGCTATCATTTCAGTAGGCCAGATATTCGTTTGGATGCCAAACCAATAGAATAAATGCAGTTTACAGTATTGAGAGATATTAGATGTTTTATGATTTCACCACATACACATTGCCTGTGGTTTTCCTTTTAATTTAAATAAGCAAATAAGGACATGACTCATTTATCTGTGGTTTGTGCCTCAATACAGGGCAATGCTGATGGACCTCATGGCAAGCCACGGTTTATTGCAGTTACATCACTGGAGGATGTGCAGGCAATACGTACTGTTGCCTTTAATCCTGATGGAAATTTGTTTGTCATTGGCGCCAACTCCAAAACTGTGCGCATCTGTCGTTTTCCGACGATTGCCGACCTAAGGTGATTATATCATAGTGTATCCTGCTGTTGATTCTAGTTTTGATAAAAAAAATAATGTTTTATCTAGCAACAAGAGGTACATTTAATTTTCTGTTGTATACTGCTGTTGTGCGAGTGTACTAACGCACGTCAGCAAGCTCATCATAGTCATGTTTGGATCCCGTCCCCTCAAGCATACAGCATCTGAGCTATGATGTATATCTAAAGGTTAGGAGCGAAGATTATCAGAACTGTTCTGAGCTGTGTTATGTACAACAGGAGCGTACAATGGTGTGCGTACTTTTCTGTTTTGCTTTCTTGTGCTCAACATTTTGTATGTGTTTTTTTAGGTTAGCTTCTTCAGTATTTTGTGTTCTTTGCTTATGTTGTAAAGCTGTATTTTGTTTTTTTAGTACTAGCCAAGAGATTGGCTGAGAAGAACATCTCGGAAGCGACCTATTTGTGTCGAGCGGAACATAGAATTTCAATTCAGTCAGTTGTTGTTATGTTTGGCTAGATCTGATCACGGAGTGCAGCCGATGGATGTTGTCGTCAAGCGAGTGAAACATCATAAGGGCTCGATCTACTGCGTAGCATGGAACAGTCATGGCAACCTCATTGCGACCGGCTCTAATGATAAGACCGTCAGACTGATGAAGTTTGATGGCAGCACGTGCACGTCGGCTGGTAATGTGAACTCAACTAAACTGTCAAAATCATTGGTTCGTTTGCTGTGTGGCTCGTCACCGTTGCCAGTACACAGCATGTACTGCGGTCGTCATGAATGTGATGGTGATTAGCATTTCACTCTAAACGCTTGGGATACATTTAAGCTCACAGCCAACAAGTGCAGTGAAAGGTTGAAATGACAGCCGATGTTATGTAACACGGGACAACGACAATACTTCACACAAATGGTAAACAGATACGGCAGCGTATTATCACAGAAACCTGCAAGCAAACATCCGACAGCAGACTTAAGTTATCGACAGCAGAGCATACAACTAGTTTTAAAACATGCGAGTGACATAGGACCACATTGTGTTAGGCCCCTTTCACATTGGAAATTAATTTCGAAATTCCATTTCAAAATAAAAATTTTGAAATTTTTCTTTCAAAAGTGAGCACTTTTCACACTTGAAATAAACTTTCGAAAGCCAGATGTTAACCACATCGTTGACGCTTCATATCGATGTTTGTAAACACTGCCGATTGTCTAATCAGAGTGCTCCATAAGCAAAATTTCTGCCACAAAATTTTGCAAAATAGAACGTGTTCTAAATTATTTCGAAATTTATTTCTTTCGAAAGCTGACTGTTCACACTGGAAATTTTCTTGTGAAAGGAACTAATTAACATAAATTTCAAAATTAATTTTCAGTGTGAAAGGGGCCTTATAAAAAAAACACCACATTGCAGATTTGCTTACGTATACAGGTAAAGTTGAACCACTGTGCCTAAAGGCATAGTTGTCTGGGCACCTAGTGCATGCAATGGACAAGTCTACCATCACCAGGGGTACAGATGCGGGTTGCTATAGCAACTTGCTTAAACATTTGTGTGACCCATTTACGGTCTATAGTGTATTTGTTTTCATCGTTTTCTTTAAACTTTTTTTTGTGACATCGATGTTCACGGTGGTTTTGTTGACGATGACTTGCACACTGTGTAGTTTCAAAATGTAGTTCACAGCTTTCCTGTTGTACGTTGCTGCATGCCTCCGCGGCGTTGTAAGTATAGGTTAGTTCCATTTCCCAGCGAGACGTCATCTTGGTTTAGTGCTTTGATGTCTTCTGCTATCTTGTACAGTAAGGAGACTGCATACATAACACCAGCGAGGTGAATTCTATCCTCTTCTTTATTATCCTGAATGCACTGGTTGGTGACCTTTGTAGACTGCAAAAGTTTGCTCCCACAAGTCCTCCAATTTCTAGAGTGCCGGCCAACACCTGTTGTCCTGCAGCATGGCTGTAAGTCGGCTGTTTTTGATATATCTAACCTAAGTGATTGCCTGGGAAGAAGCTCTTTGAAATGACCTATTTTTATATCAAGTGACATGTTGGTGAGACAACTACAGTGTTAATTCAGGCGATGACATGGAGTTGACTTGTCACGACGGGACAGTACGAGACGTCGTCTTCATGCCAGACACTTCTAGCAGGTCTTCACTGCTGGTTAGTGGCGGCGCTGGCGACTGCAAGATCTGTGTGACCGACTGTGCTACTGGAAATCTGCTCCGAGCCATGCCGGGTCATTCAGGTTATCTCCTCTGTTCATTCCACCACGTCATCTTCGTCTGTTGCTGTCCAATTCTTGGATGAAAAGAAAATGTAGTCTGCATTTGTAATTAGATACAGCTGGTATACTTCTGGATAGTCTTCACAAACACGGTTGTGAACTGCATCTCCTGTGCTTTTTTAGCCCGCTCGGCTAAGTTGCCGACCGGGCTATATATTTTGCTTGCATTAATTTCTTTTTTTCTCTATTAATGATTTCTCGGAGAACAATTATCTCACGATCCGCTGACTCATTTTCACATAATGAAGGCAAACGTGCATTCTTTGCACGTTCGCTAGATGCAGCACGGTTTCATTTCGCTACTACTTGCTAGGAGGCGACACTGCGGCGCCGAGCGGGCTATTCGCTAGACTTTGCCACGCATTTCTAGTTTGTTTTAATTTATCTTTTCATTAATATTGAGTTTCTTGTAGTGGAGTGTCTTGAGCTACTTTTAGCATACATTCAGCTTACAAAACACAAAATTCAAACAAGTCCTGAATTTTTTGGTCTACTACTGACTGTAACAGACCACAACAAACAAGGATAACTGTCTGTTGTATGAATTTTTGCTTTGGCAGGCCTTGCATTTTCTGCACTGAGCACATTTCTCCATTAACCTAACCCACAATATCGCCATGTTTGTGTGAAATTGTCATTAAACCCCAACCATCAGCCAGCGTCCACTAACCTATAAGGGGCCATTAAAACAAAGTAGAGAACAAGGTTGTAATCCAAGTTGCCTATTTGGTGCTGTAGGTCATGTGTATTCGCTGCATGCGTGGAGTTCGTGTATGTTCGTCAGTGGATCGCAGGACAAAACCGCTCGTCTCTGGGATCTTCGAGCTCCTGCTGCTGTCAATGTAATTCCAAGCCCATCTCCGGGTTTGTGTATTAATCGTCCGCACGTAGTGCTTCGTCGTGTTTTATAATTCTAGTAATTAATTGTAATTATAACTAATTTTATTTTCCCTTCCATGCTTTAACACTGTCAGTGGTACAGAATACCTACCATCCAGTTGACAGCTTCCGAGCTATGATGTTCATCTGGATATCTCCAAATCGGTCTGTGTTGTCGAGTGGGATGTTAAACCTTAACCCAGTCTGTCAGTTTGTCAGGACATTTAAGCCGAAAAATTATCATAACTGCTCCGTGCAGTGTTGTGTATGATAGTTGTGCATAATGATACACACGTCACAAATATGAATATTTCTTACAGATGAGTGCGTGGTTTTAGGTTTCTTTTTGCAGTTATTTAGCCTTGGTTTTTGTGTGCTGTGTGTTAGTCTAGGTTTTCGTATATATTTTTGTTTGTTTGTGTTTTGTTGGGTGGTTTGTCGTCTTAGTACTAGCCGAGAGATTGGCTGAGAAGAACATCTCCGAAATGACGAGCTTTGTGCCGAGTGGAACGTAGATCTTAACTCCGTCAATCAGTCGATGCTGGCGCTGTGTAGGTAGCGCATTTGCGTCGGTGTGCATCGAGCCGACCGGCCGGCTGTTGGCGTCTGGTCATGAGGATGCGACGTGCATGTTGTGGGACGTGCGTGGCGGTCGTGTCGTCCAGACGTTTCAGCCTCACGCCGACGAAATACGAACCGTTCGCTTCTCGGTCAACTCCTACTACCTGCTTACCGGCTCGTATGACCACACCGTTGTTCTCACCGACCTGCATGGTCCGTTCTTCACGTAATATTAACAATAAGAATAAAGTTTTGCTGTGTGATGGCTTTGTCCAGTAGAAAGATTATTGGCTATTCCTGCTCAACTTTTTGTGTAGTTTATTTTTAAAATGTAAAACGGAAAGTTATTCAAGTGTACGAAATTACTGGAAATTTACATTCAGTGCTTTGACACTGTTCGTTTGGCTTCAAGAACAGTAGCTGGCCTCTAAAAATGGGGCGATGTGGTAGTGTGTGCCTCTAGAGTGGAGTGCAAATGATTAGCATGTGGTCCAGCTGATGCCACTGACATCCCAGTATCTTTTGCCTCATCAAAATGCAGAATGTTGACATATTTGGTATTGGTTGGCTTATCTGTGGTGTCGTGGATGTTGTTAAACAAGTGTCATATATGTAGTACAAAATTAATATTAACATGCAGTTGTTCCGTGGAACAGAAGAACAGACAAGAAAACTCAGCAGGTGCTGAGATAGCACGATGTGCGAAGCTTAAAATTTACATACTTATTACTTGAACAACTCACTGGTATCCATACAGGTCCGGCACTTTCGTTCAGTTTGTAAACAAATGGGTTTTAAATCCGACCACACTCGTCTTCCTCTGTAGAACTTGAGATCACAGGAATCTACGATTCGGGTTGGCTTCTGCTTACGAGTGGCCAGGACACCGAGCTATCATGTAATGTGCCTATTTTCACTTGTAGCACTATGTGATCACAGTCCACCAACGTTACATACAGAGCGAGGACGCATCATAGAGTCAGTCCGTTTTCTGGTGTCCAAATGTAGACTCGGATAAGTGTCTGTTCAGTTGGCAACAAAATGAGTCTGTTGAGTGCAGAAGTTTCAGATCCGTTGGTAGCCTGTTTCATGCTTGCGCTAAAAACAAAACTAATTAAAGCTGATCGACTGCTTACACGCGACACGTTGAACAAACAGACAATTCCAATGGACTGGTAATAGTCATTCGCAATTTCCATTGGCCTGCTCCGCACCACTGGTTCAAACGGGAGAGCGTAAACAAACACACAAATGGACGGATGGACACTGCCAAACGTATTATCTCCCCTGCAACACAAATTTTCACTGTTTGACCTACGACCTTGACCTACAATCCCAGGCTGGCCAAGGTCAGCCCTCATGCCAAAAATCAAGGTTCAAACAGGAGAGTGCCCACAGACAAACGGACGGACACACACACGGATGCTACCAAACGTATTATCTCCCCTGCTACGCGGTCGATAATTAGTTGGAAGCCGAGTGTGTGACGTTGTGTGTTGTTTGGCAGGCGACCTGATGCAGAGGTTGCCGAGCGTCGTCATCGCCGATCACACTGACAAAGTCATCCAGTGTCGCTGGCATCCAACGCAGCTGGCGTTTGTCAGCACGAGTGCCGACCGAACCGCGACTTGCTGGGCTCTGCCAATGATCTAGTCGCGTCTCTTCACCTTTATGCTGTAAATGTGATCCATCATATCCTCTGCGCATCCACTGGTTTTTAGTGGCAGTCTATGCTTCTGAAGTGGAAGGTGGTACAAAATAACTGGGCAGTAGCGCCACTGTGACTCAGAAAGGTTCCACTGTTTTCTAGTCGATAACTTTGGCGACTCTCTGTGGATTTTTGAGAGAGAGTAATTTTGTTAGCGGTAAATGTGTAACTGTCATCGCTAAAGATGCTCCGAACTTTAGCCACGGCATTACACTAGCCGGCGAAACATTTGGCAAATTTTTTTACTCACAGTGGCAAATGGCCTGGGAGTTTTGTATCACTTGTAGACCATGTTTTACTCTAGCACAGCGTTGTTTCTCGTCACAGGTAAACAGACAGGTTTGCAGGTGTGGATACCTCTATTTTGCTCGTGTAACTGGTGTACCTTATTTGGGTTACTCCAAGTTAGCCTCGGTCAAGGTGAGAGATTATTGCGGATGCTGGAGTGATGTTCTGCTGGTCGTATGTTGTTCCTGTTGCTGAAGCCACGGAATGTATCAAAACACTGAATGAATAACGGAGTCAGCCTGCAGAGTTCTGTGATTGCATCATGTGCCAACTGCCAGTATGGATGTTGCTGACATATTGTCGTTATTTCCGACACGTCTTCGTAAAGTTACCTGAACTTATTGGGGGTAGACTCTTCTGGACCCTAGGAACCACATACTAGTTTGGAGTGGACTGTGGTGCCATCTAGCAAATATCATGAATGATCCGAGTTCATGGGATGGATGAACTGTGCAGAAACCGTTCAACCTATCAAGATGTCATTTGTGTGGCAGACTCGTGTGGGTCCTGTGAACGATGTGTTGCACACTTGTGCCACCTGGCAAATACAGTTGAATGTTCACTAGTATCGGGTATACGGTGACAGCACGTACAGATTCAACAGTACGTATAGATGCAATAGTTAGTTTATCAGCTGCTGATTTAGTCGAATGTCACACGTCAAATATCTCCCCATAAAAAATCGACTCTCTTCAATGTGGCCTATCATCAAAATGCTTTGACTACTTATTATTATTAACTGTTATGACCATGACTATAAAATTTTTTCTTATCTTATCCTATCTTGCTACTATTAATATTATTATTCGTGTGAGGGAACTACAGCCTATATTCATTGCATATGTAAATAAAGTAGTGAAATCAGTGAAACAGTCATCTGCTTATAGTGTGTGATTGATGTGTTGCGTTGTCTGCCATTGTTGTCGTGAACCTCTTTGTCTGTCATTGCCTTGAGTATGTTGGTCATTCTGTTTGGCTTATCGTGTATTTGCGATCGTCTCATTTTCTTTATGAACACGATTAGTCAGAAACTAGTGAACACTTTTTCTTACACTATGCAATAGATCCAAACGACTGCGTATAACTTGCTTTTGCGTCTATTTTGCATATTATCATTGCTTTCATGTTTTTATTTTACTTACTTATTTAATTCATTTTACATATTTGTGATACTTTGTTGCAAATATTGTAGCATCAGCCTTCAGTTTTGCTGTCTTCTCAGCTTCGTCATTGCTTAATATTGTGCTGATACATAGTACGGTGAAGGTGTCGGTAACACTATTAGGCAGAAGTTTGGCATTGGGTGAGGTCAACTTCCACTAAGTCTAAAGGCTAAGCTGCACCAAACAGTCTTAACTTGGGAATTCCCGGTGTTAAATGTGTATCTTTTGGTCTAAGCCTTTAGTCTTAGCCTTTAGACTTAGCCAAAGTTGACCTCACCCATTGTCTCCCAGTCCGAGTGTGCTGAACGGGAGCAGTAAAAGTAAACCTTTGCTGCAAACAATCCTCCTGTTGTTAACTGTGGATGTGGGCCATGTATATGTTATACAACTGTCTAGAATGGTATAAGTGAGTGTTAATGAACTTATACTCTAGACAGTTGTATAACACACTTATTCAACCATCGCACGAGTCGCCAGCGGTATAGCCTACAAACTTGCACCTGTATTTCACGCTCGAGTGTATCCGTGAGTTAACACTACGCTGTACCATGCCAGACATCCATTGTAGACATAGGATGCACGAGTGCGATGGTGGAATAACACACGTTGAAGCAGAGCTCTGCGTTGAAGTGTATAATCATTGCTGTACAGTGGTTGCATGTGTGTTGTGTTAGCGTCACGAGATACAGTGTGACTGTGTGTGTATTCGACAAACTCGAGTGCAGATTGTGTGATGGCAAAGTGCCGAAGAATATTCGAGTGGCTTCAGTTTGCGCTCGATGAATAAGCGGTAATGATAGGTGATTTTTGAAATACAAGAATGTGATATAAGTTATGAGCAGTATTTAGCAGAGTGTATGGTTTAGTATTCTAGTCGCCATATAATGTGTGTCTTTTTCAGTGTGTAATTTGTATTACAGTTAGACAGTCATTCTTTGTATTGTCTCTGCTTGCCATCCAGTTACACAATGTATTGTGTAGTTATTTAACATATTTCTTGACTGTATTTTGAGAAATGTATGTTGAATTTTGGTGTTTGGGCATCTTTAGGGGGCATTTTTTCTGGGGTGTACAAGCAAGAAACATTATAAGGGAGTTTGAGACGTATGGTAATCCAGCATTTCGACGCCTGTCATAGTTTTTACATCATGGAGTTCTTCTTTCAAATTTCACCGTCTTTTACAAGTAACAAAAAATTGCCGTGGTCTTGGAAGTCATGTAAAATACATGATGTAAAGTGCTGGTGGTGGTACGTTTGACAACTTTATGTAGTGCCTGCGTACATAGTGTCACTAAAGCATTTGGCAAAGTGTTGGAATCACCTTAGTGGCTGCATTGGGCATATGTCCGCATAATGATTTAGTATGTTTTTACAAGATTGTACACTTTTTTGCATTTTCATTTGTTTTTGTGCTCTCGAGTTGTTAGCAGCCACGGTTTTTATGTTAACTTAAACGTACCCTGAGCTACCATTACCAACAGTGGTGTTTTGTCTGTTTCGGTTCATGCCGCTGTTGTCATGCATTAGCCAGTCAGTTGCATAGTGGTTCTACATAGCCTGTATAATTAAACAAACATGCAAGGTTATGTTTTTTTATCACAGAATGTGGTCCTACGTTACTCTGCATGTTTCCAGACTAGTCGTGTGGTGTCTGTTGTCGATATTTTAATCTGTGTCAGATATTTGCTTGCAGGTTTCTGTGATAATATGCCGCCGTATGTGTTGACTGTTTGTGCAAATTACAGTCGTTGTTGTCCCACATTAATAATGACATCAGCTGTCATTTCAATTTTTCACTGGCCTTGTTGGAATACCTGTGAGGTTAAATGCATCCCAAGAGTTTAGAGTGAGATGCTAATTACCATCATATTCATGACGAAACCATTTACCCGGAAAAGCTACATGGCTCAGGGAAAATTAATGAAGTACTGTCAGGTCAAGGTCGTGCCGATATCAGGGAAATTATCATGTTAGGGAATGTGGCGTACAGCTACCGGAGCTTTTTGTTGTTTCACTCTATCAGCTCACTGCGAAACGTCGGAAAAACTACTGCATGGATAGAGATAACTCGGCTGCTAGGTATGGTGACATTGATCCGGTCAAATCATGTGATATTTTTGGAGTGTTTTTGAAGTATTTCTATCCCAGTGGTTACTGTCATCTCTGATCGGCATTTCTGCGTCTCATTACCATATTGTCTGTAAGGACGGGGGAGGGAGGCAAATATTTTCACAGTTTCTAACCAGTGTTGGACAGTTCGTTTTTTTCAGATTTCAAAAAAACGGGTTTTAGCATTTTATTGAACAGACATGCCAAAAATGTTTTTAAAATGCTTAGCAAAGTTAGTTCTCAGTCTTTCGAAATAAGTTAACAACTTCACTGAGTGATCAAAGCAGTAAATGATGAGTTTGATAGTTCACTTCACAGCTGCCCGAGTGTGTCCCTAGCCATTTAGAAGTGACAGCATGGTTGTTTATTTGCACGATCAGACTTGCTCGGTCAGTTTTGTCTATAAAAGTGTGCTTACGTTTTTTACGTTTTTCAAAATCCAAAAACTCAACGTTTTTTGAGTTTTTACGTTTTATTTGAGTTGTTGCACGTTTTCTCGCTAACGCTATGGAACGTCTCTAAATCGGCTCATCTCCGAGGTACATTTTTGCCCGTCCTTAGATTCTGTGCCAGGTATTTGTATGCATGATGTGTAATCTCTGATGATGATGCCTGTATACAGGTGTGACATTTTGTCGTGGTACTGACGAGTCACCTGTAGTGTATTGCACTTGCTGCGTTTCCTGTCCACTGATCACCTGTACCTCGTGTTGTGTGTCGCCGTCTTTGATGTCATTTTACAGTCGTAGATGATCAATGAAGAGTCTTCAGTTCCGTGTTACGTGCTTTGAAGAAACCTGCACACATTTGTGACAGACTGATGTTGCTCACGTGCTAACTTTTCTCAGGTAGTGCAGCAATGTAAGTAGGATGAAGTTAGAAATGGCATGCAGATGCAGTTATTAGTCAAATAATGTAGCCGATGGCCAAGTTTTACTGCAACAGACTTTTCTTAGGCGCACTGCATTTCCTGTTTGTAAATGATGGGACATAACCTCAATATTTGGGACATGTTACTCTCAGGTAAAACTACCAACCCTTGGATTTTAGCTACTTTCAATTTACCTCCATGCTTATCTTCTATATGTCGCTCAGCGATGTTGGCAGTATGGAGTCTGTGATGATAAAAACATGATTTTAGGACATAGGCTAATTACGTGCTGACCACTTCCAGACAATGGATCGCAAAAGGTTAAACTGTGCTCAGGCGTTTATTTGTCCGCAATCGTTGCCCTGCAGGGATGCGAAATATTGTGACGAATATGCTCGTTTCTCTGTCCGCTCATATATCTCGAAAACCACACAGCCAAACTTAACGAGATTCAGTAATATAAATGCTCCGTGACTCCGTCCTCTGACAACGTTGTAATACGTTACGTACTTATGGTTATGTAGATGACGTAATGTTTTACACAGTGGACAATGGTGCGTATGCGTATAACTCTGC
>Ga0209782_1001474_pt1 | contig 12319 bp, 11 predicted proteins | sample WorMetmaBAHAMAS1_FD_187390 | JGI IMG/M metagenome (GOLD analysis project Ga0209782, IMG submission 187390) | Marine gutless worms symbiont microbial communities from Max Planck institute for Marine Microbiology, Germany - Inanidrilus... | ecosystem: Host-associated > Annelida > Digestive system... | reverse complement strand
TATTGACTGTAGTTCATGTATGTCGGTGAAACAAGCAGACCATGAAACCGACCCCATAGTTTATGTTACCGTCAGTGTCAGTGAAGCAGGCCATGGTAAAATAGACCATGAAACAGTCCACGTAGGTCTGACCGATCGACCGACCTGCTACGTGTCTGTGTCGGCGGCCAATAGGCCTATGTATGACGGTGTATAAGGTAGTACGGTGTATCGTGCCGTACGGTGTATCGTACCGTACGGTGTGTCGTGCCGTGCGGTGTATCGTACTATTATTCACTACTCCCATCTTTTTAACACTGCTTTTAATTCCTAGTTTTGACACTTGTAATGCACGGTCAATCGTTTTTATGTATGACTGGGCATCATAACTTTTATGGTATGTCATTGCAGTGAGATTTAGTCTGCTTCCAAGCCAGGAGGTGGTAACACAGAGATGCATACTGAATCAGACAGTTGCTGAACTGAAGAGCCAGTTTGCTGTTGAAATGAAAATGGCTGACGAGTTGATACAGATCCTATTTGACGGTAATTCTATTTACGTTTTAATATTTTGATTCTTTCTGTTAATGTGCTATCAGTATCGTGGTTCTAATAGCCATGCGATAAGATGCTGTATTATATTGCACTTTAATTAATTGGTTGGTTGGCTGGCTGGTTGCCTGGCTTGCTCACTCGCTCGCTCGTCCGTTGTCAATTGACTGATTAATATTTCTCAATTTCTAGCACTTTCTTATAGTTACTTTCAGGTTCCTTTTTCACCACATATTTAAGCTTTTTTGCACCCACTTTTTATTGCTGCGCATATTGCAGAATTTTGGGTACTTTCCTGCATTCTCATAATCATTATTTTCCAATTCTACTTCTGGTCAGAAACCAACACACACCACAAATGTTCAGTTGTGTCCCTTTTTGTGGGGAGATATGGACGCCAGAATGCATGGTTCTTTCGGCCCACCTGAGTCATCACCTGGAATCTTAGTTGGTTCTGCCATCTGTAGAGCTGGAAGTTGTGACAGACAGACTGACACGCTGCACTGTCTATAGCAATAGGCCACATCTAAATGATCTAGCTAGTGCTACAATGCAGCCTAATAAAAATTCATACTGTGCATAATGATGAACAAAAACTCTAATAGGAAAAGCTTATGTTATCAACTTTTGTTTTTATAACTGTCTCAATACTACAGTTATACTGTGTTGGTTTGACTTTTTAGGAAAGCTAATAAATGAAAATTACACTCTTGGTGACCTGGGTGTTGTTCCTAACGGCACCATCCAGCTGCAGTTGCAGTCAACTGATGCGGTCAATCATCCACTGCAGCTGATTCGTCCCAGACAAGAATATCACATGCCCGACGTTATCACTGTTCGCATACACATCGGTCCGATTCTGTTTACTGCATATTCTTATTGTTTCGACCATAGTAGTAAAATGTTTTAATGTTAAAAAAATTTTGGGAATAAAAAGTATGTGTTTTATGTTTCATTCCTGAATATTCTTCCAATTTTTATTCTGAAAATTTATATGACTAGTTCTGTAGAATCGTGACGTGTTAATCACATGGAGTGCAAATTTACGATCAACACTTAAAAATTGTTATTTTCACTTTCCTTGTAATCATGATCGGTATCGCATGGCCTAGACTCAGTAACCCTATACCCAGTACCACTTTTCTTTTGATGAGTTAAGTGTATTTAGAGCTTTGACTGATATGGTGCAGTCCCTCTGCAGTGGCAAAGCTTCTTCTGGAAGCCGTATTCATGTGAACCTTGGTTAGCGAATTCCCTTCAGTTTTCGTTCTACACTTGTTTGAGATGAGTATGAGCTCTGGGAATTATTGGCAGATTTTTTACATAATCTAGCAAGCAGTGCCAAAGCACTGGAGAAAACATGACATCACATAACACGACATCACTTTCATTTCATGTCATGTTATGTCAAATATATTAATTTGCTCACGATAGTAAGTACAAAAAGCCAAAACCATCAAACAGCTAGATGAACAAGGCTACTTGGAGCACTTGCTGTTGCACGTAGAAGTAAAAAATACAATGAGTCTGATAAACGTAAAACGAGCAGTATTAATACTGTGCAACCAAAAAGCTTAAAGATAACTGGCTGCCAAAATAGCTTTGGAATTAGAATGGCGGATGACAGAGCTGTGTTCTTGTGTCCATGCAGATAGCGTCCAGTACCGTGACGTGGTCGTAGAGATCGAGCGGGCGACGTCGAAGAAGCCGTTCCTGGGCGGTTACCGCCACAAGCAGACAGGCGTCGAGTATCACCACGCGTCGGCTCAGACTGTGCCTCGGTCTCGGCCGCAGTCGGCCGTCCAACGGTTCTGTCGCGATACGCAGACGACCCAGCAACGGCACGCCCGCCAGCAGACCGCCAACGAGACCTCGACTCAGATGACGACCATCGGGGCCTACGTGTCCGTCCAACAAGACCGACTCGTACAGCCGCGACCATACACTTCCGCCGATGAACGACACCGAAACATCACCAGCAAGGTATCGCACAGCAAAACCATATGCCCTTCACCGGGAACATATCATCGGTGCCACTTGGTGAATGTTTCTGCAGCGGCGCCAGCGGCTTTGTTGCCGTTTCAGCCACTTCAGGTGACTGCATGGACATAGTAACGTTGACTAGTGGAGTTTCCTATTAGTGTTCTTTAGTTACCATAGCTAAAATGCACTGGGTATTGTGATTACTTACTTTGTTTCTGTTTCATAATTTCAGTTCAGTTCAGTTTATTTTGCTTGTAGAGCTGGAACACCAAGGCACAAACTCTCGCACTGACAGGTGTTCAGAAGATCAGCAATATAGCATATGCTAACACGTCAAGAATATACTTTTTAAAATAACATAAAACAATAAAAAGTACATACCAAGTACAACGTTGTTTGCTGATAACATGTTTTATGTTTTTTTTGTGATAAGGAATTGTTTTTTGTTGCTGCAGGTCATAATAATACAAAAGTATTACCGTCGTTGGCTGGCCAAAAAATACGTGGCAGGTGTGAGAGAGAAAGTACGGAAGCGACAAGAGTGGGAAGAACAGGAGGAGATAAACAAGCGCAAGGAGAAGGAAGGTCGGATTCAGCAGGAGTTTGAGCGTCGCATGAATCCAAAAAGCAAAGAGGACTTCGAACTGTTATTTCGGGCATTGGATAGTAAGCAGTTTTCACATTGCCATAAATGTAAAAATATGAACGAAAAAATAAATCCAGTTAAGCTTAATGATATATTTGAATAGGCTACTGTTAACTATGTGCTAAAAATATAAATGGGATGTTGTTTAATAAGGCTTAATAAGGCTGTTTAGGTTTACTGTTGGCATAATAGTAGCTCATGCAATAGTTTCTCATTTCTGTGGAATCCATCATCATCTGTTTCTATAAAAAATGTTTATCGAATGAATTCATTTACATTTATGCATAAACTAAAAACATTTGCTACAATCTTTTGGGTGATTATTGTAGCTTAGATTAGTTTAATGTGTTATTTTTTAAGGATTTTTATGACTTGTATTTTTGTGTTTATATTTGTGTACAGTATTCGTTTATCGCTGTCAATTTGTGCCAATGTTTCTGACAATATTGTATGTTATGTTGCTGCATGTATGCCTTTTCTAGCAATCTAGCATTATTTACTTTGCTAGTTAATTATCTCTTTGTCTTTCTGTTGAAGTATTTTATAACAATATCAGTAGCATTTCACACTGCTGCTTGTAACAGAATGGCGTCAAGAGGAACTGATGCGCATTAATGAGACGCTATGTGGCGCTGAACGCAAGGCAGCTCTGTGCATGCTGCTCGATCAAGAGTCACAACTACTGGCATCCATTGGAAGACATAAACTCGAAGCAGATGCTGATAACAGAGAAAAGTTTGTCCAGGATTTCTTGGAAAAGGTTAGTAATGAATAGACCAGACATACGTGCAGCATGCTGCCGCCTTTCCCTTAGCATACAGATGGGAAATGAGTAATGACTCGTGTTTGATAGCTTTTTCTTTGTTTGTCAATTCAGCTTAAAGATTAGGCAAAACGAAGCACTATAATGATGCATTCACACCGCATGTTGGTCATGATTACGTGTAGAACAGTAATGGAAATGAGACTGCACTTGCAGTTGTGCTTAAACTCCATTACTTTAATTTTAATACAGATTAACAACAAGTCGAAATGTTGGAGTTTAAGAATTAACAATCAATGAAGAGCACTCATGATAACACACAGCCATGCGAGCACACATACATGCATGTTCGCATGCACCATGTCAGCATTTAGCTGGCTACTTCAAGGTGGTTGCTGCAAATTAGGGCCAGTAGGTCTGTAAAGTTCATGCAAAATCCTTAATGACTGCCATGTCACTGAATTATTTGTTATAAATATTGAGCCAGTTTGTTTACTTAGGGTTACCAGCATCCCACTGCACTGATTAACTGATTGATTGATAACTGCTAATATGAAGAAATACAACGAGAAAATCCCCCCACTTGAGGTAGCACTGACCACTTTAGTTTAATTTCATTTGCCAGAGGACGCCACCCGTAGCACAGCCTCTGACTGTAACGTATGCCCAACCATTATGATCCTGAATCCCTGATCCTAGGTTGATTGATTGATTGATTGATTGATTGATCTTTAATAAACATGTAACAAACGTACATGAGTGACACAGACAGACAATATAAATCATGGAAAATAACACACAGAAGAACAAATATAAAGACAACCAGGTTAAAAAACAGAAACCACAAATCTCTACTATTTAACTTTTGCAATTTCTATAGAGACATCGAGGAATAAAGGACTTTTTATGTAATTCATATTCATATGTGGGTAACTCATATGGATGTCCTTTAGGTCTAAGGCAATACATGCTAGATTTGACAGATAGCAAAACAAATAAATACAATGGTTAGCAGACATCATTTTCCTAAATGAAAGCTTATCTGCTTCTTCAGCAGTAGCATGTATTGTATATATCTTAGTACAGAAGCCATACTTAAATGTACGCTTAAGAAATGCATTAATCTGACCATCCAGTTCGGCTGACAGAAAACCACTCCAAGCACTTTTTGATAGGGTCAGGGTTAATCAGCATGCCATATGTCTAGGTCAAAGGTCATTTCGCTGAAAAGTTGTTATATGGACAGTTGGACACACAGACAGACTGATGTTGATATATACTGGCCACTTAGATGATCAATAAAAATTTGTGTTAGCAGTTGTTAGAATTCTGTCTGTCCGTGTTCTGCATTACAGTATAGTGAATCTGAGTGTTGAAGTACTGTGTATACACCTGCAGACTTCAGCTCCAAAGAAGTGGACGACTAAAGACGGCAGAGACGTGGAACTGGACACTCCGCACACGCTGCGTGCTCGCCAGTTGCGTGACACGTACAACACCATCAACATGAAACACGCCACACAGGACGAACGACTTGATGCACTGCTGACACTTAAACACACTGTTCAGGTCTGGATTCTTTCATTCATTTATTCGCCAAATGCAATAAAAACAAAACACAATAAAATCACACAGTTAGGCATGGCAACCAGGCAGAGAATCTGCACTTATAGAAGCCATAAAATAACTCACTGAGGGGAATTTGTTTAAATCCAGCTATTGCATTCGGGTTATTCTGTTTTATACTTGTTACCATAGAATTCAGTAACTGTAAGCCTAAGAAAATAATTGGCAATCATAGACAACAGACTTTGGCCCCAGTATGCAACCACGATGAGTATTTGCACGTTTTTATCATTGAGCAAACTTTGCCTGGAATTGATGCAGTAGTTTCTCTGTCCTTTCACTGCTTAGCAGCACACATAAAGTAAGTTGCCTTTATTAAGAGCATGGCAGTTGCACATGTTACATTAAACATAATCCCACACAAGGAAATCAAACAGTAAAAACGAACAAAAAACACATAACACTGTACAAGTTACAACAACGATGCGCCATATTGCAAGTATATGAAAACATGATGTCATCCACAGAAACAGAAGTACATAACATATTGCAATGCCTCCAGAAAAAGTCTGAGCCACGGCCATAGTTAAATGTGCACAAAAATGGGTGAAGTTTGGCCGTGTGGTTTCTGAGATAAATGAGCTGACAGACAAATGGACAGACTGACATCACACCTTTCTCAGATACAAAGTAATAGCCTAATTAAGTAACCAATTGATTAATAATTGAGGTAATTATAGTTCAGTGTAATAATAATAATACTTCCTTTAATTGGTCAAGTCACAATGCTCGACAACACAGACACAGTTGCCTAAGCGACAGAATCTAGATAACTCAAACTCATAATTTTACTTGTGATGCATCTACTCTTAGTGATTTATTTGCACAAACAAACAAGTTACCTGCACTGCACAATTTTTGTTGCTGTTAGAAGTGTGATGATTGGTGTATACTGTATTCAGCCAGTTTTTTTTCAGTGTATAGGGCTAAAAAACAAGAAGCAGAATAAATCTTAAATGCTTCACATATACAGTCATTATTAATGTAAACAGCATGCATTTTAGCAATGTAGATGAGTCATAAGAACTTATGTTGCATTTTCACTCGATGACTGTTACTGTAACGAAGATAGATCATTTTCATTGCCAGGAGCATGACTGTAAACTGACGAAGGAGATCATCGAGCTGATTGACCGAGAGGCTGATCTCTTGATACGAGGTGTGAAAGACTCCAATCTTGATGGCTTGCGAAGAAGGATTTCCATCTTGTTCCTGCAGTATATCAAGACTCCATCATTTAACCCTGAAGCTGCCAAGTATCTCAAGGTGTGTGAGTGTGTGTGTTATATTTGCAAATATTCTTGTGATTTGCATCCCTTTATGTTTATTATGCCCACCACTACTAAAATAGGTGGCATTAATGAAGCTGTTGTTCATTCTTGTGATTGACTGTCTGTCTGTACCGCTCTCTTAGCTCCAAAAATGGTACATTTTAGAGCTGTGATTACTATATAACACTAAAATGAAACCCCATACTAGCAGTCAAACCAATATAGCTATCAGGAGTAGCTGATACGTACTTATAGCAAAAACTTATGTAGTCATTATCTCAAAAACCAAGGCAGATAGAGCTGTGATTACTGCTGAATATGAGTAGAAAGTCATAGGCTGCCTAACGCCTATTACTCATAGGTGTAAAAAACGTTTCATATGTTTTATTCTTGTCACGTTTTTTTTATATTTTCAACGTTTTTATTTGTTAAATGTTTTTTATTATTAAAATGTTAGAATAAATTGTAACCCAAAGTATTTAATAATCTTTTACATTAATTACTATGTTGTTTTGCCTTTCAATCACACATTCAAAATACAGGGGCAATGCAATTTGGCAAAGTTATAATACAGGAAGCACAGACAGACAGTATTACAGTACACAGAAAGTTGCATTATTTTACTCACTTCACGCCGTCATCAGTCAACCATGCAGTGTTTCCACTCCTTGGGATTTGATGAGCATTTTTTGTTACATTTTAAGCATTTTTATTTTTCAACTTTTCTAATATTTTTAACATTTTATTTTTATGCAACATTTTCTACCGTGGTTGTCGATATTATCTAATCATGGAAAGGACTGTCTATTTGATATTACAACTGCACATTAAACATTTGTTTTTTTACAGTCAAGCACATGCATGCCATTCCTGCAATAAGGAAGTAGTTTTATTATGCTGTATTTGCAGTTAACTGTAATTTAGCGTAATAGCAAAGTGTAATTACTTTTTACTGTAGCTTGGCCTCTGCATGATTGTCTACATTATTGCAGGAAATAATGTCACTCATGCTTCAAAATAAACCACGTATATAGGTACACTGTGGGTAGATAGTTTAGTTGTACTTTTGGATATCATTGACAGCCAAGTGTCAGGGCTGTGGATTGTGCAGGTGCCTCAAGATTCATCAGCACTTCGTAAGAACATTTATTACTGCAAGAGCTGCAGTCAGTATCTGCCGTCAACTGAGTTTGACCTGTCTTCTAACTCTAAAGCAGTCGGCAGATGTCGCCAATGTAGCAAGAAGACCAACGAAGCAGTCACTCGCCAGGAAGACACACAGTACACTTACATACTGCAGAATGTCTGTTCCTCGGAATATGCGTTTCGTGACAGTTCTAAAATTGCTTTTCTCATGAAGGTATCGATGCATTGCTGAAAAGTTTTCTTTGACAGATGCTTAATGAGCTTTTTATGTAATTAAACTAGAAATGCATGGCAAAGCATAACGTATTGGCCGCACAGCGTCGAAATATCGCCCCCTAGCGAATGCTAGTGAAACACACTTACTTACTGATCGCCACTTTGCCTAGCAGCCCCGCCAACTACTGAACGTACCTGAAGACACCCCAGAATAATTTTCGACGCGAACTGTACAACTTATTATGTCTTAAACTCCACGGTCACTGAACCGAATCTCACCAAATTTCTACAAGATGTATAGTAATGATTGCTGATTACTCTGCTGAAATCAAAATTGTGACCTTCCTATGCATTTTAGAACGCCACTGTGACAAATGAAGATCATTGACAAATTGCGGCCGAATAGGGGCAAAAATTACACGTTTTAACAGTGTAAACTCTGAGATTATTGGACAGAAGTTCTCCAAATTTGTACGCGATGTAGCCGGATTATTGCCATTTAATCTTTTGAAAGTGGGTTTATGATCGGCCAATCCGTTGCCGAACGCCGAAGCAAAGAGTAATGGTCGTTCCATGGCGATGTCTGCAAACATCTCCCAAATTTAACTGGTTGTCGTAGCAACGTCCCTTGGGTGACCACCAAATAATCATCTCCACCAATACCCTACCAAACTTGAATGAAGATATGAAGATCGTTGTCAAATTGTGGCCGAAGCACGGCAAAAATTGCGCGGTTGAACAGCGTAAACTCCAAGATTATTGCACGGAAGTTCACCAAATTTTTGCCTGATGTAGCCGCATTATTGACATTTAATCCACTGAAAGCCGATTTACGATCGGCCAATAGGACCCGTCAGTAAATAAAGAATATTTATCCCAGCTCCAGCTTTACTCGATGTTTGGTGAACTTCCGATGTTGAGCAATACGGTTCTAATCATAACAATTAACAATTTGCGTGAAAGTTGCAAATTCTACATTTTTAGTCACAAATAAAAGGACAAAGCGGGCTGAGTTATCGATGTATTATTTATACAATTGTTTTGTAAGGTAATTTTAGATTGTCGAAGACTAACCGTAACATGATGCATTAAATGTTGCATTGACGCCTGTACTAAGCTTACCGTCTTTCACCGGAAACAGAAATAACATAGATATATTCTTATATAACTGACGCACCCTATCCATTGTCCATCGCCGAAGCATAGAGTAAAGGTCGTTCCTGGCAATGTCTGCAAACAAAAAACGTTGATTTTTTTACTTTAATTGGTTGCCATGACAACGTCCATTGTGAAATCGAAAAAAGGTAAATGAGGTTAACAAGCCCTTACAGTTACACCTGTCTACCAATCCTGAAATTTTGTTGAAGATCGGTCCATTATCTTCTGTGAAACAGGTGTAAGAAAGTCGACCATTAAAAATATTTATATATAAAAATGAAGAAAAATCATCTGCAAAATATATAGCCCTTTTGGCAAGTTTGCCAAGCGGGCTAGCTTGTGAGGTGAAACTGCTGCCACCAGTGTCCATTTTGATGAGTATGTCTGTTTGTTTGTCTATCCACTCGCATAACTCGAACACCACAGTCTGTACTTCTCCAAACGAAATTTTTTTATATATGTTGGTAACGTTGCCTATTGTTCAATCCTCCTTAGGTTGCATTGGTGCACTGTGATAGGCTGTATACTTGCAGTTATGTGAATGACATCATGTTTTCGCATAACGGCCCAATGGTGCATCTTGTGTATTCCTGAGTGCCAATAGAATACAACAAGCATAGCAGCTGCTGAGCTGTGATTCTGACCAAATTCTGCTGAATGATAAAGGCCAGAAGTACTGTTTGTGAGTGATTGCACTCCAGTGGCAAAGTCTGCTGTCTATGATTGTCTAGTTAATAACTTGGAGTATCATTAACAGGGTTAAACAAATGACCCACACCATTCTGTAGTACAGTAGTTAACGAGTATACAGTTTCTTTACTTAAATTATTACACACAATGTTATTATATAGGCTTTTTATGCATCTCTGCAGGAAAAAGACATTCGCTACCTGGTTGAGAAAATTTGGGATGGTCAGAGTATTCTGAGTGGGTGGAATGACATATATGATCTTGTTCTGGTGCGATGGAATTGTCAAGAAGAATGGTCGCCTTGGAATTGTATTCTTCTGACAAAAGATGAGGCTGCAGCACATGAGAGGATAACTTCTCTGGAAGAGGTAATAAAATGATGTGTCAAGTTTCCAGTGATTTTACATTTCAGTAACGTTTCTGTTAAAGGTAATGTATAATTACTTCAACCCTGGGAGGGATGGGAGGGGTGCAAACTCGAAAGTATTGTGTTTGAGTATGTCTGTCTGGCTGGCTGTCTGTCCTCTCACGTGACTCAAAAACCACACAATCAAGCTTTACCAATTTTGTGCCAGTTTCCTATGGCCATGGCTTGGTCCTCCTTTATATGTTATGTAGGGCGCACTTCCTATTTTGTGGATGACGCCATGTTTTCATGTAATGGCCCTATGGTGTATCACATATTTCTAAGCAGTGATAAGTCCAACAACTACTCATTGTGAGTTGCACACCGGCAGTGAAGTTGCTATAACTGTTATCTTTCTGTGATAAGAGATATGATTAAGACTAGAAAATGCATGACAAAGCCACTGAAAGTCTAGCATCTAGCCGGCCTGGCCTAGCAGTAGATAACAATTAAGACAAACAATAACGGATAGCATACTTTAATTGTCCCGGCCCCCGTGCACAGCTCACAATGAGTACGTTGGTAGAAAATGTGCTACGACTCCCCAAGCTCGCCATTAAGGCGTTTGAATATAATTTTTTTTTATACCATTAGGTATGAGGTTTGTAGTTGTGTAGGCATGTTTTGTCTCTGTGCCACTACGTAGCACCGCAGATTGTTGAAGTTGTACGTGCAAATATGGTGATTGGGATTAGTTTGACAATACACACAATGAACAGCATGAAATTATGGCATTGACTGCATGTCTACTCTAGGATGCCAAATTCGGCCCTGATTGGCAAAGGGGGTGCCTCCGAAATTCAAAATTTAGTGAAAATCGCTGCAGTCCATTAGGCTTAAAAGAGTAAATAGCAATCTCATAAATTACAATACTACCCAGATGCAGATATACTGTCTGACTCAGCCATTTCAGCCTCCTAGCTGCTGCATCAACAGGATGCATGGGAAATGACTACGGGCCAAGGTGTAGCTGGCAGTGACAATGATGTTTGGCTGAGAGGTAACCGTAGGTCTGGCATCGTACTAGCCACGTGTTACAGTATATTCAATTGTGGGCTCAGCTTAGTATAAGAAGGGTGATGAGCACCAAGTCTGTCTATATGTATTCTTTTTAATGACATGTCCTATCTGTCAAGACTAGGTTTTTGTTTGACTTCCAGGCGTACGGCACTGCGTTTCTGCATCGAGTCAGGCACAAGCACACGATGGCGAAAAACTACTTTTTTCACCTGCCTTCTGTGACTGAACGTCTGCAGCCTGACTTGAGACCTCGAAACAGTTCGGCCACGTCAAGCGCTAATTCACGATCATTATCTGGCCAGAGTTGTCGAGTCGCACAGCCGTCTGTGTGACTACTGTTTCGGATTTTTCTTTCAGACTGCCGTCAACATGCCAGTAACGTCGGCCGGGGAAAGGAAGGAAAGACATTTTTTGTTTTATGTAAGTTCTCCAAGAAATTCCGGGAACCACGTTTCTTTGATGCACTGTTAAGTCTATAAAACATCAGATCGTGTTATTATGAAAGAGAATATTTTGAGAATCTTAGTTATTCGTGATTTCCATGCTTTATAGAGGAGGTCATGTCTGTTACCCCCTGAATTTGATGCCTATGCCTATCGGTTGACTTTTTCAACTTTTTCTTGTTTTTCGCAAATGATATGCTGTTGTAATTCTGTCTGTCTGTCACAATTGTCAAATAACTTATTCTGCTTAGTTGTAGCTTATCCTTAAGGTTTATGTCGATTTAAACCTGTTGATTCAGATTCTGTTTTGTTACCGCGCGACGCCTTGCTAAGCGCGGTATATGCCGTCGTCGTGTGTCTGTGTGTGTGTGTGTGTGTGTGTCCGTCACACTCCGGTATTGTATCAAAACGGCTAAACAT
>Ga0209782_1001473_pt1 | contig 12319 bp, 8 predicted proteins | sample WorMetmaBAHAMAS1_FD_187390 | JGI IMG/M metagenome (GOLD analysis project Ga0209782, IMG submission 187390) | Marine gutless worms symbiont microbial communities from Max Planck institute for Marine Microbiology, Germany - Inanidrilus... | ecosystem: Host-associated > Annelida > Digestive system >... | reverse complement strand
CTGGGGGACTTTGTCCCCCAGACCCGCAGTCTTCTTTTATGTCCCCCCAATAATCCTATGAGATCGACGTCCTTGCTGACTAAGTATATTCGTGCCACCGGGCCGGTTCTCTCACTCGCAGTGGTGGGACTGGTGGCGAACGGTGGGTTCTCTACGGACGTGTGTGCAGTGCTGCGAAGAGTAATAATTAACCACGAACACAGCGGATCGAGAGTTCACAGCACACATCTGCCTTTATTTGCCACCAAGGCTCAGCTTTTCCTTGCGACAGTCAATTCAAGTCTCTCATACACTCGCTCAGTCACACGTTACAGAGATCACTCACAAGCCGGTAGCTCGACTTGCCATCACTCTTGAGTCCAGCAATAAGCTGAACAATACTGACCCTGGTCAGCATCCGTGTCCTCTCACGAGGCCGCATCCGCCACCAGGTGGCCAATCAACGTGTAGCACTGGGCGATATGGACTAGTTGTGGCATAACTCTCCGAGGCCGGAGCAGTGACCATGCAGGGCAAGGCGTAGGGGTGACTTACTGGTGTTCTTACGGATAAGGACCCAGATTGGCCCGGGGCTTCGAAATTCAAACACTATTCCCATCCTCGCCGACCGGCGACGTCGTCACCAACGTCATGCGGCTTCCGTACACTCCAGCATCGCTTCTGCTGGGTAAAAATTGGGTCCATTGGTTCGGATTCGTCCCCTCTTACAACTCCCCTGCTACCCTGAGGCGGCCCTCGTCAGCGTTTCAACCTCAAGCAGTTAGTTCCATGGGATTGACAATATTTTCCACTCTTTCCAATCTTGGAGTCACTTTTGACATCAGCAAACTATGTTACCCATATCTTTTCTGTCTGCTAACATGCTTCTTTCAACTACGCTGAGTGTGAACTATCGGTCAGTCACTGATGCTGGAGGTGACACGTGCTCTAGTCCAAGCTTTTGTGAGTTGTTGGCTGGACTACTGTAATTTACTTCTTGCCGGCGTTGCCGACGTCCATCTCCGTCATTTTCATTTGATACAGAATGCGGCAGCTCGTCTGGTGTCTCGCCTGACGCTCGTCGTCATGACCACATTATGCCGGTGCTTGCGACACTTTGATGGCTGCCACGGTCAGTGAGTGACTTGCAAGACAGCGATGCTGGTTTGGAAGTGTCTCATTGTCTGCACGTCATTGCGCCACGTTACCTAGCTGACCAGACTTTTGTGTGCCAAGACTGCCGACTGCAGCTACAGCTGCTACAGCCGGTCGTCGTCAGTCACGTCACATTCTGCAGTGTCTGGTCTCTGGGGCTCTTACAGTATCTATGGCCCCAGAATCTGGAAACAACTACAGCCAGCCCTCCAACTACCAGAACTATCACTATCATCATTCAATCGCCAGTTCCAGGCCCACCACTTCCCGCTTAGTTTGCTCATTGCAGTTGTATCGTGTCGTTGTCAGTGCTCCCAAATCCTACTTGTCATCTCATTCTTTCCGTGTCAAGTGCAAAAATGAACTTTATTCTTTACATAGGTTCTGTTCTCTCATCTCCTTCCTTTCCGAAAACCATCACCTTTACGCAGATGATACTCAACTGTTCGTTTAGTGTGAGATGTTGTTTAGATTACCCCTCCCCGCGACCACAATGCGCGGTAAATTGGATCGGAATTTGAAACCTAAATTAGCTATAATGCGCCAATGCACTTTCGTCACAGACAGATGGACAGACAGACTGACACTGATAGTATAAGCACGAGATGTATATATTACATCTCGCGCTAAAAATTGCCTCATTGCCATTTCTATCGTCCACTCAAAACTTGATTACTGCAATTCTCTTTACTACAACCTCTGTAAATCTCAGTTAGCCCATCTCGACCAGATTCAGAACTCTCTTGCACGTGCCATTGTCAAAACTCCCAAATCCTACCACATCACTGCGATTCTTTGCTCTCTTCACTGGCTCAAGATAACGAAACGCATTTAATACAACCTCCCCAAAACACTCGCTCCTCACAACTTGTAACTCTCATCCATCTATATATCATCCTCACAAATAGCTGATTGCTGTTTTCGATATGCTTCACCATGTCTCTCTGGAACCAGCTTCCTGTTTTACTGTGTCAATATCATTCCACCTCTGACTCTTCTCTTTCTACTTCCGTCATTTAGCCTGCTCGAAACTTGCCGAAAGGGCTATGTATTTACCGATATTTTTTCTTTATTTTGAATATTTATATTTTTAATTGTCGACTTTCTAACACCTGCTTCTCAGAAGTTTGTGGACCGATCTTCACTAAAATTTTAGGTTTGGTAGAAGGGTTGAAGTACTTGTAACCGCATTTAGCTTTTTGCAATATCTCAAGAGACGTTGCCATGGCAATGGTTTAAAGTCAAAAAATCAGCATTTTTTTGCAGACCAATCTTGTTTGTTGTGCTACCATTCCAAAGAGGATTGCAGTATCACAATTCCAATTTCAAAAGCTTCAATAGAATGAATTTCTCTGCATTGTGTACAATTTCTGTGAGATTTGGTCCAGTAATGCCCAAGTTTACGCTGTCAACACTAACACCTTTTGCGACAATATGGCAAAAATTGGCATAGCATGCCAAATATCTCAGAATAACCTGGATTTATCGTGACTTGTTACAGGTTTGGTAGTCATATTGGTGTGGATGATTATCCCGATATTCGTTTGGCCATTGCCCAAGGGACGTTGCTATGGCAACCAGTTAAATTTGGGAGATGTTTGCAGACGTCGTGTGGAAAGACCTTTATTTTTTACTCTTTGCTCTGGCGTTCAACAATGGATTGGCCGATTGTCTAGCTGCTTTCAAAGGTTTAATAGCAATAATCCGGCTACATTGTGTACAAATTTGGTAAACTTCCATCCAATAATCTCAAGTTATGTTGTCAAAATGTGCAATTTTTGGCCGCAATTTGACGACGATCTTTCTTCGTCGCGTGGGCGTTTTTGAAATTGATTGGAAGATCGGAATTTTTGATTTCAAATAACTAATCAGCAATCATTTCTGTACATTTTGTAGAAATTTGGTAACATTCGGTTCAGTGACCTCGGAGTTTAAGACATAAGAAATTGTAGTCAGAATTTTTCTGTGGTGACTTCAGGTTAGGCAAGGCGGCAATCAGTAAGTAAGTGTGTTTCATTATTATTTGCAAGCGGCAATACAACGGCGCCGAGCAGGCTATACACTAGGATTTACCACGCATTTCTAGTTTTCACTGTATCTGTTCTCCGTCTTTCTTCGTCAGCTCTCTCTTTCACTCCCTGCTTAAGCCCTATCTTTTCCAGAAATCATTCCCAGCATAGACTCCTTTATCTTTTTTAGACTGACTCCACAGTTTCCTGACTGCTTCTGGTACTTCTTATATATTTTTGTTGTTTTTGTTTTTCGTTTCTTATCGTTAATTTTAGTTATGGTAATAAAGCTCACTAATCAATCAATCAATCAATCAACGTCAGCTTTGGAGTGCACTATAAATATTCTATATTTTATTTTTATTTTATGTATCTTGTACGTACCGTCGTCTGGCACTGTTGACACTTGACTGTACTATAAGTTCGGTGACGATTACAAATGCCCCGACTCGACTCACTCAAATCAGTATCTGAAATAACTTGCGTAACTTGGTTGTCATTTAATGCATTTAAAGCACCGTCAGATAGGTTTTGGTCGCACCAAGCAGGCAAATTCGATTTTTCAGCGGGTTCCGCCAATCTGACTGGTATCGGAAACCGATCCGAGAAAGTCGTAAAGTGACTCATGTCACCAGTAACTCACCAGTGTGGTCCACCCCAGGGGACTAGCTTGATAATGTTTTTTCTTATAACTAGTTAGACAATGGAAAAAATAGTTAGGTAATATTGACACAGAAGAGGTGCTTGACACCTTCGTTCTTGATTTCCTGTTGAGTTGAGTACCGGTATGAGAATTGTTTTAGTTTGGGTTACTTCCGAATGTTAAGCATTTCTTGTTGTTTATTATATATTCTAGGTTTGTTTATATTTTGTTTGATGTAAACAATTAGTTTTGTCAGGTTTTGTTTCTAAACGATTGTATATTGATCAGGCAAACCTCATTATGAGTAGTTTGAAATCTAGGTAAGTACTATTACTATATGCTTTGGTAATATGCGTAAGTGCTGTTGAAAATACTGTTACTTGATTTAAATGCCATGCATGTGACCTGTGAGCGATATTACGGGTCGGTCAGTACAGACAGGACAGCTATTATTGGGACAGACGGAGCCGTCTATATAGCTAGGCCTATAGATGTGAAACTGATAATTTATATGGCAGTGAAATTTGACTGTGTAAGGAATTTTTTCAATGAGTATAGAAACCAGTATGCAGCAGTATTTTGCGTATAAATAGTTTTGCTTAAATTTTAAGATATATGTCACTTGGACCGCACGACCATTGCCTGCCTCAGCAGCTGCAGCTGCCCTGCAATTAACGGTCCCTCCCCCTCGCCCCTTCATGGACTGTGTTAGTGACACTCCAACAGACTGATACGGTACTCTGACGCAGTTCACAGTTTCTCTATTCTCGTTTCTCAAGGCGATCGTCACACGGCTCTCTAGGTAACTAACCATCGGAAAATTGTAAGGTCTCCATCAGTGACTGGAGACAGCCCAACTTTCCCAAGGTCGGTCGGCGGCAGAGTCCCGCTTCCCTGCTGACTTTGAATGATGGGTGATCGTAGCAGTGCATGGCATTGATGCTATCAGAAACAGAAACCAGTTAGTAACTGGTTTTCACTAAACTTAAACTGTTTAGGCTTTAAAATGTGGGAAACATGAAATTGGTGAATAGGATTCGTAAGATTAGGATTGTGGTTATAATGTTAAGAGCTCTATAGTTGCAGAATTGCAGCACTGTCATCATTGTCATGGCAGTTTTATGTTCAGTGCATTACAGTCAGTGATAGTGATAATGGTAATCATGCTTACAGTACAGCGAATATGACATAGACCTATTTGTCTATATTCTGTATTTGACTGTTGCTGTTTGATAGCTTTGCTGTTGTCAACAAGTACTCAGCATTTTACTCAGGTGGCTCTGTTCAGGTATTTCTTATTTTCATTATTCTACACTGCTTTTAATAGCACGCTAAATTGCTTTCAAGTTGCTTATTTTTACCACGTGACTATGCTAGTGCAGTATATGCCGTCGTTGTGTGTCTGTCTGTCTGTTTGTCTGTCTGTGTGTGTATTTGTTTGTCACACTCCGGTATTGTATCAAAATGGCTAAACGTAGTATTATGCAAATAATGTTGCATGATAGCCCAGGGATAGCCCGAGTTATAGGACGTTTTCCATCAAAAGTGGCCAATTTTAACCCACCCACTTGCATTTGTCGCCCCATAGGGGGTGATCCTGTTCGAATTTCGCCATGACTTCGGCATCAGAAAACTAGAGTACCGGGGCTGTCGTGTGGCATTATTTTTGTGATTCTATGTTTAGCCGTTTTGATACAATATAGTATGACAGACAGACACATGACGACGGTATATACCGCGCTTAGCATAACGTCATGTGGTAAAAACATATTTTTGTAGTTGAAAATGTCTACACATAAATGCACACAGTCACACATGTGTGCAGTTCTTACAGTTTTAATGTTGAAATTGTTGCTGTTGCAATAGTTGCAGCCCAGAAATAGTGACAGGGTAACAACCTTATCGTGCTGATGAGAGTAATGCTTAAGTGTATTGATGGACTAGTTGCTAACTGTAAAGCCTTAACTTGAGATCACGCCAACCACTTTTGCAATATTTATAGCCGACTTTGAATTTGTGATCGGCTGTAATCTGTTTCCAGTTTCCAATTATGTCTGCTTTTTAGCCACAGTTCCATAAATGCCATAACTGGTTTTGACAAACTTCAATGTTACTTATGAGCCCTAACCCTAACTTTGGCCTACAATCTTGCAACCTTCACTTGTGTATTTGAACGAGTCATGATAAACCAATCTAGGTCAAAGGTCATTTTTTATAAGGTTATTGTCGAGACACACGCACGCATGGTTGACCATTTGCTCTCTCTAGACCACTAAAGTGCTAGTAATGATTGCTGAAGGTTTATGTTTACATTAATGACTGTAGGTGACTGGTGATGGCAGTTATGTACTGTGCCAATATCACAATGGCGTGAACATTGTCCAGTATTCAACTGGTGCCGTTGTTCGCTATTTGCATCATGTAAGCTCTAAGCATAGTGCTTCATTGCTTATAGTTATAGCTCGTGTCTAGTAATACTAGGCACTTTGCCGCTAGTCCAGTTTATTTTTATCACCCTGTGTGCTCTTCTTCTCTTCCTTAAGTTATTTCTCAGCTACCAAGCTGTGGGAAGTTAGCATAACAGCCTCAACAGCAGGGGTGTGGTGTTACCCATGACTAGCAGGCTTCAAGCCTGTGGACTTCCTACATGGAGACAGTGTGCCAGTCAGTGACTGCTGCTGTTAATACCAAACTTTGTTCAGTCCACCCACAGTGTGTTGACCTACGCCTGCAGTACATTTCACTAGCTTACTGCTGCTGCTTGGTGCTTCCTCTGTGACGAATCACTACCATTACAGAGTGACAGACAGACACCTTAGGTACAAAATATATTGGTAGATATTTTAGACCTTCTAGAATGTTATGGCAGAATTTCACAAAAGTTGTGATATTTGACTTATTGAAATTCACTGCAGCTGGATTGCTTGTAAAATTGTGAAATTTATTATTGTCAGCTTAAATGATGTGCACAGTTACATTTGCTTGTGTTTTATGCTTGTTTGTTATTTGTGTTATTTTCTGTACTAATTTAAGGCTATTTTTCTATCAGTATTATTACTTTTATGTAATTTTCCGAAGTAATTATTTGAGGAATAAATAGCACAAAAATATGTTTTCATAATCGCAGCATTTTTAAGAAGGCAAACAAAATATCACAGCCATTCCTACAGATTGTGGAAAACTTACAGTGCCAAAATTGTAATATCCCATATGCTGGAGGATCTGAATTTTTTTATGTGTACATTTAGTTGTGATTTTTTCTTGCTTGCACTGCACAGTTTTAAATGCGGAGTCAGTATTTCTACTTTACCTCCAGGAGAGGTGATTGCATGCCCAAAGCACTTTTAAAGTATGTTTAGACACACATCTTTACAGTTACAACAGGTTGAATACTGTGATTGCATATTTGTGCATTGTTGGCTTTCCGTGCTCATACTTCCGGACATTTTTATATTCTGCATTTTCCACTATTGCTACATTATTATGCCACATTTTCATATTGCACGGTTTTTTGTCCCACATTTTCAGCATCGGTATAAGACTGTTTGTCAGTGTTATGAGTCCTGGTCTTGAGACCTGGTGTCTTGGTCTCAGTCTTTTAGGCTGTTGTCTTGGTCTTATTCTTGCACTTGGTCCCGTCACTGCTATCTGTTGCCTTGTTATGACATTTCTGCTGCTGACTGTGCAATATTTTCTGTGCTTGTTTTTACAGGAAGATGATTTAGAGTTGACATACTTTTTATTAAGCCCCGACAACAAGGTATTTTTATCGTTACACGTTATTCTCTGCATTTTGTGTTTTTGTGTATGGAATATTTTTTGGTACTAGCTAAGAAATTGGTTGAGAAGAGCAAATGACCTTATCTTGTGTTGAGCGGGAGTTAAACCTTAACTCAGTCAATTTCTGTTGAATATATACCATACTTGGGTAGAAAAACTGTGTGTTTTTAAAAATTTTATTGATAATTGTATTAGTAGTTAGTTTCAGGTTAGTATCACTGTTGTTTATTTTTTTGTTTTTCAGTACACAGGTGTGTGTTATGAGTTGAGATACAATTATGGTTAAAATGTAATCTTGTTGCAAAAATAGTTGAGATACTATGACCACAGTCTAGTGAGTGTGTTCCGTAGTTGCTTTAATAGCCGTGAGTTGTACATCTATATGGACGTCATTGCTAATACCAGTGCCATTGAGTGACTGAGAAAACCTGGTCACATCTCCAGTTATTTATGTGTCAAGGGTGACTTTAGTCACTTGCTCATTGTTATGTTGCAAACGATGTCTGAGTTGATGTATTTAATTATTGATAACTGAGTGATTGCGTGGCATAATGGGGTTCGCTGCGACCCTAGGCAAATTGTTTGCATGTAGATAGATAGATAGACATACAGACAGAGACTTCAATCACCAAAGAACAAAGAGATAAGTTTTCAGAGATCGTCTGAAGGAGTCGAAGCACAGTCCCGGCCGCTCTATTCCGGGTGGAAGATCATTTCACAACCGGGGACCAGCGGCCGAGAAACTCCTATCGCCAAGTTTATTGTGTGTTCGCAGGATGAGCAGTTTCTGCATGTCTTTTCATGTATCTCTGTTTAGCGGCATTGATGCTGCAAAGCTGGGAAGGTAACCATGAGCCTGGTAGGAATTAGTGGCATTCTGCAAATGGTGTATGATTAATATCATCTATGAGCTGTCAGCCCTTAGAGACTGGAGATCGGCGCTAATGCCAACTAGACCCATCCACCGCCACCATGCGCCATGTTGTCGCCATAATTTTTGTGGCTCAGCCAAATTCCAGCCAAAATTATAAACGCTTTCAGCCAGCCAAGTATTTTTCGGCGCTTGCAGAAATTCAGTTAATTAGTGCATTCCAAACGTTAAATCTGCAAACACCGTGCATTAATGTTGGTGGCCTATGTTTTAAACTTTTACCACCTTTACACCTTAAATTTAGCATTTTAATTAGGCCCACAAGCTTTGCTCTCATTAGTCTACATTTACGTAATGTCGCAGATGTAGCCACTTGGAAGTAGACTGAACAGCATTCAGGGTTCAGACTAATGGAACATCGGCTGTTCGCTTTTTAAAAATTCGGCTTAGCTGGACAATCAGCCGTAAATATGTCTGCCGAAATTCAGCCAAAAATGTGGCTATCTGAAAATTTAACAGTATTTTTTTGAAAGTTAGTGAATTTTGGAAAAAAAATTTGGCTTAGTAGTCTAGTGCCAACTGTGTGATAATAACTGTGAACAGTCAGGAAACGTTTCTAGTAATCTCTCACATTTACATTTGCGTTTTTGAACACTGAATTTTTGTTGTTGTACGTGTATATGTTACAGATTTTAGTAACAGCCAGCAGCAATCTAATCCTACGACACTGGGATTGGACTAATGGCATAGTCATGAGATCTTGGAAGGTGCTGTTTTTTCTGATGTCTGTTACTGTGCTGTATCTATAGCTGTTGATATGTACGTGATTGTCATCTGAGGTGCCATGCCTCTGTGAACAGTCATCTGCACATGTTTCCAGCTGTTAATTGTTTTATGGCCATTAGCCAGTGTTAGCTAGCTGGTACCCCAGTCAAGAACTGAGGAATTTTGTTGATGCAAAATTTTAATTGTTGACGCAAAATTTTAATACCCACATGCCCTTGCAAATGGCAACTAGTGAATTTGGGTTGGAGAGAAGACACTTAAGAGTCTACTTAGTGATGTTAGCTGCACCGTCTTGACTCTGTCTTTATGCTCTTAATTTCTGCAGATGAGGCTTTTTAGTACATGTACAATTTATTAATCGTTTAACTTGCTGTACATTTGATATAAAATTATTAATTAACTACAGTTGTTATAATTGTTTATTACATGTATGTATATGTAATTATTTCATTTGTCAAAAATCTCATCTGCTTAACTTTTTCTTTTGAAGTGTTCATTTGCATATATGTCGCACAAAGTACTTTTATTATGTGTTGATGTTGAAATGTTACAGACATTTATTACTCTTCAGTCATACAGTTTGCAAAAGTATTATACATTTTATCAAAAATGTCAAATTTTGTGATCAACTACAATTTATAAGGTGCAGTTGTGTTGAAAATGCCGTTAAATTATTATCAGCCAATGTTGTTAAAATGTTATTTTGATTGACGAGGTACTGTCCTACTGTGTAGTGTTTTGCTTGTTGCTGCTAGGCTATTCATACAGCACCGATTTCATCAATGGCCTTTGATAGCACGTCAACACTGTTGGCGACTGGTGGTGCAGATGCAACTGTTAAAGTGTGGGATGTCGTGCGTGAATACTGTACCAACAACTTGCGTCAACACCATGGCGTTGTCAGGTTATTGCTATTGTACACATATAATTTTGTTTGTATGTGAACCAATGACTACTTATGTCCATTAATGCCGCTATAGTCACATGATAACAATCAGTGTTGTAAGAAGCAATAAAATCTTTCGGCGGACTGCATTATAAAATGTCTTTTTATCTGGCTAGGAATTCACGAAAGCATTTCCCTTAACTCAAGACCCCCAAAATGTATTCAGGAAGAACATGTGGAGAGAAGGGGAGGGGGCCCAGAAGCCCGCTCCTGGGAAGTACAGGGTCAATGCTTCCTCGATTCAAGAATTGGGTGTTTATCATCACTGGGTGTGCTATTCAAGTATTAGTTAAGTTTAAACAACATTTTAGGACCTTGAATTTGGAATAAGTCATTTTGTGTTAACCTGTCAGCTCTTTATCATGTTGCATTGCAGTATTGGTGGAAGTATATCTTGAAAAGTGTAATTTTATTTTAACTGCTTTGTGAACAATGTCTGTTTTGAAGCCATTTCAAATGAATCTTGATTAGCAGCTACTGTGGCATTAATCAGTGCAAACAAAGAAGAAGTCAGTTATGGCATTGTGTAGCAGTGATAAAGCTGTAGTTACAGTACATTGAAGACAGTGATATTGTTGTCCATGATAATGCACATGTCAACATAGACATTTGTTATCAGTTACAACAATATAAACCTTCACTATTCAGTTCACTGTTGCTCATCGCCAGTTTTTTTCCGCAAAGTTTGTTACGTTTGCTGCTTGTAAGTACCTTTGGGATTTTAGGGAAAGTGTGGTTTATGTTTATAAAAAATGGTAAATTTAAACTAGAAGATCACTTTCGCATTACTTGGTACTAGTTCTTGCATAACGCAGAATACCAGTCTTGTGTAAATATTGTATGGTCCTGTCGTTTGCTACTTTCAACGAGATAAGTTGATAATTATACAGCTGGATATCTTTCCATCACCCATCCAGCATTGTCAGCAACTCGCCGACCCAGCTAGTGACTGATACTGTTCTTTCCTGATCCATCAGCTAACACCTGGGAAAGGAGCACAGCATCCTTGCATTAACTGACTAATTGATTCTACAATTCCGCCCTGCGGACCACTTACAACAGCAACTTAACTATTTTTATTCCGTTTTAAGTTAATTAGAAATTAATGAGTTAAATTTGCAGTTGCAGTTTTTGGAGGAAGAAAATATAGAGATCTATGGGTGATTTTGCTGTAGTTGTGGAGTCCATGCTTTGCATCTACTGTGTGAAAAAGCCTGCTATCCACAGTGGTTTTGTTGTGTTGTCACAGCCTCAGAAAGGAAAGCTCTTTCGACAAAACCGAGTGTTTGTGTATGTGTGTATTTTTCTGTGAACTCTTATAGTTTGGTACGATTTCACCCGGACTCATCTCGGCTTCTGCTGTTTGCTGCTGATGACGAGTACAGTATTCATGTATGGAAACTTGATCGTAATGCTTGCATTGCGGTGCTTCGTGGTCATTATAGTGCTGTTACTGCCATGGAATTTACACCTGATGGCCGCCTTCTCTACAGGTATGGCTGGTTTTTGTGCTCGTTGTCCTATCGGGTATTGATTTTATTAAAGCTAAAGTTTTAAATATCAGATAAGAGAAACTGAATGATTTTTTTATGTATTTTGTAACGTGATTATCAACTTTTTGTTATTTTATTTTTAACATTTATTTCTTCAGTGAAATATGTTTTGTATTCTTGCATCATATTAATTGTGCAATTTGTAATTTTGCTGTACAATTAATGCTTCATAAAAGGATGATAGTTTGTCTTTTTCTGTTGTAAATTAAGGGAATGCAGTCAGTAATAAGGAATCACATACATATTCGATCATTGTCTGCTTAGTTCTGCTTTGCTATGCAGCCTCAATTCTCAGTTTGTGCTGTTTCTTACCAAAATATTACCACACTGTTTTCTAATGCTGTGTTGCTGTCATCATTGTCATTGTGTGGCTTTGTGAGCATTGATGTGTATTGGTTCTATTGTGGTATGTGGTATATTGAGTGTGTTTTTTTAGTTTAATGTGTCAATCAACTTTTGAGCTAATTATATTATTTATAAATGTAAAAAAACTGTCGTTTTATAACAACGTGTAAGGCCCATAAGTGACACAAATAAAACAGCAAAAATTATTTCTGTCACGTCAAGGGTCGTGAATATAATACACAATTCTTATTA
>Ga0209782_1001472_pt1 | contig 12322 bp, 4 predicted proteins | sample WorMetmaBAHAMAS1_FD_187390 | JGI IMG/M metagenome (GOLD analysis project Ga0209782, IMG submission 187390) | Marine gutless worms symbiont microbial communities from Max Planck institute for Marine Microbiology, Germany - Inanidrilus... | ecosystem: Host-associated > Annelida > Digestive system >... | reverse complement strand
GTTTACAGCGCCCCGCTTGCGCTCGTTGGGGGGAAATATATTGATTTCAGTCACCGGTTATTTAGCACAATCTTGTTTTGAGAAACTCCGACTGAAGACTCGTTGCATTGTGCTGTTGTGTTCAGGGTGAGATAAACTGGTTGGTGCCGAGTTTAAATGCAAGTAGTTACAGTTTATCAGTTGACTCATTTCTGCACCATATCTTTGGACTATCAGTGACCGCCAACTCTGTCGATGGTGGCATACAATGGGCCGAGTGTACTCACAGTCTTACTAACGGTGTGCTATGCAAGCGTTGTTTTGTCATATCTTTACTTACCCGTGCTGGCTATAACCGATGTATGGACATTTGTGACTGTGACTTCGTGCGTCTATGTGTCCGCACTCAAAATAAAAATGACTTGAGCTATCAACACCAAATTTGGTAGACACACTGTGCATGGCAGTAGCTCAGCATGCATTGACGGTGAGGTCTAAAAGTCAAAAGGTAAAGATTACCCTGTTGTCAAATATGCTGCCGACTATAGTATGCAGGTTGATATGACTGTTTATGTTGACAGTTAATAATAGTTTGGTAGTGTGTATGTGTTCACTGAACAGCGGCTTCACTTAATTAAACTTGAAATCAAGCTGTACTCGCTTTTGAAACAAATAAATTTACTTACCTAAACAATGGCAAGATTTTTACGGTTGTGTGACCAAAAATTTTTGTGGTGTCAAGTCCAAATTCTGCTTTACATATATGGAGGTACCAGACATTATCAGTAATGATGCAGTGGGTTAAGATGAATTGTTAAGGAAATTTTTAAAAGACTGATGCAGTTTTTATCTTGAATGCATATGTTATGCTAAAGTGTATGTTCTGTACATTTGTCCAACCTGTCTGCATTTCAGTCGGAAAAAATGAAAATTTAAATTTTTGGAATTGTAGTTAACAGCTGTTAATGTATTTAAACATTTAGCATACTGGTACATTTTAATTTGAATTAATGTTACTGATTTGTTTTTTATCAATGATCTGTATGCGCTGGATGCTATTACTAAATTATATATAGTTGGTGATAGAGTGATAATAACTTAATAATGATAATATTCGGATGTATCTTGCTGTCATTCACTGATGACTAAATTCTCTGCAGGTGCCAGTCCTCCAGAAGACTTGCGTGTAGTCGTTCCAGTATATGGCAGTCACGGTGATGTGCTGGTTACGTGGAAGCACGAGGCTTGTCGATCGCCGAGCGAAGGCTACGTAGTTGCATTTGAACTGATGTATTGTCGCCTGAACAGTGACAAACAGTGCACTGGTACTTGCAACACACATACATCCATAGTTAGCCAGTCTGTTAGGCATGCGTTATATTTCCATATTTATGATGTGAAACAGTTTACAGCAGTTTCGTTACGTAGTTATTTATTTTCCTTTTCCTTCAGTGCTTTGATGATGATGTTTTTTTGTCAAGAAGAGCAGTCAGTCAGTCCTCATGAGGGAGGTTCGATGGGACCAGCTTAACGCATGGTGAACACCAAAAATTGACAAAATAAACAACACACTCACAAAGCACTTTTGCGATATTTATAAGTGTAACATATCGCTAATCCGATTAGGCCTACAGTGTTCACTGAAATAATATATTGATGTTGGCCCATAATTGTTGAAGTTATTTGAAAATGTAATGTGGGTCCAGTTTTGTTAAATGCAGTGTATTAATACCATTAATGAAATGTTTTAAGTTGTGTGCTGTGTGCGTGTTCGGGGCTGCCCTGTGGCATTCAGAATGTTTACATCTCATATCATGTATCAGTAACTGAAAAAGGACTTTACATTTTTCATTCTGTGACCTTGAACTTTCACCAGTTGAATTAGCATGTCAATGTTAAAAGTCATGAAACTCAAAAGTCATTGAAGAGACACAAAGATACACACACCTGACTGATCAATTTATCTGAACTGATGACCTGCTTAGTGAACAGAAAACAGCATCTGGTTATTTCATCTTGTGTATTGTTTTTAAAAATATTACATAGTCGGATGTTATCAGGGTACTGGCACTGCTTCGTCCATTTTATGTGGAGTCCGCTGGTGGATACGGAAAGGGATTTATTGTTCCCAGTTGGCGTCAGTGCTTTAAGTTTGTTCGTTTGGCATCTTTCTTTTCCAGTCTGCAGTAACTCAGGAACAGAAGGTAGTTTTCAAAGTAGAACTGAGTGTGTGGGTATTTTAGTATGTGAGGTGTGATATTATAAAGTGCCTTTACTGTTTCTATTTTTTCGTCTGGGCATCTTATACCAGTTGAAGTATCGTAATGTTAGCTGCATGTTGTGATGATGTGTTGTGTGTTATTTTGTTGTTCTGTGCATTACCAACAGTCAACAAGAGTGTTACACTTGTCAACGAAGCCACGGCATTCAACCTCACCGCGCTGAACGTTGACGCTGACTACATGTTTTGGATGTTCAGCATCACAAGACAGGGTCGTTCTGAATTGTCGTCCAAAGCCGCCTTCATTCGTACTTCTTCTTCGTGTAAGTTACGGCAGCTTGTTGTGAGTCTACATATTGAACACGTATGCATTTTTGCAGTGTTTTTGTACTCACGTTTTCTGATCTGTTATACTGCACACCAGCAACAAGCATTGCCTGCATTCTCTCCTCCCCGAAAAGACATGCCAAAGCACTAAATTCTCTAGGATGCCGCAGACACAAATACCAGTTGCCTTAAACGTTAAAATCAAATTTAGATTTACATGTCTGCGGCAACAGTAGTATGTAGATAACACATCATAGTGAATGCGATAGTTGCTTTAAACTGAATCTGATCTGTTCAAGAACTCCCTGCTTAATAGACGTCTCTTTTTATATATTTAGACATAATGTTTTTAGCATTGTTGTAATTTTTACAATTTATGTGTTTTTTTTGTTTTTTTTTACTATTTGCTTGTGTAGGATACATGTTTAATGTAATGTGTACGATTGTCACGCTCTTAATAATGGCAACTTACTTACTTACTTACATATAATGCCTTTTTGCGGAACAAAATTTGTGAAACATGTTGACAGGCTAGTAACAAAGTTATCATATTGAATTTTGTCAGGGCTGTAAATGTGGCTTTTACAAGACTTGGTGTAATTTGTTAACGTGTTTCAGGGATGACACCTGGAGTGTTGGTTGCAGTCATCATTAGTACTTTGATCTTCATCTTCTTGTTTGTGTGTGTCGTCCGTCTATGCTACAGGTACGCTATTTGTGTTGTCAGTTTTTACTCGTCCGATGCTATGATGTAAGTAAGTAAGTTTAATGTTTCAAAAGCAGTCAGAAACCACTTGATTGCAGCTAGGCCTAGACAATCGCAATGCAAACAACAAAATAGAATGTACAAGATCAACAAACAGCACTGCCAATGGAACAATAAAACTGTGAAAATGTAAAACAAAACACAACTCACACAAGACTATTGGAAATTTAAAGAGCATAGTTGATTGTGAAGCAGGTATTCTACACAGGACATGTATTCTACACAGGACCATGATAGCGTGGGTATTACCTGTCATTGTGTGTCTGTGTGTCTGTCGTACGCCAGTATTGTATCAAAATGGCTGCACAGATTGAGCTAATTTTTTTTGCGTACAGATTTCCCTAGACCGATGCTACACTGTGTTTCAAAGGAATTAGATTATCTCCAAAAATAAGGGTACTTGTGGAAAAAATTGCCAGTCGACTTAACTGCATAGCTACTGATGCCGTGTAATTTTTCAAGTCTGTGCTAGTGCTTAGTAAGACGTGGAGTAGTTATAATATTGCTGCTCTGCTGTGGCAGGAGTTGTTGTCGTTACCGACGAGATTTCACTCGCGGAATTCCGATCGTCGTGCCTGACACAGTCACAAAGGTATGTTGCATGCCGTTAAGATATTTTGTATATGTTGCTGCTAAAAGCTATATCTCGAGTGTCTGTTGATGTAAGTTTTGACACCCGTGTCCGATAGCTGATAAATGACATTGCTTTCTATGACGGGCATAGATCAGATCACATAGAGTGGTGTGAAACATTAGGCATTATGGGTCCATGGCCTTGGCCTTGGCACTGATGGCCTTGTTAACATCACTGTCAGTGACTGATAAGATGACATGCAGTTGATTGATTGAACTCTGCAAGGAATCTAGCACCGGCTCACGTGGATAAATTGAAGTAAAGACCGTATAATGAGTTTTGTTGCTATTGCTGCCATCTCTCGAGTTATTATGTTATTTGTGTTAGCAGTACATGTATTTATTGATCTAAGTTGGCAAACCATAAATAGTATTAGTTTGTTATAGGCTGTTTATGTAAACAATGATTATCTTTTCTAGGTCCATTTTTTCTTAACCTCTGTACTAACTATTGGTGACGAGAATGCATACAGATCTGTGAATAAAACAAGCTTAAGAAGACTGTCATGTAAAACATGCAAGCATTTTCAGTTTTGTGCAAATAAAGACAACAAAATCATCATAGTGCAGTTAGAAGTAAATTGAAGGAATATAACTGAATAAAGTAATGAATGAAAATAAAATAAAACAGTAAGATAACTACTAATTATGTAATAATGTATTTAGATAATAAATAACAAGCAATAGTCATAATTATTACGATTTAGTTTTTAGGTAATTAATTACCGGGTAATTAAATTCTTAGTCATAATGTGTGTATTCCTAACTTCACTGATCAGTGGAAGTAGGCCATGGATATTACATTAGGTAACTTACATGCCTTGTTGCAGATTAATTTTTGAGCATTGTTATTACAGTATTTGTGTGTTCAGGAACATTTACACGATACAAATGCCGACGGCCCAGACATTCACTACTCGCAGGTATTGCTGTAAACTTATATACCTTTTTTCTCACAACACTGGTGAATCACACTTTCTTAAAAATATCAATTTTCTGTTTCTAAAGATTTCTGTAATTTCATGTCATGATTATCCCCGTCATCATCATCTGGAATTCATAGTGCACCAACTTCATAACGTAGGCTGCCAGTGCATTATATTGTCACATTAAAATGCTAAAATGTTAATAACTAAAAGCCTTTCTGAACAAGTGTTTTTAATTTTTATTTAAAAACGTTTAGAGAGATGTGTTATAATACAATATATTAGTGCTCAGGTTTGTTGCTTATTTATATATTAAGATATTCTGCAATATTTGAACACTTGAATAGTATTTTATTACCCCAGAATCAGAGTCAGGATCTCTTTGATTATTAGATGATTCACGTGTAAAAAATATTAACGTTGGTGTTCTGTAGCATATGATGTTGACTGTGGACAAAGTTCAAAATGAATTTAGTCAATATTTCAAGGAGAAGTGCCTTGGACCTGACTTTGGTTTGGTCTTGGCTTTGGGAAGCTGAAGCCAACCAGCTTGGGATAATATTTTTGGGATTCGACTGTATGATGGTATTTGAATGTTTGATATCCAAATCCAGTTCAGTGCCTAACTTTACTCATTGCTTCCTGTTACCTACTTGTTTTCTAGTAACGCCTTTTTATTGAAAGACAATCGGAGCAACATAAGTCTGCTTTAGATACAGCTTTTTCATGATGATTTTTGCATTGAGGTGCAGTCCTTTCTGCTGTGTTTTTAGTCATACGTACATGTCGTTTGCACGTGTCGTGTGTAGTCATTTGCGCACAGCAACAACTGCAACGGCCGAGACATTCACGAGCCACTTATTCCGAAGCCGGTCACTGGTACAGCGGACGTTCCATCGTGCCGATACATCAACCTTTCTCATTCACCGTCTGAGAATCGAGCTGATGCAGATGACGTCGATACGGCTGCAGTTCACATCCAGTTGCGAACTAATGATGCCGTTGCCGCTGCACGTGAGCCACAGCCGCAGCAGACTGATTTTTCTAACAACAATCGTCGATCGATGCCACCGGCGCCGGTGTGCAGTGACTACATCGTAGTAGGCCCCGACACGTTTGGCTGCATTGATGATGTTGGCGGTCTCTTTGCCGGCACTGATTCAGGCGTCGAGTCGGGCCTCTTACTGCGACGGCCGCATGGTCATGCAGACTTGACGTTGGCGTCCGGTTCGAACCCGCAGCATTCTGATCTCACAGCAACGGAAGATAGTCGCCAGCAGCCGGCAAAAGATACTGTAACTCTGAGAGAGGATAGGGCTGAGGTCACCGACACAGAAAGAGTGCTGCCGTCTGTTGAAAGTGGTGTGCAGGGTAACGCTAGTGCGAGCGACTCGGCTCCAGTGACGAACTACGCCATGATTATGGGTGTGAACGATAACGAGCTGGATCACGCCCGACGCTGTTCATTAGGACAATCTGACAGTTTAGCTGAGCATCAAGACAGTGAACTGAGGGCTACAGAAGAGTTGCGGCCCAGTCGATCGGTGTCGGAAGATGAACAACGAAACGATTTCGCAGTTCCGTTCGGCGTTAACAGTCCACCAGTGAGTTATAGTCTGAACAGCGGCGGATATCTTTCACACAGCGAGTTGTTAGGTGCGGCCCCGGCTGTGTGATTGTGGCCAGCTGTCTCACAGCTGAACTGTCTGTATGAGTATTTGTTGAAGCAACTTGCAGCTGTGGAAGGGCATTTGTTTTGCATTGGCAAAAACTGTTGCATCAGTTTGTTTGCGTAAAAATTTCAACTGAAAGGTTTTATAGCAAACTGCCATTGGTCTCATTGTATGCGGTTTGTGGTTGATCTGTTGGTTGTGTTAAGATAACAAGAGCACTTTTGCAAGTTTAAGTTTTATGCCCAGTATGTCTCAGGTATAAGAATTGACTGGGCAATTATTTGTTGCAGCACAAATAAAATATGTTTGCTGAAATTGTTAGTGCTTAATGTCGTTTTGCATGTGAAACTAGCATGCTTCGTTGACTGCAATGTTTGAGTCCATTAGTGGGGCCCACATTTTTCTGCATGCCATGCAGTTTCAAGCGCAGGAATAGAATTTGCCGATTATGTTTTGTGAAAGTCTGGCCGATAAGTACGATCGTACGAGTTCAGTAACAAACACAGTGATTAATTATACTAACAGTTTGATTCATTGCTATAGATGTTCAGTCTAAATCTTTTATCAGAAAAAATATGAAATTCAAGTTGTTGTTAATCACATTTGGGCAGATTTCAACAATCGATTATCATTGTTCATCATGACATCAATTTAATCACACATTTATAAAGAAAACAAAACTGATATTTTTAAAATTAATTAAAATAACTTATTGCAGTAACTGGACATTGAATAGTTTATATGTTTATTTTCTTATGAATGGCAACTATGGTGAGCGGCAAAGAGTCTGCTTATTTTGGGCAAAATTTTTTGTGGAAAACTGTGGGCCATACAAATGACATAGATGAATGTCTACTACCTCTTACACTCTTATACCACCGCTGCTTTACATAACTTTGGTACAGTAGTCATGTTATTTTGAAGAATGCTTCGTTTTAGCGCTACTGCAATTCAGTTAAGTCTTGCTGTCATGCTGTGTGTGGCATTGATCCCCAGAACTTGAAGAGCTACGCTGTTTGCTTGACTGACAGACTAGCCGCATTCATGTTATCTTCTTTGTCAGATGCTGTTGGCTGTGTTATATATTCGTTGACAGTACGGTAATGCTGGCATTCCACGACGCCGACACCAACACCGACACCGACTCACACGGCTACAATCTTATATCCGACACACACTATTTCCTCGCAAGACCTCGCGAGGAAATAGTGTGTGTCAGATGTAAGATTGTAGCCGTGTTTGGCAAGTCGGTGTTGGTGTCGGTGTCCGTGTTGGTGTCGTGGAAAGCCAGCTTAACAGCGGTGTGGATAGCAGAACGCTCATTCACATGTTGTTATGGCTGGTCCTGCACCCTGCAGAGTCTAACCTGAATCCAATAGCACTCTTGTAATAATCAGAACCGTCCTTGGACTGTGATTTTCTGAGTTAATTTTACTATTACTTCAGACGTCGCAGTTTTCAGTTTTCATGTCCGCAGTGCCATTAAGTGTGTTCGTGCAATAGTCTTGTGCATTTCACAGCTGGTTTGTGGTTTACTAGTCAGAAACTGTACACCTTGTCACTTGGTAATTTCACTGAGTCAAGCAGTGGCACAGAGCAGTATTGATAACTAAGCATAATGTTCGCCGATGACGTGTACATGTCTTGTTGTCATTTTTCCGTTGTTGGAAGTGTGATGCTGGAATGAATTTGCCGCAAGCTGTAATGTTGACAATCGGGATCTGGTTCATTCCTGCGCCGTTGCCATGCGATGTACGACGTGTGCGCATCGCTTACATGAATACGAGTACATTGTATTGTGTGCATTTAGGCCGAATGCTATAGACATGTATTGAGTTGAGAACCCAGCCACAAATGACGGATCCCGCATGAACTGTGGAGGTATTGGCAGATAGCAGGTACTACACAGAACTCAAATTTTGTATTGCATATATATATATTTGTGTAAATAATGCAACATTCAGAAAGTTATGAGTATCTAGTAGGTTAATTTTTCACTCATCTACTTACATCTGTCTGTCTGTTTATAATGATTCACGGCAAATAGTCACCACTGGTTTTTTGACGGATATCTAATTTGCTGTCCAGTACATTTAAGCTGGAAATACTGTCTCTAATTTTGTACGTTGAATATCGTTTTGGCTTCAGCTGTATGTCTGAACGACCTCATTCTTTCGTTATTCTTTACCGTGTAAAAATTGCATTTTATATCAGTTATCCGTTACTGCGTTGGAGTGTGCAGTGTTTTTTTGTAGTTATGACTGCACAACTCTTACCATGAACTGTTGGCTGTTGTTGTTACTTAATGTGATGTGCTAGATTTTGAAATCACTGACTGCCACTTATCACTTTAATTGTAATTACTGGTATTTGCTGTACATTTTGTTATTAATCGATTCATTTTGTGATTAGTGATTGTGCTTCATTGTTTTATATTTACTGTTGTTAATCGTTTTCAGCTGTTAACAGCTGTTATCCAGTTTTATCCTTTGTTTTTCTTACCACACGTTACGGTGCAGTGCATCCTCTTGGGAGAGACCAGAACTTTCACACCCTCGTTAGCATCGTCCAACACCATGTCTTCTTCTTCAGATGTCTCCTCTCTCTAATTTTGTATGTATTCATCATTTTGCAATGTTCTATCCATCCAAACTGTCTCAGGTTTTACCCTTCCTATTCACCGTACTTCATGTAATTGTTTCCAGTTCCAACAATTATCATTTTCATTTTATTTTTACAGTAAAGCCACATATCTGTGCATTCCACTTTTATCAGACAGATCTTACTGCATCTTGACAACTGCTAAATCATATGCTTTATCTGTATAGAACACATCACTTGAGTAACAAAGCTTACTTAACCTTTTCTAGCACTTCCAGTTACTTATTTCTAGTTTAATACGTATTGACCATAGCATTAACCATTTCGTTTGGTTCCATTTGTGTTTGACAAATTTTCCAGTTGCAGCAGGTTACCAGATACCAACTACGTGATTAATTCATTGTGGGTAGTTTTGACTTTTGAGTGATTTCATTGTTACATCTGCACAGAAGCCTAAGCTTGTTGATCCATCATTATTTGATTGTGCAGGGCCATGTCTTGTGTCATAGCAGTGCAGTTTCTGATGAAGTACACATCACTGTAAGGAAGGAAGGCAGTGTGAAGTTTTGTTATTGGATGATCTGTATGATGAATGCATCTTCGCTAGTGATCTGTGTTTGAGCAGTTTGAATACTGTACAGAGCACCGAAACAAAACTGATAAACGTTCTACCTTTGTGGAACTGAAAGTTTAAAACTGATGATAAACTGATCTCAGCTCTCGGGCTGTTTGTCCATTTTCTGTTTGGTTTGGGTGTAGCGGCATTTATTTGATTTCCGATTAGTCCATGATAAAATTATACACTGAATTATGCAGTGTTATCAGAACGCTCTGTGCAGTATTGTTGTTGCAAAATACATTGATGTCAACATTTGTCGCTAAGTCCCGTACTGTCGTGTTGATAATTTTGTGCAGTTTTACGTTTATTTGTATTGATGGTGACGAATTGGTATTCAGCATTTTCCAAGCCTGACTGTTTGAGAGTGCGTTTTGTGTGCATGTTGAGTTGCATATAAGCTAGTGCACCTTTACCTGGTTACTGTGTTAGCATTATGTTAAAGAACGTTAGATGCACACATTGCAGCAGCTGTATGATGAGTGCTATCCAATGACAGTGTTAGGAGTCGATTTAATTCATAGGTACGTCGGTTTCAACAAGTCGCAGCATACTGCTAACCTGCTGTAGGCATGTAGGTCAACTTTGCCTTGCTATCGTTACGTGTCAGGATACAACGACTTTCAGTATGCTAACCCAGAAAAAAACAAAAAGCTAACCGGTCGTACTGCCGTTGGCGACAATAGCAAGTTCTGTATCACATCAGTCCCTAGAGTTCAAGCATTTTTCCCACGCCAGCTAGAAGTTTCATTTGAATATGTAACTATTCGCTCTGTGGACACTCAGCCCATTGATTATGCTTTCTGATTGTGGTCTGCAGGACTTCATCTTGCCAATGATAACGCAGTATATTACTCAGTATTAAGTTGCCACCTTTCTGGAAGAAGAAGAATTAACTTTAGGACCAAAAGGCTGTGAGAGCACTGGTGAAATCTGGCAGCAGTTTACTCTTAATAACGAATTTGTCAGTTTGTCAGTGGTATGATTTGCCCCGATACCTCAGATTATTGTCGGTAAATTAGCACCGATGAACGTATTGCGTACAGTGAATGTGTGCCATGATTTCTGCAGTGCCGTCTACTAGTGGTGTTTTCACTAGTGTTTAGTGTCACATTTTGCTACACTAAGATTGTAGAACTAGAAAATGCTTATAGCTTAGCGAGCATTTGAGCTTATGTTTAGACTGGTATGCCTGTTTGCCAGTTGCCTTTATTTAAGATCAGGTGCGGTTCTGATGAGGAGCAAAGAAGGGGAAGGGCAAGGCCCGCCTGTTGAAGATCTGTCCCCCTCCACTGGCCCCACGTGAAATTCTTGGCAAGTGTAACTGGACATCTGCGATAAAAATTTAGTGAATATATGTTGGTATTATGTCAAAAACTGCATATTGGTATGTACGACCGACAACATTTTTCGGTCACCCCCTTCCCCCTTTTGGAGACCACTCCCCCCTCCAAAGTGAAGGTGACAGAACTGCTACTGGTTAAAACTTGACAGTATGATACGATACAATATAAACTATTTAGCCACAGAAGTCCGCTTAATGTACCGCACTCTGCCGGAAACAAAAAAAAACGGATCAAAAAAGAAACTAAAAGCGTTAAATTTTCCCATTTCTAACACAGTACAGTTGGTTGATACAGTTACGTTGTTATGTGATTGATGTGTGTTATCATAAATCCGTCACCATGACGTGTGATATTGTTATATCTGGTTTTTCATACAATTGAATCAAACAGTTGAGTGTCATGTCAGTGGCTGTGTAATAAAAACTGCCCGTGCACAAGAGTTCAGGAGTACTGTTGGCTGTATTACATACTGTACATGATAGCACTGGCGTATGAGGTTCTTATGCCCCTGATATAAATTTTAAATGTAATTTGTAAATGCATTCAGATTCATGTCCATGTTGTCACACTCTGCAGACCCATGTGTGTCAATATTGACGGGCACTGGCTGTGCACTGTTGGATTTAGGATTAGGAGTATTAAACGTACTACCGGAAGTACATAGCATATTAAAATGCTGCCAGAGGACTAACCCACGGCCATAGGCAACGTACAGAAAATTTTAAGTTTGGACATGGCAGTTTCTGAGATATGCGTGCGTGCGGACGGACAGACAGACAGACAGACATGCTCATGACAATACTCAATAATTGATGCTAAAAGTTGTCATTGGCCACGAGAGCACTTTTCAATAAGAGTTCTGCTGCACTTGTCCGTCTGCAGTGCACTCTGCGTAATTGAAATTGGTCCGGGACATTTAATGCCGTGCTTCATGTGCAGTTTATTGCATGTAACGCGCTGCGATTTTTGTGCAATATTTGCAGGCTTTACAACGTGATGAAAATATTCCTGGCTGCAACATTTTCGCCTCATGAATATTTTCAATCACGTTGGAAAGCTTGCAATTACTGCACGAAAATTGCAGCGTGTTGCATGCAATAAATTGCACCTGAAACCACGTAGCAACGGTATAGCGAGACGTTCGCCTTGTTCTGATGGGTGTATGTGCGACAATAGGGCGCGTCAGTTATATAAGAATTTATCTATGTTATTTCTGTTTCCGGTGAAAGACGGT
>Ga0209782_1001471_pt1 | contig 12325 bp, 7 predicted proteins | sample WorMetmaBAHAMAS1_FD_187390 | JGI IMG/M metagenome (GOLD analysis project Ga0209782, IMG submission 187390) | Marine gutless worms symbiont microbial communities from Max Planck institute for Marine Microbiology, Germany - Inanidrilus... | ecosystem: Host-associated > Annelida > Digestive system >... | reverse complement strand
ATTACCTTACAAAACAATTGCATAAATAATACCTCGATAACTCAGCCCACTTTGTCCTTTTATTTGTGACTAAAAATGTAGAATTTGCAACTTTCACGCAAACTGTTATGATTAGAACCGTATTGCTTAACACCGGAAGTTCACCACACATCGAGTAAAGCTGGATCTGGGATAAATATTCTTTATTTACTGACGGGCCCTATATTGCGGTGCATGCAGTGTATTATATACATCCCGATGCAGGACTGATTTTCGTTTCCCTTCCATTTCACAGTTCACACACTGAGGCTACGTCTTTCACATTGAGTATGCCCCTATAGACTACATATTCGACGCGGTCCTTCACATGGCAGTGTTACCGTATGCTTCCATGCAGTGTTCACCCAGACATCTCTCATCACGCAGCCAGAAACTTTTGACAGGCCTAATTTTAGGCTTAGGCCTATAGGCCTACACTGGCGCTCACTGCGTTTTCAACTTCAGTCGATTTTAAGGGAGGCGGGGGGTATGGGGGCTGCTGCGCAGGATCAAAGCACGAAATCACGGAAAGCGGAGGGGGCCCCCTAAATAGATCACAACTTTCTCAACGAAAAAGTGACATTTTCAATTGTCGTTTTGGTCGTGAACTCGTAGATATGGATGCTATGCATGCCAGACCCAATAAAATTGATTTCCGTTTCTTTAGGCCTATACGAAATTTAAAAAAAAATATTCTTAACTTGCAGGTTAAGGTCAGTCTCCAATGACGGTTATGCGATACGACGTCACGTGGTCGCACCGTGACGCCACCAATTACCACTTCCGGTCTGCGCTCCGTGACGTCACTCGGTGATGACGTCATCGGGAAGTGGGCGGGGCGGCCATGTCAGTCAGACGTCTGTCGATCTACTGCGCTCTGAATGTCGGTCTCGTCGCGTTCAACATAGTCCTCTGGACCTATCAGCCGGCAGACCGCCACAAACCAGGTCAGTGCGCAAAATCTAGGTCAGTTCAGTCACATTTGATGTACATACGACGTGTCTTGTCTCGGAGTCGAAACCATTAATATTTATGACGTCTATATGTATGTTATACAACTGTCTCGAGTGGTATAAGTGAGTGTTAACGAATTTATACCACGATAGACAGTTGTATAACACACTTATTCCACCGTGGCACGAGTCGCCAGCGGTAGGCCTACGAATTTCACGCTTGAGTGGATCCGTGAGTTAACACTACGTTATACCACGCCAGACATCCATTGTAGACATAGGAGGCACGAGTGCGACGGTGGAATAAGCTGTGAAACTATACATCTGGGTGTTACTACAGAGTAGGACCTACAGACATCTTGGAACTAACCCATAGCCTAGCAGGCCTACAATGTTATTGTCACTTGTCTGAACAGGCGCTAAACAGTGCATCTGCTGTTTCTGTTGTCAGATGGTATACAGTTAATCGTGTGAGCCGAACAAATCTCATGTTAGTTGCTGTCGACGCCAGTTGCCAATGCGACAACGATCGAATTATTGACGCTCATACAGCAGAATTTGTTCATATCCTTTTCACTATCTGACGCTGCTGTATTTTCTCATTAGCTCAGTTAAAACAAACCGTAAAATATGAAGTCGGCTGCAGAACTGTGCAGTATAATGAACTGTAGATTAGTCGCCAAGTTGACCCTCACCAATTTTCCGGGGCAGTACTGAGATTTTATAATGGTGCCAGTGGGTATCTTCCCGTCTAGAACAGCTTTTTCCGAGATGCACCAGAGAAATACCATCCAACATTGTTGGATCATTCAATCACATTTGCCAGGTAGTGCCAACAGTACAAGAACGGGCGACTCATGTTGTGACGTATCCCATCATCATTTCTAGTTAATGGGCTTACAACATTTAGTTGCTAACAAACATGCTAAATACGAATAAGAAATGATTATTCTGTATTTCTGTTCTTGCTAAGAAATGTGTTCATTGTGCTTCTTAACAGTTAGACAGGATGATTTCACTTTGTGTAAGAAGCTACGAAGAGAAAAGCATCGTAATCAACTACAGCACTGTCGCAACTTCGATCCAAAAGTAAGTAACTAGTAAACTGCTGGGCAAATTAAGTTTAGGTTTGCCTTAAAATAGTATATATAGCAGAACCAATTTTCAATTAAGCATAGTCAACATAAAGCCAGCTGTTACGGTATTATGCCAGATTTAAGTGTTTGGACTGTTTGGGTGAACAGGGATACAACATTCCAGAAAGCAATTTTTTTCTGGTTATTCTGAACATTTTCCATGCATCATTGTCTACTGCTACACCACAGAATGGTATCACTAAAGACTAGAAAGCAATGAGTTAATGAGTATGGGCCAGGGCATCATCCCAAATTTGTATTAAACAGGGTTTCCACATTTGTAAATCCAACACTGGCAACATGTTACGTTGCACTATTTTTCTCAAATCCAAAATTTTATTGCTAACTTGTTGACACAGTGAACAAAACTAACATGGAATTTGCATATATATCGATTTGAATCATACAACTGTACATTGCTGATAGTGCTCTTGGCAAAAATATTACTCGTCTTTATTACATACATGTTGTAATGAATCCATTACGACTGTTAGAAGCAAGACCCACAACATGTTAGCATCAGTTTTTGCAAACAGTGAAACAGCAGCTGTCTTTTAACATTGACAGGAAGAGTCGAGCGACTGCGGCTATGACAGTGCAGTTACATGGTTACAACTCACTTCTGTCAACACCTTTCTACTACTGCTGCTTCCGCCAACTGCCACCTTCATCAATATCATCATCATATAAATCTATGTTCCATGCAAGAACTTACTGACAACATATGATAATCCATTGTCACGTTAAAATATACATGTGTCATAGTCATCTACCAATAGGTGAATAGCCTTATGTCCACTCATTACCCATCAGTTTTAATCAAATTATTAAACATAAGCCATACAACATATTTACATGTCTGGACAGTATTTTACATACAATTTACACTTTATAATGGGCAAACAATTGTAGAATCTGCATTGTTTTTATAGTTACAATATGCTGTTGCACAGTGACCATTTGCAACCATAAATGTTCAAAACACAATAACATTTCTATACATATCAAATTATGTAAAATATTTTAAAACTAGTCTATGCAGGTGTTAATGAAGACAAATAAAAAATCTGAAATTACGCAGTAACAGTCCATCCATATTCTTCTGAGAATACAGATGGAGGTATACTGCAAACCGTGAAGGTGTAATAACTAGCTGATTTTGGAAGAAAACTGATATGCATTCTTGACATATTTCGAATTTAAGCCAGTTCTGCCAACAAATGTAAATCAAAGGAAAAGTGAATAGTCTCAAAATGAAACAGTTGCTATATGAGTTGTAGCACAAATGTAATACATTACAACTACTTTTTTACAACTGGTTTTTAGATTACAAGAAGCATTTGAAAAATGTTGGGCCCATTCGCGACTGCGAGCCGCCGCACGCCCACTTACCAGGTGTCGCTACCTTACTGTCACGCGCCGCCTGCGCATCGATGTCCACGACGACGACGACGACAACGCGTGACAAGGGGACCGCTATGGCCCCATGGAATGGGCCCAATGATCATATAGGAGCCAAAGTTCACTCTTACACTGCCTAAGCCACCCACCACTACAGTAACAGTGATACACAGAAGATCACTGAATTAAACAAAAGTAACTAAATTAGTCTTATTGTTTTCGTGTATTGCTAATGTGCACATCTTTACAAAACTGTATATTTTATGTGTATTTTAAATGTGAAGTACAGTGCAAAAATGGCAAATTACTGCTGTTTATCAGTACAAATGTAAAGGAAGTAATACAACAGAAGTACAACAACAGATTTGTATTAAATATTCTCTAGATGGACGACGTCCAATCACAACAGCAGCAGCGTTTGATGCCGCAGATTGGCTGCCAAATCGTTACCAACATAAATGGCTGCAAGTAGCAATGTGTTTTTAACAGCAATCAAAAATATTTTGTGATTGTTTTTCACTGACTTTTTAGCAATACAGTCGTCGTGCTGGTTACATGCATGAAATAAAATTAATACATAATAATAAATAAATCTCTTATAGGAATGTGGCTATTCATTATTGGCAGCCATATTTGTTGGTACTGTACGGCAGCTTCTTGTTGGCTGGTGGGTACGGGAGCTGTGAGTACAACTATGCAGTTGCCTTCAGTGCTTTGAAAATGTTGGTTAGATCACAGGAAGGACATTTGGCTTGTAAAGCCTGCCACAAAATTCCTAAAGGTACTGGTACACTTTGGAAAGACCGCACCCAGTCTGGAGTAATGCCGAAAAACAACGCTGAAAAAATGGAACACAGTAATAGTAACATGCAGCATTTATGCACTGAACTGGAAAATGTAGTAAAAAGGTAAAAAAAAACAGAAACCACAAAACTATGATAATCAGATTCCAGTCACAGCTACTGCTGCATCAGTGCCATCGACGACTTCTATCATGTTCCTGTCTATCTTCATCGCTGTCTCTCATGTGTTTTCTACTGCTATAGTGAGAATGTTCATTCTCCGGTCTTCTTTTCCTCTGCTTCTCAAAGTCACCATCGGAGTCTCTTTTGTCTTTGCGATGTCTTCCATCCACGTCCACAGATCTACTACGACTTCGACTTCTGTCACTGTCTCGATGACGCACTTCATTCTGTTTGACAGCTGCTGAATGTCTTGGTCTTCTGCTGGTCTCGGGGCTACATGCTTCTGTTTCTCTTTCTCTCTGCTTCCTGATTTTTTGACCAGTGATATCATTTCCAGCTTCGTTTCTATCTTCGTGACGTCTTTTTTCTCTTTCTGCACTTTGACTTCTCTTGTGGCCATTGGTGGTTCTGCTGGGATGAGATGAAGGTTTACAATGGTGTTCTTCATCGGTGGACCTTGCTGTCTCTTCATATCTTGATCTTTTGCCATAGTTAGGCTCACCATCAGAAGACGATGCATCTGATGACCGTCTTTTGTGTTGACGTTTGCGCTTCTCTGTAGCTTGGATATCTGCGTCAAATGACAAAATGTATACAGAGATATAAACAGGTAATCATAATTTCCAAGTAGTCAAATGTCACATATAATGACAAAGAAAGAAAAACAATATGGAAATAGCTGAAAAATGATTTTTTACAGGCAGAATAAAGTAAACATATTCAATTATTCACAGCCTAATAGTAATGTCAAATGCTGACAGACAAGAAATGCAATTAATAAAATTGTGTAACGGGACAGATGCACCATTAGCAATAAACAACATGAGAAGCAATCTGCCAGACAGTTAATATTCGTAATAATTTTGCAGCTTAGAAAACCACCGTGAATGTCATACCTCGACGTGGTTTGTCGCTGTCTTCACTTCCACTCTCGTTTTGAGATTTCTTCTTGTGCTTCTTCTTCTTTTTCTCCATCTTGTCCAACTTCCTGTTGCAAAATAGAATGCGGTAACTGGCACAGCATAATGTCCAGTGTTAGTATATAAAATAAATTCAGCATAATAAATATTATGTTTTATTTTCAATCAGGGGACACAGAGTACAGAATAATATATACTTGTCGGGTTACTGTAAACAGAAAATGCCCCCATTTAGCGTCATTTATATTTAGTATTTGCCAAAGATAGTCTATTACCAAGTTAAAAATACCTAGCTTCAACCACTCAAAAAGAGACAGGGAACAAAAAATTAACCAAAAAAAACAAAGTCAGATCACCATTCCCCTTTTTGGGCTATATCCGGTAAATAATCATCCATGAGCTAGTACTTGCCATCACATGGGTGAGGTGCAAAATTTTGCTTCCCTCACTGACTTTGTCATTGGCTTCAAAGACTGCATACTGTGCAAATGCCCCATCTCAAGAGGGCGTATAAAGCAATGAACAAACAGATGAGCAAGGAGCCAGTGCAGCTTTCTTCAGAGTGACCTTATGCAGTTTTCTGCACTGGAATACATACTCGTGTTACCCAGCAATGGTCAATAAACTGCCTGGTAACAATTTTACAAGAGAAACACTACATTATTCTGCACTGCAGTTTCAAAAATCCCAATATAGATGACTACCAGAATCAAAGCAACAGTTCCACGTCAGAGAGTGTACCCTTTTTTTAGAAACTTTGTGTCAAAATTTGACCACATCTGATAGTGCCTCTTCAACACAGTTCTTGGAGGTGCCTGCTATGAGCAGCAACACCAGCATACTCAGAAAGTGACATCTTCAGGCCACAGGCCAACCCTGAATCATGTAAATTCCAATTTCACTGTCACTTAGCTCAGATATGCGGACATGCCATGCGGCAGAGAGAACAATGCCGGTGAGTACACAACCTTCATTCACAACACCGCTGACTAGATGCCAGTGAAGAATCTGACAAAACATACTTCAGCAGTCGTTTCTTCTGCTTTGGGGTCAGTGACTTGAGGAACTGAATTTCTGGATCATCGCTGTCATCGGCTGCGGCAGCGGCAGAAGCCTCAGCCTGGTAAAGCACAAGAACAAGCATCAGCATCAGCATCAGCATCATCATCATCAACAATTTACTGTGTGCCGACTACAGCAACATAGGCCGCCAGTGTCACACATCAAAATAGCCAACAACTAAAAGCTTCATCCAAACAACTATGATCACTTTCCATTTAATAATGTTCAGAGAAGGTAAAGTGCAAATGTCATGTGGGAGCTTGTTCCAGGCTGCCAGTCCAGAGCACAAAAAGGCTTGTTATCTAAACTTAGTCCAGGCCTTGGTAAACAATAATTTGTAGTTTTTGTTCGAGTGCAGGATAGACCAGTACACGTCAACAATGGTCTAAGCTGCTGCATATTGATGCCACACACGTTAGGCAATGGTTTGTTCTTTAAGACGCAAGAAGAAAGGTGAACAAAAAGAGAAAGGAAAGATTATCTATGAAGAATGATGTTACTACAAGAAAAAATTTAAAAACACATGAAATGGTCAAAAGAGATGTTCCGCTGTCTATATTTGTGAGCTATGATCATTGGAGCAATATGGCTGGCTGCCTTTCCCAATGCCATGAGTAACTCAACAAGTCTACTATAAAACTTTTTATGTTTGTACAACTGCATTCCCTCTATTTTGCGAGTCACACATAACCGCAAAATTACAGAGCGCGAATATCGATACTATAGCAACTTTAACTGGCGGTACAATTGGCTCATCAGTAATCCACCGGACCGGATGCAGCTTTTTGTTTGTTACCGACCACAACGCTTATGGATGAATGATGGTTGAAAAGTCTTTACAATTTTGTGTGATTGATAAGTTTATAAAAACAAAATTATCTGATGACTGTACAGGTGCAAACACAGTTGTTACTGAATCCAGCAGTGCTCGAATCCAATGCTAATAAGACACTACCTTGTCCACTAACACCCAAGTAGCACGCGAGTTTTCAAAGTCTACCACTCACTATTAGTAAATGCGGCCCATGCAACATTCGCCAAAATAAAAGGCACGAAACTAATTTTGCATGCAAAATTGCCAACTTGTATGGCAGCCAAATGAAAAGGTTTTTTTATGGTAAATGCCAACTGGAACAGATGCCTAGAGTTACGTAACAGCTGAGATCAATTAAGACACTAGCCATGAATGGTAAACAACAATGACACATATATGTAAATGGTTGTATTATTTGATTAAATACTGTAAAGAAATGTGCAAAGCAGATACAACTAATAATCAGAATGACAGAATGATATGATTTTGACATAATCATGACTACAGTGAAATGAGGTACTGCTATACGAGTTACAAATGCAAGGATTGTCACACTAGCATCATGTAACATGGACAGAATAACATGGTGGTCAATAACGGTTAACTGGTCCTAAATCTGAGATTGGTCACGTTTGGCATTGACCGGTTAACTGTAACTGTTCCCATTCTCCCACAGATCTTGTCTGTCCACTGTGGACTGGACTCACTAGTACAGCCTGCTGCTGCTGCTGCTGTATGTCGCCGTCACTAACGCTGCAGCCGGCCAGCTGATTGCTATCAATTTCTCACGGTACTTAGCAGCTACCCTGCATGAGACCGTGAACTGGCGGCCATGCAGTGCCATGGCCGTCGCATGCCTTGAGTGGGGGAGGAGGTGGGGGCATCAAGCAGCTTTATGCTTTGTGATATAGGTAGGTAATCCCGTGTACAACATGTTTTGCGGGCGCATGAAGGGATGACTACGGTTAACCGGTCATTTGGCAAGGTTAACCAGTCGGTCCCCATTAATGGGCGGTCTTAACAACTCTAGTGGTCAACAAGAAAAATAACGTCAAATCACAACAAACACATAACCTGGTAACTTACACATGCTGCATGCAAATGAAAAAGGTAACAAACCTGACTGCTAGTGCCAGCAACTGGACCAGATGCAGCAGCTGATGCTGCAGCTGCAGTCTTATTCACTAAACATAACACATGCGGTACACAATAACAGTATTAGCCACACAGCAGCAGTGAAGGTCAGAGATAAACATTTTCATTACTGTTGACAAAAATTTCAAAAGTGATCAAATGCCTACATAACAATGCAGCTTAATGATGCTGAAGGGACAATAAGGGAAGAAGCTGTGTGATGTACTGTAAACAAATATTTGAGAAATATAAAGATAACTGATACATAAAAAGATAAGAAGCATTTGAAAAATGTTGGGCCCATTCTCTACTGCGAGCCGCCGTTACATTGTCAGTCACCAGGTGTCGCTAGTCGCACGCCAGCTATAGCTATAGCGCAGGCGGCGTGCGATGTCCACAACGACGACAACGACAACGCGTGACAGAGGGGACCACTATGGCCCCATGGAATGGGCCCAATCAAACTACATACTGTTACTTTGTGGTACTGAATCATGTTATATGTCGTGACATCTTAGACACAGATTACAATAGCAGCATACAGTATCAGAAAGATGCAGTTCAGTGGCACAGTTCAAGTTTACAAAATTATATTATGTTACACTTCCTCTTCTTTAAGTACTGTTGTTCATAAGAGTATTCATACAGCTATCTAAGAAATAATTAAAAATCACAGGCATATGCAAAAGGAGAAACTGACATCCTCAAAGTTAAGACTTTACACCCTAATCAACAGAAAATAGGTCGTATCGGAGATGTTCTTTCCAGCCAATCTCTTGTTAGTACTGAAAACTAAACACAACAATACCAAACATAAAAACACAAAATGTTGAGCCTAAACAAAAGGTTTGTTTGTGGAAGCTTACCAGGACATAACAGGGTATGGCTGTTTTAGTTGTTTACATTTTCACTCCATGCTCCCTACTTTCCTTATATGGAATAATGGTATACTAGACACCTACCAGAACTTAACGGAGTCTGACTGCGGTAGCTTTTGGTATACCAGTGACGTGACTACCATGTTTACATACCAAACACCTACTAGCCACACCCTGTTAGGTGTTCGAAAACGCAATTAAAATTACAAAAATACAAAAGATAAAATCTTGATAACATAATAAACACACAAATTAAAGAACTGCTCACATCTGTGTGCATGTTATTATGCACAACTATTATGCACAACACAGCAGAAAGCAGTTATGATTATCTTCTCCGCTTAGCCTCCAGACAAAACATGATTGCTCAGACATTGTCTCGTGGACGTTAGAGGGTTCTATCATCATCATCATCATCATCATCATCATCATCATATTTTTAACGTGGCCTGAATAACAGTATTATTGCTAGGTCCAACGAGATCACCACAGTGACCTGCAGCATGAATTAATGTCGACATCATGGCATAAAAGCCGACGACAGAAGTGATAAACAGAAAACTACATACGCTGTGGCGGCTCAGCGGTCAGGTTCATGTGATAGAGTGGACAGATCTTATCCGTGTTCATGTGACCCCAAGTACGGCATTTAATACATCGTATGTTGCGGACTTCAATACCAAATGGCTGGTCATTGATTGCATCATCGCCTTTTGCATATCTGCCAACAACAGTAATTGCACATAAATCTATTAAATTATACCTCCGTAAAATGTGTTCACATGTTATTGCACCACAGTGCATCGTGTTGTTAATTTTTTTTATCAAAAAATGCAAGGAATCTAAACAACCACAGCCACAATATTTACAGTTTTCAGTTAACTATTCTTATTTTCCTGAATTCTTACAGGCTGAGCATGTTATACAAAAGAAAGCCTCTAGGTATAACTGGAGCATGCTTTTATAGGACAGATGCTATTGCTGCCTTCCAAGAACAAGAGGGCCTAGCAGAGGCTAGCATAGCGCGAGATGTGGGAAGCTCTAGCACAAACCGTTCTTCAGATATAATGCATTTTCTACCGACATTACTAAAGAAAACTCTTCAGCATGAACTATAATAAAATGTAAACATCGTTGATATAAACAAAGCCGTCGCCTATTTCTGGTCCAGACTCTCAGTAAGTAAAATAAGTGATATAGTAAAATAAGTGATATCGCTACAATTACCAATTTTTCCATACCCCTACCTCTTCCACCAGAAATCCCGGCATCATCCCATCCGACGATCCGGGTGAGGCATTGTCAGTAAGTAGCAAAGACATCCGTCTATCCAAGCATGCAAAGGTATACGGCATCCATCGCACCCTGTGACCACAGTGCACAAACGTCACAGACAGACAGACAGACAGACGGACTGGCATCATGGCATAAGTGCGAGATGTATTATTACATTACATCTCGCGCTAATGAGCCTGTCGATCCCTTTCCCCTTTTGGGTGGCTGCTGAACAAAAAGGCGACCACGGTTGAGGCTAATATATCGCTTGCCTTCCTATACTGGGTAGGGATAGCTCTCCACCCGACATTTCGTCTCTGATATAGCCATATTTGTGCTGGAAAGGGACACTAAAACCAACTCAGTGGCGTAGCAAGGGGGGTGCGGTCCGCACCGGGTGGCACTTTGCCAGGGGCGGCAAACGGGCGAAAATTTTGTACTATTTTGAAACATCCAATTGATCCAAATTTGACATTTTACGAAAATCGTCGAAAATTACGACAAAAACCCGTCACCAGCAACATGTGATATGGTGAATTTAAGTTCAATAGGTCTGGTTCACTTGAACAGGATGTCTATAGGACCGGCAACGAAAGGGCGGCAAAATACATCTACCGCACCGGGCGGCCAAACGTCTTGCTACGCCACTGAACCAACTAACTAACTAACTAACTGAAGAGTACTCAAAGTACTTTCACCAACCAGGGAAAATAATGCACTGGATGTCATCTTTCCTTCATTTATCAACTGGCATGACAGTGTGTCATAAAGGCGATCTTTAAAGACATACTTTTTTGCATTGTACTAAAGCACGTCATCGCATTAGAGGCGTTGCGTAATGCGCTCTATAAATTTTCTACTTACTTACTTGTGTCATCTGTGTCAGCTCTTTTATGACAGTAACCATATTACTGTATTCCATATGGGGAAAAAATTAAAATTCACCAGAGAATCAATCATGCATAGAAATAAAACGTTAACTTTTTTTCCAGCTAGATGACACCATGATGCTGATTTAGTGCACAAGTGCGATAAAATGGCATCTATGCCTGTAACATGCACCAACACTCTCATATGATACAAAACAAATAACAAATACACAAATATGAATGCTGTCAGACAGTATATACTGAACGCTATGGTGGTATGTAAAAAGCACATTTTCACTTACGCTTCTCTGGGTGCATTGTACTTGCGCTGCCACTCAAATTTGAACTCTGGTTCATCATCTTCTTTCTATTTCAAACAAATTCATGCAAGCTACACACTAGCAGCAATCAGTACCAGTAACTGGCATCAGTATAGACTAAGCTTTGGACACAAATAAAAACAGTAACTAACAGCAAAAGTTTCTTTGTCCAGCTTTTATAATATTTATGTCTGCAAAGCAAGGACATTTAGATGTTGTGAATTTGCCACTGTATTTATGTTCATTAGACTGCTCTCACATTTAAAATAAAATAAAATAAATGGTCTAAAAACTTTTGCAAACTTGCAAAAGTTCGCGAAAAGTTTGCAAAACTTTTGCAAACTCCACTTGCAAAAGTTTGCAAAAACTTTAGCAAACTTGCAAAAGTTTGCAGCACCGCTGTCAAAATACTCTAAAACAATATGTTAATGGTAATTTAATATGCAAATATGTAGGCGGGGCATTGCATCAATTGTCAGAAAAGTATTCACCAGATTAAAAATTAATGTGGTCCATCCGCCGATTAAACCTGTGAAGTGTTTAATGCATGGTACCCTTTTGAAGAGTCCTCCAAATGGGT
>Ga0209782_1001470_pt1 | contig 12326 bp, 6 predicted proteins | sample WorMetmaBAHAMAS1_FD_187390 | JGI IMG/M metagenome (GOLD analysis project Ga0209782, IMG submission 187390) | Marine gutless worms symbiont microbial communities from Max Planck institute for Marine Microbiology, Germany - Inanidrilus... | ecosystem: Host-associated > Annelida > Digestive system >... | reverse complement strand
AATCAATCAATCAATCAATTAATCAATCAATCAATCAATCAATCAACCAAGCAATCAACAAACCAACCAACCAAGCAACCAACCAACCAAAGTCAAGCTTAACGCACCGTAAATAAGAAAAAAAAACAAAACAAGGGTGTCAAACAGAAAAATAAAAACAAACAAAACACTCTACAAAACATACAGTTGTGAATGTGCACGCAAACAGAAAAGATTTAAAGTTCTTTGAAAAGATGTCCACGGAGGAGATGTCTTATGCACAGCAGAAGGTTATTCCAAGCTCATGGCGCATGAGGGTTATACGGTACAGATATTTCATTGTCTGTCAGCCAACAAACAGTGTCAAATCACACACAGAAATTCACGGCATTGACTCAATCCACACCATCCTTTCTTCATCCACCACCAGACTCCCAATCAAAGGAATACTGGTCACTCCACCAGCTCGACATTAGTATCCAGGATCTCGACAGTAAAGGATTTAGACTGTATTGAGCAGATATCACACTGCAAAGGAGATACGGTCACTACCGTGTCGGCGACGGTGTCGGAGTTTGATGATCAAGCTCGGACACCGGCAAATCGCTGTCACTGTCGCTAGCCTCTCGTGGTGACGCCAGCAGCATGAAGTCGGGTGAGCAAAGCTCCTCTTCCAAGTACTTCCGCTCCTTCCTCAGATCTGCAAACGCATGCCATCTGCCCGCATTCACCAATCTACCAACAAACTTGACCACATATTCTATTTTGGCCAAACACAGATTACACAAAATACATCCTAAAATAATGTAAGATGCAAACCAATACAGTTAACACTGTTCAAACACAATTCAGACAAATTTTGGTCCCACCAGAAAGATCTCCATGATATCGGAAACAGTAGTATTGTAATGTAGTTATACTGTGTATTATACAGTTGTATTTTAGTGTTATTTCTCAGATACGAAGGCCTTTGGGGGCCTGATTCTGTTTTATCAATGTGATGAGTTGATGTGATAATACCTTATTTTAACTGCATTCTGCGGCGGACAGCCAGTTTGCTGAGAAGAATGCTAGTGTATCTTCTCTGTAACTCAACTGCAATAGTTGACGCCAGCAAAGTCACATGGCCACTAAAACATTGCTCTAACAAAACAGCTCTTCTAGCTCTTTACTGAAACAGCCAGCTAACGCAGTTTAACTTGGCTGTAAAATGATTGTGTGTGTGTTTTTGCCTTTATGTCGATTTGATTTGCAGTTGTTATCTGTATTCATAGAACTGTGTTTATATCTTTATATTTTACTGCATGTCTGTGTGTTTATTGAACGTGATGAGCAAATGTCTTGAAACCCTTCTTGTACTCTATTCCCATTACACGCTATGACTGCTTGTCTGCCTTTCTGAGCGATCCTGTTGACAAACAAACAAACAGACAGACCAGGCATACAACACAAACTGCATGCAGAATGAATCACGTGAACAACATCTCACCGGCTAATGTTGGTTCTTTGTCAAGTGAAGATTCACATCTGAACTCCACCTCGTCATCAATACAGTTCTACAGTCACACACACACAGCAATGAAAACTGAAAACGCCGTGGAACACTCTGCAACTACAGCACTGAATATTCAACAACTATAACAAGACCTAAATGTCGGCAGAACCTGAGTCACTAAACTGAAGTCAGTCGATGCCAAAAGTGATTTTGGGCACTTTGGGTCACTGGAGCAGCACAACAATGGTTGGAACCTTTTTGACAAGAGTGGCCGTAGCCACCATTTTTACAGAACCTGATACGGATACTGTCTCTCAGTGTATATTAATTAAAAAGCAACAGCCGCAACCGGTTTATGGCCACTATACAGATCAACCTGTGTTATCCGGTAACCCATATTAAAATAAAGACTAGAAATGCATGGCAAAGCCGAGCGTATAGCCTGCTCGGCGCCGCAGTGTCGCCCCCTAGCGAATTCTTGTGAAAAACACTTACTTACTGATCACCTGAATGCCTAACAGCTTCACCCCATAAAGAACATAGGTGAACTAAGCGAGTCGTGGCAGATTTTCATTTTTTTGCTCTCTTAAACTCTGAAGTTAAGCACCGATCTTCACCAAAATTTCACACAATGTAGTGGCATTAGTGTAGTAATTGATCCGTGCATTTACAAAGTGATGTGGCATTTTGTTTGGAAATGCCAGAGCAAAGAGTGAAGACTGTCACTTTTGACGTCTGTAAAAAGGCCCAAAGTTAATCAGTTACCATAGCAATGTCTCTTCAACTACTGCAACAATTATACACGAGCCTACCAACGCTGAAAAGTTGGTGAAATTCAATAAAGTACTTGCTAAGATATTTCGTATGATATGTCGATTTTTGCCGTCTCATCCCAAAATGCAAAAGAACTTTGCGGTTAGTGGACCGATCATCAACAAAATTGCAAAGAATGTAGAAAAAATTGTGCCCTTTATCACCTCGAAGGCGGAATTGCGATTTTGGAATCCGTTGTGAAATGCCAGCATGTTGAATAAAGGTCACTTTGCAAATTTTGTCAAAAATCGGTTGCCATGGCAATGTCCCTAAACGAATAAAAAAGAGGTCTTGATCGAGAAAATTCACGCAAATACCTTTCATTTGGTGAAAAGATCGTGAAAATCGGTCCAGTAGATCTTGAGATAATTTGTGTCAAATTTAAAAAAAAGAAGAAATTACGGAAGGTAAAATATGGTCGGCAAGTTTGCCGAGCGGGCTAAATAAAGGAAAATTTTGCTACAAAAATAATTTTGCGGTCCCTTGCTCTCAGCAACTAATATATTTAGATTACTACAAAGATTATTCATCGCCATACTGTAAAAAGCAACAGCAGAAAATCACTGACAGACCTGCAATAAAGAAATATCTTCAACAAGGTCATTGACCTCTTCCTGCAGAATATCCCTAACATGTGCATATGTGCGTTATATGTATTGAACACCATACAATTTCAAACATACCAAAAAATAACTTTCGTGATTCTTTTTCACATGCAATATTTATAGTTTTGCATGTTAACAATGTTGTCAATAGTAAAGAACTCAGACGATGCCAAATCAAACACATTCATACCAGTTTCGTGATCATTTTCCAGGCAAACCCACGTTTTTGGCTGCCACTTCAATAGCCTTCGTCTAATTGTTTTAAACCTATGCATAAGTGCAATCACTATGGGACTTCTAGGACGTGTCCCCCTCTAACTCTGGAGAACCTCGGGACCAAACGTATTTAGTCCCTTTAAGTTTTGCGACAGTCATTTTTAAAAATAGCTGAACATGTAATTTCAGAAGCACTCTAACTTTTCATTAGTGGGAGACGCTTCTGGATTTAAGAGGTAAGGAAACTGAAATCCACCGTACGTATGGTCCCCTCCATTTTTAAGGCATGGCTGTGCCTATAAACTTATGCATCCTCACGTGAATCAAATCAAAACTTTCTATATTATCATCTTCATCAAAACACTAGTAAAAATACAACATACAAAAAAAACTGAAAAATGATTAAATTTAGCAACTAGGTAAACACCAACAAACAGACGACCTATGTCTCATTCCAACGTTTGATACACTCAGCGTTGTTCTTACATTCAACATGTCCAAACCACCTCAGTTTATCTGTCCTAATCAGCAGACTCAACGGTTCAATCCAAACAGTTCAGAAAAAAATATGGAGTCGACAGAACTGTTTGTTCTGTCGACTCCATATTTTTTTCTTTTATTCGCAGTATTCCAACACATCGACCAGATCGTGCTCACTCAGTTCAAACGTGGACAAAATATGCACCTGAGATGTTTGGCGACTTTATCGAACTGAAAGGCATCCCTGCCATCCTGCAGCGTTGTCCGTATCTCGTCCAGTGAAATCTCACTTCTGAACAAACAACGGTCAGTCGACATGACACAAAAACATCACTGGAAGAAGCACATAGGAGGCATAAAATGTGCCGTGTGATGAATCTTTGAAGAATGCTTAACATGCGGACTTTTTTGCAGCAGTGTATAAGATCTTATAAAAGATTCTTTTCAATCGAAAAAAAACAGTCAAGGAAGAGAGACCAGAAAGGTAATATCAGGTACTAAGGCAAAGTGTGTAACACATAGACTTTTAAAGCTTCAATGGTCTTAAGTCAACAGTGAGCTAATGCCCAGTGTTATTAGCAGCAACATCTCTTCGGTAACTTTAGATATCTTCTCAGTTTTTGCACTGTTACCAAGCTGAACTGCTGATGATAGAGTGACAAATATGTGAACAACTTACCTAGAGACTTTCCACAACGATTACATCGTGACCAGCAGTTAAACCCACGACTAATGCATTACGGTAATAATCAAGTCAGAATAAACCAGCAGTATACCCATAAGAATGGGGTGGGGGCACAAGAAGAGCTGTAAGACAAATCTGTGGAATAAAATATTTTCAGTCTTTCAAAATTTTTGAGAACTAGCTTTTTATGTACAATTAAACTATTACATAGCAATCCACTGGCTATTTCTCACTCACATATCCGTATGTACATGCAGGTAGCTAAGTAGGATAAATTAGTATGTAGTTATATACACATGTATATTTGTACATACAGATTTTTGGTCGATGAACTGGAAACCAGCCCCAAACCAGCCCCACATCCAAACGAAAATCCTGGGAATGTACTTGGAACAAATCATTAGACTCAGACGTTGGACTTTAAATCAAACTGTCAACTAATATAACTTTATCACCTATTTACGTACAATGATTCATAAATAACAACCAAATTCTTTAATTACCTTGACGTTTCGGTACGTAAATTGTACGTAAATTGTTGTACTAACCAAATGAATCTATTCCTCGAGAAAACTTTATCACCTGATGCTGCTCGCACTTGACAGTCGAGACTGACTCCTGACCAGCGGAGTTTCACGGCCGTCAGATGATATGCCCGAACTTACCGATGCACGGCTGCCCGGTCGACCTGCCATGCACAATTAACAAGGCAATCGCACATAGCAGACTTTGCTCCCAGTTTTTGTGTTTTTGTTTTTCATACTGCATATATGTTATGTTATTGTCAGCACAGTGGGGTGGACCTAGTGGGATTGAAGCCTAGTCCTTAGGACTCTCTTCCTTCAGTGCTATAACACTGTTGGTTGGGTCTTTTGACCCGTAAAACCCGTCCCCGATATGACCTATAATGTGTTTGGTGGGACGTTAAACCTTGCTCAATTCAATTCAATTCAATTCAATTCAATTTGCTCCCAGTGCATAAGTCAAATGTTTACTTGCGTATCTTTATCATTGAGCAAAATCAGGTTGGAATTCAACCAGCAGTTTCTGCTGTTACGTTGTTGCCACTTTGGAATACAGACGGTGCACCCAGAACCAAATGTGCGTGAAAACATGACATTATCGACAAAAGCAGAAGCTTTTAACATATCACATTGCTGGCAGAGCAGAACTGAGCCATGGCCCGAGCAACATGAACAAAATATTTAGTGCAGTTCAATCCTGTGGTTTCTGAGATATGCAAGAAAACAGAGACATGATCATCATAACACTTCTTCACTCTCTCCCAACGGCGAATTAATTAGACCCCTCTCTTTCAATGCAAAACCACAAAAAATTAACAGTTATTACACCAATTAAGATCAACTTTCGTCACAGTAACTACAACCTATAGCTGCCGCACTGTAGTGGGAATACAGGTCCACACTGGAGGAAATCAGTACAGCTAAGCACATTTTTACCTTTAGAACCGCACTGATAATTTTCACTACAAACAAAACACAAACATCCAATATCATTGCATCATCACAATTCCTCATTTTGAACAGTTATTTATAAACGTCCACAAATAAAAGACCGACCCTTGTTGGTTTCGAGAACGTAATCCAAAATCTGCGAATTACGTTGGCATAAGATGTGACTGGCATCCCTACAATGAACAATCATACATCATGTATCTGGTCCAGTTGCACTGCTCAACTAATGATCACTTAACTTTAAGTTGCAGTTAAATAGAAAGTCGTTAGGAATCATTGCACCAGCAAAAATTAAGTTCCAGTTATCAAAAAGGATACTCAGGCAATGCTTTACTGTTACTGCTATTTCTATTGGCTACTGAGAGTCATGTGATATTGTATTTACAATCCAACTGCTAGTGCCTTTAGCCCCCAAGATGGCAGAGCCTTCCCTGAAATGGAGTGACGTGTGTTTGCCACATCTAAATATATATGTAATTAACTTCATTAATCCTACGATGATATACAAGTTTGCAGTTATATACTGAAGTTTATACATATTTTTCAAGATGACTTGCTCAAGTAGTCTTTGCTCTATGATATCTCACAGATGACACTATTCTATTAAAATGTGACATAACTATTTAAACTGGTGCTTGCCCAGTCAATGATTTCAGTAGAAAATGGCTGTTATATATGGCAATAATGCATTTTATACCAATAAGCATGTACATGCAAGCAGATATCTAAACAGTATTCTAAAGAGGAGTATATGTGGTGCAACTCTAAGTTTATTAATGAAGAATGATAAAAACCAATTAATCAAAATGACTTTGTTGATGAGGTAGCACGATACGTGCTACCTAAAAATTTATACACTTATTATTCAACTTGTCAGTAACCTGAGCAACTGTGACAGTTTATATCAGTGAATTGTCAAATCTGTTGGGTTCAACAAGATTTTAAGTAGTTGTGGTTGTTGTAGGTGCCTGCAGATGGTACCACTCAATTCACTGTATGTGATTTCCTATTAGTGTTCTATAATGATCTAATGCATAGCTTGGACTGTTTCTGAGATGTGCAAAACTCCACATTTTTCCAAGCTCCACTCATCTTTCTCTGCAGAATTCAGTATCACAGAATACTACGATCCGGGTCATCTGCTGCATGCAGGTATCCAAGATATCGTCCAATCCGGACATGTGCCAATTTCCACTTTTTGTTGCAGTACACTATCACAATCCACCAACATTACGGACAGACTGAGACAGATGGACAGACAGACAGATGTCATGCATGTAGCATAAGCGCAAAATGCTATGCTACGTAGCAGCATGTCGCACTGATAAAAGTTCAAACAACAGTAAGATACAGTAAAACAAAAGACAAGATAAATTACAATAGATGTATGTACGTAGTGAATTACAGTGGTACTTAATAACTCGTAACAAACCTGCCGTGAGCCTTGGCTTTTTCCTGAATACTCTGGACAAAAAATTTTATCTCGGCTTTGAGCATCTGGCGCTGGTCCGGCGGTTCGGGGAGGCGGTGACGAATAGGATGACGCAGCGTTTCTTGGTGATAGTCGCGCCATATCTCAGTCAACAGATCGACCTAACAATGAACCACACACGGCTTGGCATAGCAGTAATGGTGCTGCATGTATCAGTGAAGTAACTCTATGTCGAGCCCAGTTAGTACTGGGATGAATGACCATCTCTGGCGGCCATGCCACCTCAACAAATAACGCCACAACTGGCAGTAAAACGTTCACTGTGTTCTCTGTAATCAACACATGTAATGGAAATAAGAAAGATTCATCGTAGTAACCCGGAAACACAGCAGTTAATCATCAAAATATAGTTAAGTGATAACGATCCAACGTAAATGTGAGTACTGTTATTATTTCCTAGTTAGCTTCCTAAAAACCGACCCAAGCCACAAATATGCAGTTTGGTAGGGAGTTTAAATTAAACTAAATATCAAGTAACAAGAATGCCTCCATCATACAGCGAAAAAAGTAATTAACACTCAAAAGATGGTGTTCTAACTACTAAGGAATGATCTTTATGAATAAATTACATTCTAAGAGCAGACACAACAATAAAGTATAACTACATAAGACGCATGAAGCATAATACTGCAGTTGTCAAGATATTGGCTCGCAATCCAAATATTGTGGGGTGAAACCATGGCTATCCTACTCTCATGTAGTGACCATCATTAGTCATGCACATAATGCCTTCACACTGTAATGCACTTGCAATTATATGCTACAATACCAACGTGTTTGTTGAATTTCTACACCGTGAGTCAAAAAACAGTCGCTACTTAACTGCTCTTTTCTTCTAGTGTTATAGACTAGACTTTTGTCTGTAGCTTAGATAGATGCTAACCATTTTCAAAATTCTTTCAAAATTCACTGACAGATTACTAGCAAATTTTCAATAAAGTTAATGTAGCTGCACATTTAAGGTGTAGTGGGTTATTCAGCTACATAGGTACATATCGCTAAGTTTGGTACTGAAAATTTTTTTTAAATTAGTAAACAACTGGCAACATTACAGTAAAAAAATAGGTTGTCTTGTGTGCCCTGTTTGCTTTGCTTAAAGATACAGAACTGGCCAGATAACTCACCTATGACGGACAGGTTACTACACAGATTATTTTTGACTTCACTATTAACAAATATCAAACGTGTATTTTTCTATGACGTTTTTTGACTGGCTTAGTCTCACACCGCAGTCTGCTACACTCAGTCATTGAACACGGTAATTTTCTAAACACGGAGATTTCGCAAGTACTGTACTGTAGCTGTGTGTGTTTTAAAGGTGTGGTAGAATGTTTAATAATGACTTAATTCAAATTTACTAGTAAGTCCGTCAGTGAAAAAATTTTGAAAATCGGTTAGCATTTGGTGTAGTTACGGGCAACAATCTAGTGTCGTGGTTTTTTTGACTCACAGTGTATATGAATGACAAACAGGACATCACACACAGATAAAGATTACACCATTCTTCACAACATTTGCCGCTCACCTCTCGATGCAACTCAACGCTCTGCTCCACAAGAGATTCTCCCAACAGACGCTTCACTTCCGGCAGTTCATGGGACGACGTACACGATTCAATCAGCTGCCAAAGAGACTGCGGAGGTTGATAAGGTGAGCATACAGCATCATCATCATCATCATCAGCCATCAGCCCAGCTGATGGCTCAGACTGATTCACTCGTGAAATGGAATGGTAATGGCACCATTTCTAAATGCAATCATAGACAGCTGAATGCAAAAATGTACAAAAAGTTGCAGCAAATCATTGCATTTAAAAATTTGAAATGTACACAACTGTAACACACAATAACCATTTTACGGCCCTTTATCCAGTACCAGAAGATACATTCACCCACTCACACTTATCAATGATCATCAACTATACTTTATCACCTTCCTCCATGTATTATTTATAATTCATAGCATTCCCCTAGATTCAATGTGTGTGCTTGGTAGTCTTTTTGCACAACCTCTCTCCAATTCATCTTTGGTCTATCTCTGGGTCTGGAACCCTCCACTTCATACTCCATATATTTCTTCAGTCTTCACCCAATCACTTTACAACACATGCCCATACCATTGCAACCTGCTTGCTGTACTATCGAGATTATGTCACGTATTCCCATTCTCTCTCTCATCACTTCATTTAATTTAGCACATCCATCTGATCATTCTCATCTCTACCCGCTAAAGTACCACCTTATTTTTTTCCTTACAGGCCAGGTCTCACTTCGATACAACATACTATTCCATACACAAATGCTGTACAGTTGCCCTCTCGTAATGACATATCCTTACTGGCAAGCAATGGTACTAACTGCCTGAGATTATTCTACCTAATTTGTAATCCTGGCCGTCATAGCTGCATCAGCATATCCATCCACACTCAATGTCACCCAAATAGTGAAACTTATCCACTAACTCCAGATATGCACCAGCGCAAGTGCGCGGCCTGAACTGGTCACTGGATCTAAGCAACCTCTACAAATAAATCACTTCATCACTTTAGATGTGCTACCCAGTTTATACCACTGACACTTCTAACACACCCATTTCTGACAAAAGGAGGCGTATAGCACTTAGTGTTAGAAGCACCACACTACTATAGGAGCCTGCATGCCGTATGAGATTACACAGAGTTACTTGCCACCCGGCAGAGGCAGCATCTCCCACCCTTGATTTATCCACCAATTAAGGATAAAAGGCTGAGTAGACCTAAACCGACGCAGGTGAACGATTTGCCCAATGCCACCCCAAAAACACTTGTCCACTAGTACACTGTACAGAATAATTCTGTACAGTGTACAGTGTCAGTAGCAATTATTGCTACTGACACCTCGACCGCACACACCACATGGCCATGTCACAGCCTTCTGCGATAGTTTCTGACATTCTCCACTTATCACTACCAAATCATCAGCATACATAGCAACGTGACCTGAATTCTATAGACATGGCTTCCGTGACAATCACAAATAACAACAGACTCAATGCTGAACCTTGGTGCATACCAAATTTTACCTAAAAACATTTAGTGTCACCATAAACTGTTCTGACAAGTGTTTTTGCACCTGTGTACATAGACATGACTGCAGATACTAGATATTCTTCAATCAACGCTCATGCATTGCCCATCTTATCACTTCTCTCAGAACCCAATTAAAGGTTTTCCAAATGCACAAAGCCAAAACAGAACTTATAACCCGTAACTGTCCTGCATGTGTCTTACAATAAAAATTGCATCAGTGGTTCTCTTACCTTTCTTACGAACAAACTGCATATCATCTATCTTAATCTGCTGGTAAATTGTTTTCAAAGATCCTTTCCACCACTGTCATGGCATGTTCTAACGATGTAATCCCGCTATAAGATCTACAGTCCACTGGATCACCTTTCTCGTTGTAAATGGTACTCAACTCAACTCAACTCCACAGGAAACTAAGGACGTAGGTGTGTACACCTCTATGTCCGCATCTGTTTTCTAATGTCTTAATACAACTAATAAAACTTTATGACAATACTGATCGGTTTCCAGTTTCACTAAGATCAGCAGTAAAATCAAACATAACTTCCTGGTGCAACCAAAACTTATCTAGGCGTGCTTTAAACCACAGTTATCAGGACTGAACTTAAACCTGCGATTTTTTGAAGCAGCCGACAGACAGAAATGTAGTATCAACATACACAATCAGACCAGTAATCAAATGTTTATGAGATACTGATGGTATCATGTATAACAAAAAAGTAAGTTGAACATTATGAGACCACACCAGATCGCTTATGCGTTGCCATAGTAACCTGCAATAAAAAAGTCAATGGGCAAAGTCATCCTCACTAATCTAAGCTGCAACAACTAAAACAATATAATATTACTGCGGTCCAAAGATATTCAATGAGAATTTTACAAATCACAGCACAGAGAAAGTTACGATAGTAAATCTATTAAAAATAACAAATATTAAAACACAACAAAGCATATCTATTTCTCCATAGAATATTAACGTGACGTAATGTAATCAATCATCAATGTACATATTTCCACTCTTCTTGGGATTTATCTCTTATCGCAAAATTTATATATTCATATATCAATTAATTTATTTATTCTTTTAATCAGGCCGCAGCTCATAGAACACATAAAACAAAGCAGACAGTAAAGAAACCTATAACAAACTACAAATAACTTTTGATTTTTTATATTGTCTTGGACGCAAAAGCATGGCATCACATCTCATAGCTGTAGTTTTTACACCAAAGGTGCTAAATATTATTTTACCGCCAAATAACTAAAATATGATGCTGCGAAAATTGATAATGAAAATGTGGATTGATTATTTTGGGATTTTTAGTACAACAGTGGGACTTTTATGATAATATTTTGGGATTTATAAGAATGGAGAGTGGATACAACTCGGTTGCGGTTGTAAACAAAGATGGCGAATCGTACGGTGAAAGATGCGCGAACTGTGAAAGGGACAAATCCTCAATATTTAGTTGAAAAAATAATCAGAACTCGTATATATGAATCAAAATACTGGAAAGAAGAATGTTTTGCGTTGTCTGGTGTGTAGGTTATTGCTAAAACTTTGCCGTCTTACGTTCGCTGGCTGTGTGTATGTTGTGCGCGATCGACGGATTCGCGCGATCGACCGATCGCGCAGCGCTAACGATGGATCGGTCGACTGCGCAACAATCGATCGATCGCGCAAAGATCGACCGATAGCGCAACTACATCGACGGATCAACTACTCATGCGCAATCGACCGATTTGCGCGATCCACCGATTGCGCAAGGCTATTTAGTGCATCACTAATGACGCAAGGGAACTAATTTTTACCTAGCCTAGTCATAAGCCTCGTCTGCCTAGTACCTATGCCAGACTCGGCTTAGGATGAGAGTCACTAAGATCCGGTCGACTTTTCGAGTTTCTTCGACAATACCAAAAGCGAGTTAAAACTATAAATAAACACCACTAACTATACAAGACGTTGTCTCGAAGTACTTCGACGTACTAATGAAACATCAAAAACGATTATAACAAAAAGTA
>Ga0209782_1001469_pt1 | contig 12329 bp, 11 predicted proteins | sample WorMetmaBAHAMAS1_FD_187390 | JGI IMG/M metagenome (GOLD analysis project Ga0209782, IMG submission 187390) | Marine gutless worms symbiont microbial communities from Max Planck institute for Marine Microbiology, Germany - Inanidrilus... | ecosystem: Host-associated > Annelida > Digestive system... | reverse complement strand
TATTAACAGGTCACTTTTATGTTCAAAACGAAAATAGCATGTTTCCACTGTTGATAGTTATTAATTAATAAATCCATAATTTTAAACACAACGGTTGCTAAGCCGAGTATTTACGCTAGCAACGCTTCGGTAGACTAAAAATGTTTATGTTGTTATTGTGATTTTTTTAATAAAACGCGAAACAGTTCCATCACCTAATACTCCTATGATTAACTATGAGTTTTTGGATATCTTACGAAGTTCTTGCGTTTCTGTCTGACTAATTTAGCCGATCGGCTTATTGGTCACGTGATGACTCCGGTACAGTGATGTCTTATACATGGTATTTCCACATCAGTGGAAAATCATCTATTAGCTAAAAGCACTGGTGGAAAATTTAGGCAGCCAAAATTTCGTTAATTTGACTGACATTGGTTGTATCTTGACTAAATTGGGTTAAGCTGTTGACAAACCCTCAGTGGCTTGAAGCAGAGGGGAGTGCTCTTGTGCATTGAACAGATCTCTTTCTTTTTCACATTGATACTGATCGAGGACAAGGCGTGAGACTGATGTTGATTGCAACATTACGTGAAACTGATGCATTTTGTCTTCACGGTGGACATGAGTCGGTAGCATGTAAAACTACTGCATCACCGGTCTCTCAGTTTTCTTTCCTGACATAATTTTCCTGACATATTTGGCAAGGACTACTAGCAAAATGGGTGAACTGGAAACACACAATAAAATAATTGGTTATATGTGAAGAATTTGGAACTGTATGTAAAATTAGCATTATATATGTTTTTGTATTTTTGTTATGCCGTGTGCACTGCAGCAGTATTGCAGAATGTCAAGAGTGTCTCCTAAAGTGCAGCTGCACCCTCAACTGTACGACTGTTGCATTGTGGAGAATTATGGTCCGTACAACCACGAACCTGTAAGTAAGTAATATCTTCACTGATGTTGTCATTTACTTGTACCAGACGGCAGTGTTTGGTTAAAATTAAAAATGTTTTTTGAAAGTATTTGAAATTATAATCACAAGCATAAAGTGATTTCAATTCGAAATCAGACTCATTGGGTGAGGTCAACTTTGGCTAAGTCTAAAGGCTAAGACCAAAGGCTTAGACCAAAAGATACACATTTAACACAGGGAATTCCCAAGTTAAGACTGTTTGGTTCAGCTTAGCCTTTAGACTTAGCGGAAGTTGACCTCGCCCATTGTTAGTTCAATGAGTTGGTGTCAAAGTAGCTGCAAAACTATTTGAACGGCAACAACCGTTTTATGGCCGTTTATCAGGGACTACCCGGGTGAGCCGGTACCAGCAGAAACATCCACCCACAACCACCGTGACCACCAACCGTCCCCCATCAGCTTTCTCCATCCACCATGACCCACAGCATTCTCCCTATACAACCCATATGCCTGACAGTCTCTGCACGACTTCTCTTCAAGCCCCATTTGGCCCACGTCTGGATCTTGAACCCTCCACCCCACACCTTACACATTTATTCACCCTATCATTGGGCCCATTCCATGGGGCCATAGCGGTCCCATCTGTCACGCGTTGTCGTTGTCGTCGTTGTGGACATCGCACGCCGCCTGCGCTATAGCTGGCTAGCGACTAGCGACACCTGGTGACTGACAATGTAACGGCGGCTCGCAGTAGCGAATGGGCCCAACATTTTTCAAATGCTTTTTGTTATTATAGGTATTTGAAATTGTAAACTCAGAATCAATATTGTGTCATACGATGGGCCTATATCGTCAGTTTACACCACTATGATTATACCGTATGTAGTCTCTAGTGAGTCTGATTCAGTGGCATTACAACATGGAGTTGTGAGTGAATGCTTTTGTGTCTGTGATTATCTGAAACTTACATACTGTGTGCTGCACTGTTTTATCGTCGTTATCGTTTGAGTCGCAAAACCAGCGAGGTCCGATGCATCGCTGCACAATGGTGACCACGGCAAATAGCACTCTTCCATGCAGCTCCAAGTATGTTTTAGGGGGGGGGTGGTTGGTGTCCCATAATTGATCTGACTACTTGATGTGGGGACAATCCGGGTGGCAATGCCGTTAATGATCTGCACTGTTTATTCATTATTTGTTATTGTTAGTTGCTTGTCATGTCTCCCAGATCTACATTTGGATCATCAAGCAGTTCTGCGATCCATCCGTCTGTCTGTCCAGCTTTCTGTCTGTCCCATGCCGCTAGCCCCAAAAAGGTCCATTTTAGGGCTATGGTTACTATAGAACACTAATAAGAAACCCCATGCTGGAAGTCGTGCCCACTAGTCGGTGTATCCATGGCCATGCCACTGGAAGTGGCCAAAACAGCAGTGCCATCACCGGCAGTGGTTCAGAGATGTTCACTAGGTGGCTGCACCATCGCTATGCTCCAGTTAAACTGCCGCCAGCAGAGGCATATCGTTTCATCACACGATACCTTGTTATTCTTCAGATATATGATGAAAGATTCTGCCATTGTTTGGACATGGTTAATTTTGTATCATGCACGGCATACATTAAAACTGTAAAAAAAATTCTGCTTTTGCACATCTCTGTGGAACTGGCTTACTCCAGTAGAAACCACGTTGCACACGACATGAACTTAAGCAGTAGTTATTGATTGTGAATTTGCAGGTCGACCTGGAGGTAATAATTGATGTCACATGTGGAATGGCCGTGTTAAGAGGTGCGAACATCTTCACAGCTGGCATACTGGCTATGTCGCAAGGTAACTCTAGTGACCAGTTTCTTTCACAGTTCTGAACAAAACCGAGTGCTGGATGAACAATGTTTATCTAGTGATTTACATTCCTCTTTGTCAACATGTCTTCAAGTTTCCCGTCACGTTCACGAGACAACATTGGAGCTCTAATGTTTGTTTGGAGGTTACAGGGAAGATTATTACACTGTGTCTCAAAAAAAAAACTGCACCCCTACGGCAGGTCGGCATAAATTCTGTTATTTTCCGAATACAAAAAAATCCGAAATATATGTTTTTTGTAGGGAATTTCATTCAGAATAAAAACTGTGAGTTTTATTATGATGGCGTCACTATGACGTCATTTATAGGCAATAAATAAGGCGACGTCGCCACCGAATGCGCTCTTTAATGAACAGCATGCGGTTGTTCATTGTCTTGTTGCCATGAAAACCTTGCAGCTGGTACTCGACCCGTACTAAACTTTTCGAGCTCAATCGATCTGCAACTGAATGGCGGTGCCTTGTGTGAAAAATCATTATGAGCGAACTTATTTTGATGAATTTATGCCGACCTGCCTTAGGGGTGCAGGTTTTTTTGAGACACAGTGTAGAACAGTTCTGTGCTGTTATGTACAATAGTTAGTGTATACATTCACTCATGTAAGCAGTACTTAAATTTGTTTTGGTTTAGGTTTCGTTTATTTATGTTTTTCATTCAGCTTAGGTTAGACAGAGTTCCCAATCACCTGGAAAACCTGGAAAACGTCTGGAAATTTGTTAACCTGGAAAACTCCTGAAATTTTTATGTTAAACTAGAATTTTTGTATGATAAGTTGATTTACGCTGGTTTTGACACTGTAATGTCTGTATAGCGTACAAGTTAAAATGTGTTACAAAGGAATGAATGGTGAACGTCAATGATGAATGTCTCGTAATTTATATATTTCGGCTGTGAACTATGACTGAAAGCATCTGGAAAATTCTAAAATTGGACTGGAAAACTCCTGGATTTTTTCCAAAAGAGTGTGAACCCTGTTAGAATTTGCGCCCTGATTCTTCTTAAGACCTGGTGCTATATAAGTTGCTTACTTACTTAATTGCTTAGGCCATTTTTTGTGTTCATTGATTTTGTTAGGTTGAGTTTTGTTTATACAGTACCGAGTTACGATATCAGTGCAAGAAATTGGTTGGGAAGAACTTCTCTGAAATGTCTTATTTTGTTTCAAGCAGGACGTAAAGCCTTTACTTGATGATCAAGCTGCTATGTGCAATATCAGTCACTATTACTACTGTGTGTATCAAATGACAGATGATATTGCACACTAACAGCAACTTGCAGGCTGTGCAGTTGTCGACTGCTGACAGGTATTAATCGTGACTGCTGCCAGTAGACAAGTTAGTCATGCTGTACTGGTTGATACAATAAGCAGGCAAGGGTGGAACCATGGGTAATCATGGCCGTAGCCACGACTGTGGCACTTGTAGGCATACTCTGGTTAGACTAATGAGTTTGGCCTTAAAACTTTCTGCAATACGTGCATGTATTTTGTACTCACACATCAAGGCTTCCTACTGACATTAGTTGTTTGCCAGATTATTGAATGTCTGCACAGAGAAGAGACTAAGGTCCGGTTTTTCCACAGCAAATTAATCTCCCGTTAATTTAATCCGGCATTAAATCCGGCAGATAATGATCAATTTACTCAGATGTCGTTTTTCCACCGGCAGTTCGTCAATTAAATCGTCCGTTTAGGACGATTTAACAACACTGTATTGACATTTTTGTCGACATTATTATGTATATATGTTCATTTACTCATGTCATTTTATCCAGCCCATGGCTGCTAAATGAATAAAATCTGGTTGATTGATTGATTGATTGATTGAAGAGAGTGAGTGTGATTTTAGTCCAGTTATTTACACTGTGTGTTCAGGAGTACAGCGCGGGGACACAGTGTCAGTCTACATTGACGTGGCGGGACATTGTCGTAAGGGTCTCGTGAAAACGTTTGACGGTGTCAAACTTCATGTCGGTAATGGTCGTGCTGAAGTTAGCCGTCATGATGTGTTTGTCAATGATAATCATATCAGGTGAGCGTCAGATACACTGGCATGTGTACTATTTTTGCATTGTCATTAGTGCTGGCACAGTGCTGGTTAGTTTGAGATTATAAAGATCATCTGATGTAATGCCATGCTCTATGCTCTCCAGAGATCGTTTGTTATAAGCTTACTACTATTGTTATTACAGTTTGTTTGATTGCGGTACCTAATTATTATTATAAACACATATTATTAGAGTGCCATGCAGTCTATAAAAACTCCGAAAACACTTCACAGCAAAAAACAAAAACGACAAGCTAGTTAATACAGCTGCCAGAGAAGTGGCACTTTCCAAGGGCCTTGTTAAGTGACACATGGATGGTGCGATTCCATGCAGTTTCAGATTCTGCATCAGGCCATCGGAGTTCTGCAGTGCCACATCATGACAGTATTGATTTGTCGACTTGATTGACAACTTTAGTTGAAGTTGATTTACTACGGTGCAGATGGCAAGCTGACAAGACTGCCAGCAACAGGAATATACTGAGCAGTTGACGTGCAACATTTGCAGCCGTGCCTGTTGACCCATAGTTGGACTTTCTGTGCAGTTTGGTAGGACAGATTACTGTATTGTAATACGGTAATATTGTAATAATGTAATATGACGGCTCGTTCAGTTCCTTTTATACATGTACGTGTCAGTGCAGGGATTGGTGTGAGAATGACTGAACCGATGTACATAGCTCCGTCGTTAGATGACTTCGCGAGAGACGTCGTGTTTCCTCAGAACCTGCCGTCCATCGTATGCGTTCACGTGTTAGATCCTCAACCGGGTCACCTCGTGCTGGACATGTGTGCTGCGCCTGGTCAGCATGCCACGTTGTCAGTCGTTGGAAACTTCTTTGTAGTGAGAGAGAGTTTTTATTCTTGCTGCGACAGTATGGTGTGGGGATGCCAGAAGGTCATACAGCTCTACGCACTTTCCTGCCTTGGTTGAGATTTGGCATCCAGCCCTGGCGGGGTTCCCATGGACCTGAAAAGTCAGGTAACTTTGCTGGTGGTCAGGGAAAAATTTAGATATCTTGTGTTCTCAGCTGTTGCATTATGATTGTTACGTTTTTTAACTGCAGTTCGATTGTTGCTTGTTTGGGTAAGTCCACGAAGTTGTTGTATGTAAAGTATGTCACAGAATAATTTTGAGTGCGGTTAGGGAGAGTCCGGGAAAATTTTTTGCATATATTTTAGGGAATTTCATTTTTTAAGAAAGATAGAGTGGGAACCCTGCCTGGTCAGTGATGGATGACCAAGTATATAACTCAAAATTTGCTCAGATGGAACTGTAAGCGCAGCAGTCCTTTAATCAATGCCTATATAACCAAGAGTTTCTTCTGAATACTGGAGAAGGGCTCATGAATGAAGGACCAATTGACCGGAGGATGGTTCATCTCTTGCAGGCGATATCCAGCCAGTGGCAGCGAGCTATTTTTAGCAATTCAAAACGTGGGCCAACCTCATGGCGGCATGGGTTTGTCCAGTGAGCCGTTGGTTTTTCCAGTGGGCTGTCCTCACTCTGTGGCGGCTTCTCATTGGCTGAATGACTCTGGCTAGCAGTCTCACTGGCCACTCCCATGTATGTAATACAGTTTATATAGGCAGGGTTTTTAAGGAAAACTAGAATACCTAGCAGTATATGGTCGCGCCTCTATGGGTGAATCGTGACTACTTGACTACTATCGATTTGGGTTCCTCCCGATGTTTTTGTCTGGATGTTTTTTGTCACTGACAGAAATGTGACTACTTGAGTCGCGCCTCACAGCGGCGAGAGGCGCGACTAAAAATTTAAGGGAAAATTCCAGTCTGCAGACCACGAGGTTAGCTTTACTTTTTCGCATCAATGCACGTCTTCTGATCGGCTGAGCGACTGTCACTTCCAGTTCCGTGTACGTATAGTATTTCCCAGCTATATCAATACACAGTCTTCTGTAAGCCTTCTTCCAAGCTGTTCTGGAGCTGCTGGTCACCAAAGACCCATCAAAACCACCAAATTTGTTCAGCTAGCCACACAGAGATATGTTCATCATGAGTCATAACCAGCGTTCAGATCTGATGATCATATTAAGCTGGTGAAGCTGTGAGTTATCGCAACATCTCCAGTGTCTTAGGCTTATTGGATAGAATAGCTGAGTAAGGTCGCTGAAATTTGTGGATTAAATTGTGGAGCACAGCATTATAGAAGGACCCATTACTGCTGTGGGCATTATGACTTCTGGCAGTCCTAATTCACCGGACACCATCTCTAATGAGGTGGCTAGGGCGTCCAAAGAAGAACTCGTCAAATTGAGGAAGGAAATGTAAGAACTGGAGAGGGAATTCAAATTGAGAAAACTACCTCCATGGCATGTAACAGAATTTGGGTGAAAGCTGATGTACATGAGTTCACTGATGAAACTGGGGGTGATGTGAGGACGGTACATTTCTACTTCTTATGGTTAATCAGAGAATGGGAAAGTTGTCACCTGGCATGAGTTAACATGAATATGTGGTTTGCACATTACCTGTAAAAGTAAAATGACACGTTATTTTGGGTTAGAGTACAGTACTAACTGTAGTCATCTGTTGATGTCTGGGAAAGAATATTGTGGCATTATATAGTAAGTTGTTAGTTGACGGAAAGTGTTATTGAAAGCAGGAAATGTCACAGTGTGTGTTAAATTTTTTGTTGTAGGCGGCAAAACAGTGCATATTGCAACGAAAATGAACAACTCGGTGAGTGTCATCACTTATGTGTATGGTAGCGTAGTGTGGCCACTGCTAGTGCAGTCAACAAGATGTCATATATTTCACAGTGCAATGTAGCAATACAAATAAGGTGTGGTGGGATTTTAAAAGATCTCTGTTGGTGCAGACATTAAACTTTAGCTTGATGAATGTATTCATCCCTTCTATCAGGTGTTGGCTAATAGTGAAAAGAGGGGTCCACTGCATGATTTTACCCAGTTGGTGTCAATGCTTTAAGTAAGTAAGTAGATAAGTGTATTTGTATAGTGTAGAAACAAAGTCACAGTGCATTTCCATTTGTCATTTCTGGAGTCTAAATAAATGTGCTTTTAGATGTTGCCTAAACTGTCACCTAAGTACCTTTTAATACTTGAACACTTTGGTTTGGTGACAGGAAAGACATCTGTCCTACAGATAACTTGCCCCCAATAATCCCCAAAGATTTTGTTTCTAAGTGACCAAGTCATTGGAAAAGAAGACTGGTGAAACAAAATAGAGCATGCGTCTCAGCAGTATATCATTTTTCACGTGAAAGTATATTACATTTTATATGCAAAAGCAAACAAGACTATGTTGACGACTTCCAGTTCAGAGATGTGTCTGGAACCCAGCATTTGTCAAAGTTAATTAAAAGGCTTCTGCTGTATTTTGTCTAATTTGTGTTTACTTGGAATTATTGCCAAATCTGACTGGAACTCGTGTCATGGAGTTTATGTTTAGTTTGATTTTTATCATCTTTTTTGTTTTGTTCTGGAGATTTTTTTCTAATGAAAACTCTTAAACAGTTCTAATTTGCTTCATTAGCTTTGACCTCTTTCTGTGCACTCAAGGGTGTCGATCTCACAGGATTTTTTGGAGGGGACATAAAAGAAAACTGAAGGTCTGGGGGACGGAGTCCCTCAGAAGCTGAAGCTTTTTGTGAAACTACACATAATATTTGCATAAAAAATACAACAAACAACAGTTGTTGCTGTTACGGGATAAAATAAACCTAGCCTAAACGACATCACTTCTAAAATATTTGGGGGGGGGGACATTACCATGGACATCCCTCTTCATAAATATTGGGGGGACATGTCCCCCCTGTCCCATAGGGATCGACACCCCTGCATTCACTGATTGTCGAGCATTACGCAGCAGCAGTTGTGTTGGTTGCAGGGTCGTATCGTTGCATTGGACAAGAGCCGGAACAAACTTGCTAAACTGACGGAGAACGTTCAGCGATGGAACATCAGCTGTGTGGACATCTATAGCTTTGATGCAACCAAATCACTCGATCACACTGCAGGTATTTACGACGTTACAGGACATGTGCCTCTGCCAGTTATTTCCAAAGTTTCTATGTTGAAAGAGGATACTGACTAGGAACTGGCTAATCCGATCCATGTTCATATCTAATTTACTGTATGTTTAAATGAAACAATGGGATGTTTAGTAAACATTTGAATGAAAATATATACAGCCTTGCTATTATGCTAACATAATCTCATCTAAACTGTATTGTAGTAGTTAACATCGCTCTTAGTGAGACTTACTTAATATCTGAACTTATACTGTTTACTGTGTATGTAATGGAACGTGGATGAAAGTTGAGCACATAACAATCGTAGTTGTTCATAAGTAAGTGACAAAAGACTAACTATAAATACATACAAAGCCTAGCATGTAGCTAACTTTGCCTAGCAGTGTCGCCCCCTAGTAAACATAGTTAAACTATACTGCTAGATGCCTGTAGTACACTCTAGCCGTATAAACTCCAGTGTTAGTTGACTGACTCATCAAATTTCTACACGATCAGTTTCGATATTTTTACGTATTTTGGAATGTTGGCACAATGAATGAAGGTGAGTATGCTGATTTTGTCTCTAAAAATTGGTTGCCATGGCATTGTCCTGAGGGCCTTGAGTGATCACAAAATGAAAGTCGGTTTAATTATCCCCTCCCATACATCTACCAATTCTGAAAATTTGGTGAAGATCGGTCCAAGTCCAGTACTTTCTGACATTACTTGTGTAGAAAGTCAACCACTAAGAAACGAAACCGAAGCAAGACATATGGCCCATTTGGCAGACAGGCTGAGCAGGCTAAATAAGTAAGAAGTCTGTTGTGCATGTGGTGGTGCATGTGGAAGCTATCAGCGGAGCTCCTCCGTATCCACCGAGCTCCTTTGATCGCATACTGTTAGACGCTCCGTGCAGCGGTCTTGGTCAAAGACCTTTCATTTCCAGCAGTCGAACGTTGGCTGAAGTCACATCATATCCACCACTACAGCGACGACTCTTTGAAACGGTAGTACCTAATTACAGCCTGTTTATTCGTCTTAGTTATAGCCTGTTATGGCAGCATCATAGGTTGCTGTAGAAGGATTTTTGCTGAGACGCCAGGTGCCAGCCGGTTTTGTGATGCCTGTTTGAGTTTCTCTATCATACATGACTCAGAGTAGACCAAATGAAATTCTGTGCTGTGCTCTAATTGACCATGTTGCAATTACGTGACACAACACAGTATAGTTGCTATATATAGTTAGTGGTAGTATATGATAGTATATGAATTGCGAACAAGTATATCTGCTAACGGCGATGGACCTCACAACACTACTTCATGCAAAATAGACCATATCATGCTGCATGCTGACTATATATAGCAGGCAACAAGAAGACAGACACAAGACGACAGCATATACCGTGTTAGCATAGCGTCGCTCGGCAAAAACGAAGTTCGAGTGTCAGCAGCAAACTCTCCTGTGTGCTGAACTTGGGGTCATAACAACAACTGGAGGTTGAACCCCCATAATCCTCATCAATTCAAACCCTGTATATAGTGTTCTAATGTGCAGGCTGTGTCGTTGCTGAAGCCGGGAGGTATGTTGGTCTACAGCACTTGTACAATCACTGTTGAAGAGAATGAGGCCATTGTTGCGTGGGCCGTGAATACATTCCACCGTCGGCTGCAGCTTGTTGACCAGGTAATCTCAGCAGTGATGAGTGTACTACGGCTGTAATGCTTCCTTTCATTCTGTCTGACCACCAAACAAGTTTTTTTTCATTCCAAAAAACACCTCGATCTTTTAGCAGCAATACAGCAGTGCTGCAGTGTTACACACAGACACACACACACAATCACAGCCATAGCATAAACCAAGTTTTAGTGGATTAATTTTTTACTTGTTCAATTTTATGACTTCAGTCAAGTAAAAGTGACTACAATTATGCTTGTAGAAATCGATGATGCAGTTTTGACGGACCATTTCACTTTCATCATGGGCTCTCTTTTTTTTGTTTTCTAGCACAAATTTTTCAGATCGGAGTGTGAGACAGTCTGACTGACAGAGAGTCAGTGGAGTTAAGTCAGTCATGTTTTTATCACAGTAATGGTACAAAACGGTTTCAAGTGTAGTTTAAACGGTGGTTTAAGCGAATGATGAAGTGATTAAATATACGTGTATGTTGATTAATGTGGCACTTGTACATGTGTTGTAGACGCCTCGATTGGCTGGTCGAGGCTGGCCTTGCGATGCGCTTGAAGATAGTGACAGAATGCTGCTACAGCGGTTTGATCCAAGCGACAAATGCTGTGCTGATCGGCCTTACGACTTGGACACAATTGGATTTTTCATCGCAAAATTTATTAAACTAAACGTGACTTAACTGAACAGCATTTCAGTGCCACTGCTACGTTTTGTGAGCATTTTTGTATCAGTTTTAATGTCTGTTAGGCTTTCATCAGTGGTCTGGTGTGCTATAAATGTGATGTCATGAACTTTATGCAATTAACTGAATATAGGAAATGGTATATTACCTTTATTACCTGCTCTGCAAGAAAATTAGTAAATGTGAAACTGCACGAAAGAAAAAAAATGATTGTGTAGTTGCAGAGCCATTTTTCACTGTCGTGAGACCTGTCAAAGTGGATCATACTTTATTATGGGTGATGAATACATGCAGAGTATGAAAATCTATGATTTTTGACTATCAGTCAGCCAGCTCCCCAAAATGGACATTCTACTGGACAACATTAACATTCGTAGACGTAGACCTGACGTCGAACTGTAAACTGTTAAATGATGTTACTGTTCATCACCTTAAGATAGCTCGATAGCGTATTGAATCTGCCCCTTGACCCATAGCTGAAAAATCCAGTAAGCATGTGTCTTGTTGTGAAGATATAGTTTCAATGAAAAGAAATCATGGAGTATGTATTTGAAGCGAAGAACTGCTTGTGGTCAATTACAGTAATAACGTGGCTCAGCTGTGTCGGACACTTAGGTCGGGATTGCACCATCTCCATTGAAATGCATGGAGATTTAAGGACTACTTAAGTATGGATGGTGCAATCCAACCTTAGTCACTTGTCATATTGTCATTAATTGCTGCACATCTGCATGAATAAAGGTATTTGAAAAGGCTCAAAATATGTGATTCATTAGCCATTTGACATTGAAGCCCAGTCGCCAGTTTCATAATTTGACTGGAATATATGTAAAGCTTACTGCTGCAATCACTTTAGGATGTGCCAGTTTGCAATTGCATGAGAGAAAGAGACCACATCAGTTGAGTCGCCACTCGCCATACTTGAAAATCCGTCGGGAATTTGCGGTGGCTGTAACTTTACCAATAAGTGGCGGTGAAGAATTAGGTTGCCGATATGATGAAATTGACAATTTTTGGTGATGCATTGGATGAGGGGTGTCGTGTCGATTCTGTAGGAGGTCGAATTTTGCCATTTTCAATTGACAAATCCAGGCCGTTAACACAGTGCTGGCCAGGGCCTAAAAAGTGTGGGATGCAAGTCGTCCTTCCCCTTTCCTCCATCC
>Ga0209782_1001468_pt1 | contig 12332 bp, 9 predicted proteins | sample WorMetmaBAHAMAS1_FD_187390 | JGI IMG/M metagenome (GOLD analysis project Ga0209782, IMG submission 187390) | Marine gutless worms symbiont microbial communities from Max Planck institute for Marine Microbiology, Germany - Inanidrilus... | ecosystem: Host-associated > Annelida > Digestive system >... | reverse complement strand
GTTTTAACAGCGTAAACTCCGAGATTACTGGACGGAAGTTGACCAAATTTGGAAAAAAAGTACAGAGCCATCATATGTACATAAAGAGCTTTCATATGGTGAAAAGATCGTGAAAATCGGTCCGGTATATCCGGAGATATTCGACAAAATACGCCGAACCACGTGAACACGCAACGCAATTTCCATTTGTTAGCCTGTTCTCCGCCGAAAATACATTATAGTGGCATTAGTGGTGCTATTTAATCATGCATATACACCGCATTATCCCATTCCGTTTCCGAATGGCGTAGCAACACAGTAGATTGGTCCGGGAAAAACGCAGATTTTTCGACTTTGACTGGTTGCCATGGCAACGTCCCTTGAAAAATAAAAAAAGCTCAATGTGATGAGCAAGGCCTTACACCTGTCTACCAATCCTGAAATTTTGGTGAAGATTGATCCATTAGTGTCTGAGCTACGGGGGCTAGAATGTCGACCATTAAAAAATATAAAAATAGTGAAAAAAACATCGGTAAAGTATATAGCCCTTCCGGCAAGTTTGCCGAGCGGGCTAAAAAGAGAAAGAAATTAACGCACGCAAAATATATAGCCCTTCCAGCAAGTTTGTCGAGCGGGCTAAATAATCTAAGATGGTGGACGGTCGCCATCACTGTGTAACACTGTAGCGCTTACACTGTTGTAAGATCGGCCAGCCAATCCTATGGAGATTGCAAAATTTCGGGAGGTCAGAAGTCCCATACGCCTGAACGAATTGACAAAAATTTTGGCACGGGTGATAACATCGGCGATCACTCCCCACACGCCATTTTTCTATCCTATCCTGTCCCTTTTGTGGCCCCAAATTTTGCTCGCATCGCAAGACAAAACTGTAGAACCAAATTTTACTCGGTTTGCCTTATATGACGTCAATTCCGGGTTATTGCATTCCTATAGCAATAAAAATTCAGAAACTGTCCATTTCCCCAATTTTTACCCAAAGACAGCCCAAAAATGGGCGTGAATAGGCGTTTTCAGGCCAAACGTGCAAAATATTCAAACTTTTGTATTATCGAAATGACTAATGCGATTACAACCGAATTTTGCACAGTGATAAAGACCATCAAATTCTCGTTGTGGATCGTCCCAAAATTTGCCCCACAAATTTAAAATGGCGGACGACCGCCATCTTGAAAATAGAGAAATTGTTATATTTCAGCAACGGTTTGACCGATTTCTACAAAATTTTGCATGCTGACGCACATTGGCGCTCCGAACCATAAGAAATGTTCAAAAATTCAATTTAAAAAATCCAAGATGGCGGACGGCTGCCATTTTGAAAAAAAACGTTAAATGCAATATCTCTTCAGCTGTTCGACCGATATGATGAAATTTGGTCTGAAGATGCATCTTAGCTCTCCCAATGGATCGGAAACCAAAAATTTCGAAATATAAGATGGCGAACGGCGGCCATCTTAAAAATCGAAAAATCGCAATATTTTAGAAGCCGTTTGGACGATTTTGACGAAATTTTGCATGATGGCACATATTAGTCCCCAGAGCTTACAAACTTTTAAAAAACTAAGATGGCGGACGGCCACCATTTTGAAAATTATTTAATGTGATATCTCAGCAACTGTTTGACTGATTTTGGTGAAATTTGGTATGGCGATGCATATTAGGCTTCCCAATATGACCGTCAACGAAAGATTTCAAAAATTCAAAATCCAATACGGCCATCTTGAAAATTTTTGGCCGATTTTTACGAAATTTTGTAAGATGGCACATATTAGTCCTCTGGAGCTTACCATTTGATCAAAAACTCAAACTTTTAAAAATCCAAGATGGTGGACGGCCGCCATTTTGAAAATTGTTTAATGCAATAACTCAGCAACAGTTTGACTGATTTTGGTGACATTTGGTATAGCGATGCACATTAAGCCTCCAATCTGACGGTTGACCAAAAATTTAAAAAATTTCAAAATCCAAGATGGCGGTCGGTGGCCATCCAAAATATCAAAATATGTTGATATCTCCAAACCTGTCAGCCCAATTTTACTGAAATTTTGTACGATCACACATATTAGTTCTGCAGAGTTTAGCAGCTTTCATGGGCCACCATTCTGACAAATGTTAAATGCGATATCTCAGCAATTATTTGATCGATTTTGATGAAATTTGTATTTCGGCACATTAGTCGTTCCGACGCGATCGGCAACCAAAAAATTGAAAATTTAAAAAAGGCAGAGGGACCGCGCGACACGCTTGTCAGTATAGACTAGAGTCCCGGCCATATCGTGTGGCATTATTTGCGTAATCGTACGTTTTGATACAATACCGGAGTATGACAGACACACACACACAGACGGACACACGACGACGGCATATACCGTGCTTAGCATAGCGTCGCGCGGTAAAAATAAAAAAATGATATCTCTTATGTCCAATTTTGACAAAATTTTGCATGGTGGTGCAGATTTGGCCCACAGAACTTAGAGAGATATGGAAATGATGGTGAAGATGGAGATTTGAAATAAAATTTTAGCAATAAACACCAAATATTAATGGTAAAAACATTCCGGTTTACAACCAAGTGTAAGATCGACTACTGGGTCATAGCTCTAATACAGCAAAAATCAACATAATCAATCAATGACAAAACACATGGCTGGGTTTTACATTTAAATCTGGTGATTGACAGATTTTAATGTTACAGTGCATGTGTTTTGTCATTATAGTCGACCGATTATTTTGATTTTTTGCTGTTTTATAGCTATGACCCAGCTGCCAATATTACACTTAGTTGTAGGCCTAAACTGGAACGTTTTTAACATTAATTTTGATAAAAGAGTTACATGTGATATCTCTGCAGCCATTTTTACCGATTTTGGTGTGACGATGCACATTAGCCCTACCAGCCCAACGGGTGACCAAAAATATAAACATTTTAAACAGTTAAGATGGTGGATGACGGCCATCTTAAAAAATCGGTAAAATTTTGATATCACAAAAACGTTTGACCAAATTAACGTAACTTTGCACAGTGACATATACTAGTCCTCTAGACCTTACCAGCTGTTCAAAAAATTTGAATTAAAAAATCCAAGATGGTTGATGGCTGCCATTAAAAAAACGTTAAATGCGATATATCTGCAGCTGTTCGATCATTTATAACAAAATTTAGTATGACGACCAAAAATATGAAAATTTGAAACTCTAATATGGTAGATGGTGGCAATTTTAGAAATCTGCAGTGACATCTGCCAAAGCCTTTGTCGATTTTGACGAAATTTTGCATGATGACACATTCTAGTCCTCCACTGCTTACCAGCTGTTCAGAAATTCATATTATTAAATGTTCAAGGTACAGAGAGCCGTTATTTTGAAAAAAAAAAACAAAATCTGATATCTTGGCAGCAGTTTGACCAGTTGTGACATTATGACAATGCAAACTAGCCCTGCAATTCCAATAGGTGACCAAAAAGTTGAAAACTCCAAAATAGCAGATGGTGGCTATCCTGATAATGGAAAAAATGCAAACTCCAAAAACGTATGGCTGATTTTGATGAAATTTATGAAATTTTGCACAATGACGCACATTAGCGCCCCCCTCCCGGTCCTCAACAGCTATTAAGATGTGTATCTAAATAAACCTGATTAGTCATCGTTGCCACAGACTTATTAAATATTTTATCTAGACTTCTTACGTCCAATTAGAACAGCAGAAGACTTTGAGGCCGTCGACTGGCCTCACCAAAGAACATGGCCACTGGTCGAGTGACGTCATTTTTACGTCAGTAAGTAAGTAAGCCGTCATCTTGATCTTGCTGTCAGTGTACTATGTTCGTCGCTATTTAGTGTATATCTATTCTATGTTTAGTTCCTCCATTTAGTCGCCTGTCCTCCGTTTAGTAGCTTGTGACCATGTTTGTCTGCAATCGATGATGGCTTCGGCTTTGCTGGCCAGTACGGCCCCTGTGATCGTTGCTGTGCCTAGCAGTGCCACATCCTATTGAACGTAGTCTAACTAACTGCAGCAATAAGCCTAATCGTCGCCTGTTATACACCTTCCAATGTCATCAACTTTGGGTTTTCTGAATTGATACATACCATATAGAGGATTCACTGTCATTTAGTCTTCTGAAATTGACATTGCATATCTCGAATCTATTATGAAATACCTGTGTTCCAGATGAAAATGGGGCAGGCTAATTTTTAAAAAGTGGCCATGAAATTGGTTGCCATGGCAACGGCACTTGGGCTATCACAGAATGAACGATTACTCAAACTGTCCCTTAAAATTTGGTGAAGATCGGTACATTAGATTCTGAGATTACTTGTCTAGAAGTTGGACCACTAGAAAACCACAGAAACAAGTGGCAGAGCTTAGCGTGCAGCCCGCCAAGCATAGCAGCAAATATCCACACTAGCATAGCGTCATGAGGTAAAAACTGCTACTGGAGTCTGGAAATTGTAACAGCTGGCCGCTCGGACAATTTCATCATCGGTGTGACGAACATATCTGCCGGAGTAGTGCCTCCGATGATGGGAAACTACCCGGTGTGCGCTCAGTACCCGGGCGCCGTACCAGACGATGCTACCGTCAACCTGCAGTGCACTGCAATGGACCTACCACCAGCCAGATACGTCATCGTGCAGTTTCCCGGCTTCAATGTCATGAACTTCTGTGAGCTGGACGTCTGTGCTAATGGTACCGTATATGTGTTGTACTTCTTGACTACAATATTTGCCAACCACAATAGCTGCGATAGCTAGGAACGTAAAGCAATGGGTAGGGTCCGTACGTCTGTCTGTCATCCGTCTAGTTATTTCTGCTATACATGTATCTATCGACAAATGACTATAAAATTATAAATACTTATAAAACAGTTGTAACTATAAAATGGTGTAATGTAGATGCATATTTTCTAATAATGTTAAATAAAAAGTGGTATGTGTTCTGTAAATGGTTATGTTGCCAATGATCTTGGGGACCCCTATCTCCCTAAACCACTTCAATTTTTACATTTTGCATCACATTTTATGGCTTTATAGTGGGTGAACATAAAGACTTTGAATTTGGTAGGTTGTTAGTAGCATGTCTCAGTCTATTGACGACAAACCATTATAGTTAAGAGGCACCCTTTTAGGCATTATGTGTTATCCACTTGGCAAGACTTGCAAACAGCTAGGCCATATCAAGCAATTGGCAAGACTTGATGTAGCGTCGTATGGTCTGTCGGTGTGAGCTGATATATTTGTCCACTAATGCTATGCAAAGAATGTGAAAATTATTGATTGTTTAACCATACTTCTCTTTTTGTGGATGACGTAATGTATGGTATATTCATAATGATCAGAAATAGGTTGCATGAAAAGAGCATGTGCTCAACTAACTCAACAGGGGCTGCACCAGGCTGAAGTTTGACATCTATGATTGCCTTTTTAGTCTTGGGTTTGAAATCAATCGTGTGTATCAGGAAATCAAATCGCCATTGTGCAGTGTAACACTGCAGAAGTGCGTTTGAGGTGAGATACAGTAACCAATAGTTTACTACATATTTGCTGCTAATACTGTGCTGAAAATATTAAAATAATTCAAAAACTCAGCCAATGTCTTAGCCAAGAGTGTCAGATATATAGCAGTAAATTTACTCCAAGCTACTGTGGTAAATGTTACGTCATCCACAAAAAAACGGAAGTAGGCTACATCTCATGTCACAACATAGTTAGTGAACGACAAAGCCACAGTCACAGGTGCTGTGCGTCGAAAATAGGGTGACGGTTGCATGCCTGATTTTTCAGTTTAGGCCTATGTCTGTGGACATACGCTATCGTGTACACTGTGAACTAAAAACAGGACATTAGCCTGTTGTCCGTAACTTCACCAATGCTAACCTATTTTCAAAATTCATGCAGTAGTAAATTCGCTAATAAATTTGCAATAAAGTCGTTTTTTAATATTACACTACACCTTAAAGGCCTATCTATACTACACAACAATCATTCCTATACCTCAGCAGGATAGATAAATAATATATTTCATTTTAAATGTTATGTTAAAAGCCAAACTACATGTTTAATTCTATAGTAAACAGTAAAAATACTCACAAAAATCATAAATTATTATCACAAAGTTCTAAAATTATTAATTGTATACATTAATCATTATGTATATACCACTTACCTATTCCTACACGGCTCCAATAACTATAAACTTAAGTCCGAAAAATTTTTTTCTCACTTTTTTACTTACTTGTTCAAACCTACGTCTGATAATTAATCCATCTCACTTTCTTACTCACTTTTACTAAACCTACGTCCAAAATATCTCCTTTTACGTTCTCAGTTTCTTACTTACTTATAATTCTAAATATTCTTTGCTTCAAGATGGCGGAAACCGGAAACGGAAATTGTCCAAAAGTGGCAGTTTATCCCTACTGTAAAATTATTTTGCGATTTACATTGTATTCACTGCGGCTGTCTGGGTGTAGGGGCCACACCCTGACTTAAATGCAAGGCCACCACTGTTACCAATCACATCACAGGCGCAACTGGCGGCGCAGTTGCGCCAGCCCTGTATTAAATGCCATTGGCTTAGTCAATGGGAAACCTTGGAACCAGTCATATTTGACCCCACAAAATCGAAGTACCTTAACCGATCGCTAAAAATTTGTCACAGTTGATTAGGTCCACGACTTTTACAGCTGTGCAAAATTTGGTGGAAATCACTCACGTTGTTGAATCTATGTATAATAAATCAGCAGCCTATATAGCATATTCACAACTAATCAAAAATCATGAATTTAATGTGGTTTGTGGATTTGCTGTACAACTTAATAACTTGGAGATGAAGCATTAGGCCTACTGAGGAGGAGCTGCTTGTGGTGTTAGCTCTGCGTGCTGTGGCGTGCGAGAACAACACTCTGATTGTGAGCTGCGACACACAAGTCATTCAGATCATCAACGCCCACTACGGTCGTCTGGAGACTGACACGTGTGATGCAAATATTGGCACACCGGACACAGAATGTCTTGTCAGTGGAACTCGAGACATTGTCGCCAACGAGTCAGTGATTGACATTTAATGCTCAGAATCATATATGTAAAAAGTTATTGTTGCCGTTGCATGGCATGCAGAAAGGCATGTGGTTTGCAACAGAGACCTGCTTCACATATTTAAAAAGATTGGCTGCAGTAGTATGGGTACAAAATTGTTTTTTTTTCATGATGGATTTGATAACATTCAGTTACTTTTGCAATGATATTTGATGATATTTTCCACAGATTAGGTCTACAGCAATGCATTGAGAATTGGCTAGATTCATGTATAAATAGTATTGGCATTATTTCAAGAAACCCAGCATAGTCAGTAACTGTTCTGCAACAATTTACACGACCCTTGAGCCAAAAAAAACAATTCTGTACCCATGCACGATGCCGGCTAATGTAAAATAATGCAACTGTGTAATGTCATTGTTGAGCTCGATACTTTTACAGATGTGATGGCCAGTCTCGTTGTTCTCTGACTGTAATTGATGCAACATTCGGTGGCAGTGATCCATGTCCCAACACTGGAAAATACCTGGAAGTCATCTACCTTTGTTCACCAGGTAAAATGCAGCATTGTCTACCCACATTTATTGAACAGCTATTTTCCATACATTTTGGCATTAGCCAATACCCTGTCGATTTCCTCCCTTTACTTATTTGAAAATAACATTTTTGAGAAATAACTGGTACAGAAGAGGTATCTATGTGATACTGTATTAGTGCACTTGAGGGCACACATACAAGCAACAAAAGAGCTCGACAATATGACCATGCTCAACCTACATAGATTTGATCCGATGTGGATTTGTTGCAGATTTATGGTTCAGCAGTTTGTTTCATCAAATGTCCACCTAGTTAACGTTGCCAACTGTAGTCTATAGATTTTGCATTCATTGTATCTTTTTGCTGTATTTTGATATGTTTATCATTTTACGACTGGTCATTTTTGCACGTATATAGTCAGTAGAAAACAATACATTTTAGTTTAATTCTTTGGCTCAGGTTTCAGCATCTATGTCATATCTTATCTTTTTCAAGTTATAGTGAGTTATTTGTCAAAAGTAGCTGCTTTTGTCCTATATTACTTCTACATTTGGCTCCCCCATCCCGTTCAAATTATGCCACGATCTTTGGCGACAGAAAAGTACAGTCCCCATGTTATTGTTTGGCATTATCTGCGTGATCCTAAGTTTAGCCATCATAGTTATAATACCACAGTGTGACAGACACACACAGATACATGATGATAACAAATACCATGCTAACATGGAGTCATGCATGTTACAGGCTATGCCACCAGGAACAATCTTATTTCAAGCCACTTCGTTTTCAGTAGAAGACTAGTTGAAGTAAGCTGAGTTTCCATGGCAAACAGTCGCGGACCAACAGCGACTGATATGCCAGGACGAGGATGCAGCAACCTGATGGCATAGACTGCTTCAATGAAAAATCCTGAGTTACCTGTGACGTGGAAAATGTAGGCCATTACTAAAGAAGTCCTAAGGGTAATTCCAGGCTACTATCTGGTTTTTGGCAACCCAACTTGCCGCATTTGTCTGCCGAGCTATCAAGGACATCTCAGCTTAAGTGTTTTCCATGAGTGAGCCTTCTGCATGGAGGTCACTTGTGGAAACGGCAACGTCAATTCAAGGGAAAACCACACAATGATGATGGTGATAATGAACATCATCGATACTATTGGCTCAGTACAAATCTTGCGTATCACATAATCATTATTACTTCAGTGCATAGGCATATGCCTATGACAGGGTCACTTCAGTAACAAGGAGTGTCCACCATCGTTTACAACACTCTTGCTGTGACTCAACGTGTCGTGCAGTTTTGTCTATGACAACTGAGCTGTTACTTGCAGACTGGTGACTGGGTACTTGCTACCACACTGTTGTTTTTAGACATTGACGACTGTGCTACAAACAATGGTGGATGCGACATAAATGCAGTTTGTGTAAACACAGTTGAAAGCTACTTCTGCTACTGCAAACTTGGCTACGTTGGCAACGGGTTTGACTACTGCAGTGGTATGGGCTATTGTTTCGTTATTTCTGTGATACTTTTGAGTTTCAATAGTTCAAGTCGTTCATCATTTGGCATAGATATGATGTGTTTGCGACTTGTGTATTAATATCAGTTAGATATTTTTTTAAAAACGTGTTAATTTGTACATTGTAAATATAAATTTGTAATGCATATATATTTTGTAAATTATAACGTAGCAATTATTAATTTCTATTTTTTGCTGTTTTAGACGTATAACTCAATCACTGTTGCATTTACTTGTAAATTGGCAATTTGTAAACTGGTAAGTTCGTGTATAGTGTATCGGAGAGGGGCAGGGCCTCATCAGTCCCGTAAACACAGATTGCCAACAGGTCCACACGCTATCCCCAGTAAATCTCACTTATTGCTGAGAACTATTGACTGCTGCAGGGGTGGCGTTAGGCCGTTGGCAGTCTTTCGACATGCCTTCATCTTATCGACAGCTCTGAGGCCTATGAGGCCCAGGCTGGTGGTGAAGCCTAGCCGAGGCCCGGACCAGTGCGCTTTCCCTTCTAGCCCTCGGGCTTGTACTGTATATTTATAGAGCCCAGCTTAAACCGGCAGGTTTCTCTGGCAGGTGCCAACATGCAGTCTTCCTATATAAGCTCGCTGGCCCCTACCATCTGTTATCCACACCAGTGGCTGTTACCACACCCAGATGCCCTCAATCCGGGTGTGATGGCCTGTCACATTTTAAAGAGGACACAGGCGAACCATATGTACCTGAATTTAATCTCATAGCATGCAAAAAAACCTGACTCGACATGCTGGTAGGAGCCGGAGGCAAACCGACACCCTGCCAAACTAGCCAGCAGCCAGGCTCACTTCACTGCAGCTCCGAGAGCATTATCCCACTGAGCCACGGAGGCAGATTAAACTGGTAAGTTTATACCATTAATTAACATACAGAATTGAAGGGTGCTATGTGCAGATGTCGATGAGTGCGAGATTTACGAATGCAGTATGTACGCATACTGTGTCAATACACCGGGCAGCTTTAGTTGTACCTGTAGAGAAGGATTTCATGGTGATGGATTCAGCTGCACAGGTAAACTTGTACAGTGACAAACATAGCATGCAGAGGTAAAGTAGAACTGACAGCTATGGTACACAAAATGTCTCAAACATGACTTATGTTTTGAATATGTATCATGTCATTGTTTTTGTTAATGATTTAAAACTGGCATTGCTATGTGTTTAAATATACAACTATATTGTATATAAAAACCCAGGCTTAGGAAATTTATGTAGGACTACCAGAACTGTTAATTTAATACCACTAGCAGAATAATTGAACTTTGCACAGAAGACAGAACACGTGAAAAAACAATAGAATAGCAGTACCCTTATTTTTCTTGACATTATGATTCCTATCTGTCAGTGCCATTGAGATATGTATGTCGTTTGTTTTATGTTAATTACATATACAAAAAATCACTCAACTTTTTATACTTTCGATTATTACAAACAAATAATGTATGGCAGTATCGTTTAATTTGGCCCACTTTATGTAAACTGCATTTCATCCTGTGACCACAGCTTGAGTAGGCCTAATTCTTTTGTACTCTATACTTTACATTTTATGTGTTGTCTATTTGTGTTTGTGTCACTGTTAAATTAAGCATAATGCAAGCATAGCATGCTACAGTACACTGCATTTGTGTATCTACATGTGGCTTTCTTTCTACTTCTGACAAAAAAGTGCATGTTTCAAGAACTCAATGATATTGACCTTTTTCCCACAATAGATCGGCTCTTGCAAACCCATCAACTGACTGTTTAACCGGGGTAATTATGGGGCCATAATAAATGGACGAGTAATCATATACCGCTTACTTGCTTATGTCGTTGCAGAAAATGCATTACAGGAACGGTGGGGTACTAACCTGGCACTCAACAAGCCAACGTTTGCCAGCAGTGTCTGGTACGATGCAACATATGGGACATACTCGCCATCAAAGGCAGTCGACGGCAACAAAGACCCGATAGCACTAAAAGTGGACAACAGCTGTTTTCTGTCGCAGTGGGAGAACTATCCATGGTGGGCAGTGGATCTGCAAGCACTTGTCCGTGTCACTGGCGTCCTATTCACGAACAGAGCTGAGAATGCCGGTAATCTATTTACCATAGCTACATACATACATTGCATCATATAGAAAAACAACTGATCACAGTTTTTCTGTATGTATTGACATAAATTTCTATACCATTAGACAATTGGGAGTAAACAAATGCAAAATAGATCATCCTCTTGACACCTAATGGTAACCTATCCCTTATCTTGTAAAAAATGCTAGTAAACTTGATTAGTTTCCTGTATATATCATTAATAAATGATAAAAACTGCAGTTTATCTATTGTGTTAACAGCCATGGATCAAAAACAGCAAAAATCATAAAAAGGTTGTTAAAAGCAAATTTCGATGCTTACGTTACGTCATTTTAGTGTGCATGCGAAATTTTGGCAAATACGTCACGTTACGTGGAATATTTAGCGCTGTGCAAAATCAGACAAAAATAATCACTCGGTTGCCATTGCAACCAGATTTTCGGCACTTTCTGTCGTCGGCACGAACATTGCCGATGACACTTTTTGGCACTAAGTGGCGTGATCAGCTCGACCAATCACGTGTTGACATTTGGGGTAGTCAACCAATCAGAGTTCGGGAAGTTAGGTCCGCCGGCGGTCCAAGAAGACCGTGCGGGTAGTTTGAGAGTCTTCACTCGTCTGGTAGCGTCTGTGGGAAGCAGATGTGTCGTTCTGAGCCAGTAGCGGGACGGTCCGTGGCACCGTAATCGAGTCGACGTGATGGTACGTCGTCAATTCGTACGTTCGTCATCTTCATTCGGCATGGGAAGGTAGATCAAGTCGGGGTCAGCGTCCAGAATCATCATCGTTCGTCATGGGTGACCAGCGGCCCAACTGGTACCGCCAGTATGGCAGAGGTAATTATCGATCTACATGTGTTCAGTGTTTTAAACAGTTGCAATTGGTTGTGTTACAGTATTTAAGCAGTTTCGGTATGTTAGAATCGACTGTTCGCGTGTGTGTGCAACATGTGTGAAAGCTGATTACTGAGATCTCCGCAATTTCTTCTATTTAATGTTTACGTTCTGTTATATATATATATATATATATCTTTATTCACCATCGTAAATGGTAGCAAACAAACAAACTTAAATAAACTTATATTTTAGTCTAGTAATTCATTGATAAGCCGAGAGATTTCCCAGATACTTTAGGTC
>Ga0209782_1001467_pt1 | contig 12333 bp, 7 predicted proteins | sample WorMetmaBAHAMAS1_FD_187390 | JGI IMG/M metagenome (GOLD analysis project Ga0209782, IMG submission 187390) | Marine gutless worms symbiont microbial communities from Max Planck institute for Marine Microbiology, Germany - Inanidrilus... | ecosystem: Host-associated > Annelida > Digestive system >... | reverse complement strand
GGGGGGGGTCGATTGGGCCTCCAACTTTTTTTTTGTCACGGACAGACAAAAATGTGACTATTTAAGTCGCACCTCTTACGCATTGCTGTGAGGAGGCGCGACTAAGAATTGATGCATTACATCCTCGTGGTAATGGTCGTCTTGCAGTCTACAAGTGGTTGATGGAATTAGAACAGATCTTGATACTGATTCTGAACCATATCCAGTCCACGGCAGTTGAATCATTGCCGGTCTATTTTAGTAGATCGGCACTGGTCCAACAGTACCAGTAATTAGTGTTTGCAGCATGTCTCCTTTGACTTTGGCTATTCATTATCAAGATGGATGGTTGCTCAACATGCTAAACTTGATCAATACCTAGACGCACCAGTGCTGATATCATCATTCACACTGCTGCAGGATTGGACTACCAGCTAATTACCACCATCAGCTGCAGGAAACTTTTGTCGTTGTTCATCACTACTGGACCAGGTGCTGACTCGGCCAGTCCAGGCAACATAAAGTTACTGAATTGGTGTGGTCCATCTTGTTGTGGATCGTTGCAGCTCTAATGGTTGTTGTTCTGTATAACGGTCACTGGCTCTAGTTTGCATTGAAGTGTGCGTGATGTGTTAAGACAAATCGATCGGAGATGACTTTGGAAGCCAAACGTGCTGCAAAGTTAGAGAAAAAATTGAAGATACTGCTCGGGGGATATCAGGTATTGTGTCTGAATGTATTTTAGTTAAAAGTAGCAATTCGCGATGTTTGCTGACTGTATGACCTGCTGAAATCACTTATTTATATTTTGACTGATGATTGCTCCACTTACTAAATATAGGTTTGACTGTGTCGAGGTGTTGCATGTACAATAATTTTATTAACTTCCTTTTGTTTTACAGATGATGATTCTTGTTTCTTGTTTGTGCCATTTGCAAGTTTTGACTGAAAAGATTATCTGAATAATAATTCATATTTTGTTGTTGATATTGTTGTATGTCCAAGTGCTTTGACACTGTTGGTTGTGTAACTGGAATGAAATCAACCTGCAAAATACATTTGCCACTTATTTCCAGAGATAATCTTACAAAGAAAATCGAAAAGAAAACCAAATGGGGAGTAAAGAACCATTAAAATGAAAATCATCTGGTGATCTTCTTCTAATTTATTATCTTATTTTCTGAAAAAAATCTCTAATGGTAATGAATTTAATAGGTATCCACTAAAATGTTTAAAAATATACTAAGTTTAGCATCATATTTCAACATACAGTAACTGATTATTGTAATTTTCAGTAGATAGTATTTTGAGATACTTTAATACTGATTGCAAATACTATTTCCCACTTTCCTTCCTTCTTTGTCTACACAACGTCAAAATGATGCCATAGGACAGTGCACTTGCATGTCGTGCTAGTGAAACATTTAGACGCTTTAGCTATTGCAGCAGAACACCAGAATGCATTTGTGGCCAACAGACAGTCCATATAAGCAAATTTGGGGACTTGTGCAGAAAAGTGCATACCATACACTTGTCTATGATATTAGTAACTTGAAACAAGACTTCATTAATTGACACTTGATCATGCATTCTATACAGATCATCATCAATGAAGTTGTTAGTCAGTGGAGAATATGTGCATATGAAATGTCTAAAGGTCATCATTTTGAAAATCTACAGCCGTCTCTTCAGAAGCACTGATGGTGTTTCAAAGACAATGAATTATGTTGCATGTGTACATTTTATAATGTAGCTTTTTAAGGTAGTGTAGAACTGTGGAAACGATCTCAACATATTACTTACTAACATTTTTCAGAATTGGTTGATAAGGGTGGAAATTATAGTAAAGAAATTTTGCTTCACATTACGTTACATACTCTGTATTTTAGGCCCAGTTTACACGAGCTGGACTAGCTAGATATTACAAATGTCTGAAAAATGTATAAAGTAAAAACTAATTAAAACATAAGTTAGTTTAATAATGGTGTATCTGCATGCAAGTACTGCTGTCATAATGAGTTGCAGTGCAGACATTGTCCAGTAAGTGTTAGTGTAGTTACTGTTGTTGGTGACACGCGCCGTCGGTCTGTTCGCTGTGCCAGTCGAGGTCTCAGACGTTACAGAAGCAGCTGCAGGAGATGCATGAGCAGATTGAACAGACGGCTGTTGAAATGAAGACATTTGATAACTTGCGCGAGCACGAAGTCGTTGCTGTTCCAAAGCGTGTTGAGGTGTGTATTGGCATTTCATCACGCATACTCTGATTGTTGATAGCATGCTGTGCTGTGATGTGTGCAAGAGGAATTCCTCACTCACAGACACTAATAATTAGGTCTGTCGTTCTGCTGTACTTTTGACTGGAAAGAATTTTTAGTCACTTATGTATCCAAATGTAGTAGCCTGTTTGCAAATTATTAGTAGCTGAGAGCAGGCGTGGCGGAGCGTTTTTGAAAGTGGTGCACCAAGTATAGGGTGTCTTGTTGTAGGGCCCAGGGACAAAGCCCCAATGGGAATTATGGGACAGAGCCACCGGAAGCTGAACCATTGTAATTCGTTATAACTTATACGTTACAATTCTAAACTAACTGTAAATAAATTAGGAAAATGAAACAGCTTGATCACTAATTTTTAGCGCGAGATGTAATATATACATCTCGTGCTTATGCTATGATGCCAGTGTCCATCTGTCTGTCTGTCTGTCTATCTGTGACGGAAGTGCATTGGCGCATTATAGTTAATTTAGGTTTCAAATTCCGATCCCACTTTACCACGCATTGCGGCCGCCGTGCTGATGGCGGGCGCCATGCTCAGTGGCGCTGTGCTGCTTGCGGGCGGATCATCTCGTGCCATGCTAGCCAGTGCTAGACTCTCTTGTGGACTTGTGATTTGCTGCTTGAGACTTGACGTCAGAGATGTGCATACATCACTGTTAATTTAATTACAGTGCCAAAGGTGGTACACCAAATCAGTGGACTGGCATATCACTGAAAAGTATATGGGGAAATCCAGTGGAAGTTCAGCGGGGAAATGGCATATAGGCTCTGGTGCCACTGAGTGAGAGCATTTGTAGTTAACATGAACACACATATTGTACATTATCAGTGCAATATGTAAATTGCTAATGTAAATATGTGAACATATAAAGGCTTTTGTAGTTGTAGACCCAGGCCAGTGCCAATAGTGAATTCACTGCCAAATTTTGGTCTGTTGAAAAAAAATTCTGCCAGCGAATTTGTTGCTGAAGTTTTTGTGCCAAAAATCTGCTGGAAATTTCAGATATTTTAGACACGTCAACACTGTGATTAACTTCCTGTTTTCTTATTTCAGTAAATCAAGTTATGATTGGCAGTTTTTTTTCTTTTTTTTTCAATAATGCAATTTGTGATTTGTAAAAATAAAATAATATTTCTTCCAAGAGTCAAGTTGATTGCACATTTTGCAATCGATAATTCTAGCGGTAGATCGGCAATCATTTTTTACTAGCGGTAGATAGCATCAGTAGCTGTGACACAGTAATTATGTCAACCACAATTTCCCTTTGCTCGTATATAGCTTAGCAGTCGCAGGTGGCACCCGAATTTAAATGTTTACCATGTTAGTTAATCCATCATAATATTTTACACAGGAGTAGGCATATATGTAGCATAGAATGCAGAATATGATACACACATTATTAATGTCCAACATATTTAGGATATGGCACTGTAATGCACCACAATGCAACGCAGTGCATAGGCCTACATCAATGGTAACGCATCTGGTGTGAAACTGTGAATGGATGTGATTTTTGCTGGCTGATTGGTCACTAGTACCAGTATCAGCTATCTTAGACTCAGACAGCCAATCTTCCGCTATAGTAGCTTAAGTTATATCCCAGTTATGAGTTAAGACGCTGATCTACACTATAAAGTTTATTTATTAGCAATAAATTGCTGATCTATCACTAGTAAAAATTTTATAGATCAGCGATCTACCACTAGTAATTTCGCCCCACTTAACGATAGATCGCCGATCTACCGCTAGCACTAACCTTTTGCAATACATTATTTTTGCTGGTTAGTTATATATGTACTTCACCCCAAGAGAGATGCATAGTATTGTGATGAATGTGTTACTGTGTCTGTTTGTCTGTCTGTCTGTTTGCTCACAAATCTCAGAAACCGTGACTTCTGTTGTTTTTCGTTTACTGTTACCAGTTGTGCATTGGCAATATGACTTATCTGTATTGTTTGACTAGTGTGTACATACAGTTGGAGGTTTCCCACTCACCTGGAAAACCTGGTAAACTCTTGGAAATCTGTCAACGTAGAAAACTCCTGAATTTTATGTTAGACCAGGAATTATTGGTATGGTAAGTCGATTTTTGAGACTGTAACGGCTGTGTCGCGTACAAGTTAATTCATGCTACAAAGGAATGAATGTTGAACGTCAGTGATGAATGTGTCGTATTATATGTATTTCGGCTGCAAACTATGACTGAAAGCACCTGGAAAATTCTAAAATTGGACAAAAAACTCCTGGATTGTTTTTCTTCCAAAAGATTGGGAATTCTGAGTTGCCATATAATTTCAGTTTGTTTTATCAGTCAGTGTATATTATGTCATACTTCTTACTGTTTAGTTACTAAATACAGTCACAGTGTCCTTGAATAAGTGTGTTATGTGCAGTCGCTGACCGAGGATGTGGCACGTCAGATGGAAAGAGAACGTGAACTCCAGAAACGCTTTGCTGACCTGCAGCAACAGAAAGATGATCTTTCTGAACTACTCAATCAGTGACATCACATAGTTCAAGATGCTGTGCATATATAGAAGCAGATTTACTTTGCTGTACGTGATACAACCACAATGTCGAGTAATACGTTTAACCAGCATCTTTGTATATTCTATCTGCTATTGAGATGTAGAAACTGAAGGCGAGGAACTTGTAAGAGGACCTTACTGTGGATAAGAGACTGCTGTGCATGTACTGTTTACATATTCATTGGTGTTTGCTGGACGTCCTTTAAATGCTTTGGTCATCAGAGTGTTACTAATAGTATCTGCTACTGAACCTACCAGTACCAGTTGATTATTCAATATTGCCATGTGTACTTAATTTCTGTATATTGGACTTTTTCTTTGTAACAAACGTGATCTTGATTTGCACACAAAAGTTTTGTTTCCTGCAAATTGGTCGTTAGCATTGTCTGTCAAGGCAATTTAAAAACAATTTGTCTATCCTTCATGCTTTTCACATATTAAAATAAATGAGTAATAAACAGCACACTTCATGCAAAAGATTGACCGTGTATTGATTAATAGCAATGCAAAATGTCAACAAAATACAACAAATTGCAAAATACACGTAGATTCCACTCGAGCCATAGGTACGAGTATATTGCACTAGTAGAAGCCGGGTCTGAAATTCTCAGCTGAATATAAATATAAAACAGGTTAAACCTCAAATGTTCAGTGTAACTGTGTAAATGAGTACTTTCGTGCATGTCCATTGAAAGATGTTGCTGTCAGTTTACTGAAAGGTGAGTTGGCGATGGTTTTGACCACCACGTAACAGCAGACCCTGTTATCGTAACACCCCAAATCACCCCTACCCCTAGGCCCTTCAAATTTTTGTGAGTATTGGTACCAGAACTGGCATATGCAATTACCCATGAAAGGCCTAATAGAATATGTTAACAGTGTCAATTTTCCATTTAAATTTTTGGAATGTCAGTCTCAGAAACAGTACAGGATAGATGCATGTCTTAGTTGCAATGGAAGCCTGGTATGCAATTGTGAGGATTATCAAATAGCAGTATTATAAATGACTTAAGTGACTTTTAAGTAACTTTAAGTAGCTGTTTGAAATCTATCAAGTATTATACATCTGGAAATATAGTGCATACTGTATTATTATCTACGATACATGTACACACAAACGGGAAAGTTAACATGGCCCGTAATTTTAATTTTAGGCTGTTGCATGATGAACTAGCATTGGAGTAAAACAAAGTATGTATAGTACTGAAGGACTACTCAAGGTCACAAGCATTTCGTGTATATTGTAAAAATGATAATATCTCGAAAATGGTGCAAGAGACTAAGTTGATGTTGTTACTAGGGCTCACTGACCAACTGCCAGTGTCCAGGTTTGAAGGTGAATCGTGAATGATATTGAAGGTCAATTAAGTTCATTATTAATGGAATGATTCATTAAGCCATGTCAAGCTTGTTAAACTATTGCACGTCGCATCTAGGCTTTTAACAAGAGACCAATAAAACTTACTTACTTTTAAAACAAGAAGCATTTGAAAAATGTTGGGCCCATTCGCCACTGCGAGCCGCCTCACGCCCATTCACCAGGTGTCGCTAGCGGTGCTGTCGCGCGCTGCCTGCGCATCGATGTCGACGACAACGCGTGACAGAGGGGACCGCTATGGCCCCATGGAATGGGCCCAACAAAATGTTCTATTGACAGTTTTATAGACCGCACTTCAGTGATATTTGTACGATGATCTTGAAGTGACTATTCACGGCACTGAAATAATAGTTAAATAACATTCCGAGAAAGATAGAGGCTTCAATGACTGTCTTTATGACAAGGAAAACAACGTCGTGTACTTCAGACACCTCTGGGTGCACACTGCACAGGCGCTTGTTTGTAAGTAAGTTCTTTATTATGGTGCCTGACAAACACGCTCAACATTGGACAAAACGTAATGTAATTGTTTGGTACAAGTTCAAGCTCAAAAGTTCTTAAAGTGTTTCGTAACTGCTGAAATGAAGTAAGGGTGAGGAATCAGTGATAAGAGTATTTTGTGTTGTCTGATATTCTGATATGTCAATAGCTGCTGTTTCGGCCTGTTTGTCTTCAAGGACGAAAGATTATTATAAACCTTTGTACATTCTGAAATCAGAAAACTTCCCATAGATCAGTACGATTTTATCTTTCTTCAAGGGAGCAAGTAGTAATTGTTCCACTTTCGTAGTCTGAGTCTCGTTTCAAAAAATCATACGGCAACTGTCTAAAATTTATGAGCATCTCTAATGAATTTAGTACGGGTTTGTTTATTATTTACATGTGTTTGCGACGTACTGAGTATTGAGTGGTCAGATTGAAGTATTGTTAATATTAGTTTAGTTAAATTACCATAATTTGTTCGTAACGTGGTACTTTATATCTGTGGTTGCTGCTGACTAATTTACGCTGATGGAATTAAATGATACGAACGCAGGTGAGGCTTTTTACTATATTATCGCTCACGTCTGAATACCGCAGACTACCACAGACTTTACAGAATAGCTTTGGACTCAGCTGGAGACGTTCTGGAGTCTCTATTTGCAGTGCATATTATTATGCATCGCACACAACTCAACTGAAATATCATGACCTTGTGTGAAATTTCACACAACTTACATCGGATCTGGCACCATACTGCACAATGTCATACGTCACCAGATTTCGTGTGAAAGCGGATCATAGCACTGGAAATGGCACCTTAATAGGGATACATAGGTCCATGCGTGTTGTGAACATCATCATTGTCATGAGTTCAATTACAACGGACACACAGATACACGCAGATACATGCATAGTGCATTAAACCATTTAGCCAACCAACCACATTTCAACAACCGTAACGAGGCACTGGCGGTGCCATGTGGTCCAGTCATAAACAATATCCACTAGCCTACGTCATATTGCTTAATCGCCTGGGTTCCCAGCACCCCATGTGTAGTCAGCGCTGCTTTTATTTTGTGCTGCGTGCTATCCACAAAGCTGGAAGCACTGTTCTGATTGTTCTGGCCACTCCTTTGGCACTTTGACTGCTTTGGCGCTTTGGGTCTGTACATTTAATTGAGGTCAAGCACACTTCTCTGGCCGCTGAAACTACTTTGGCACTTTGGGTAAAATATATGCACGAGCTGAATCTATCAAACGTTTTTGCAGCGATGAAACTCAAAACAGTTTGTGTAAATACTAAAACTCTCAAGAATATCTTAGTTTAAGTCGAGGCAGCTCTTGGTCTTGTTGATGGTCTCATCTGACTCCTGGTCTAGTGTACATCCATGACCATAGTTGCATGTTATATTTCAAGTGATTTTGTTTGTGACAAGTGCAGTGTAGAATATAGCTTTAGTCACTAAATTGTTATGACATTGCAATGTTTGTTTGCAGTTATAAAAGTTTAAGGGTGAATGTTGTAATGTAGAGTCTAAAAAGCGGAAGAAGAAATTGGGAAAGCACAAGGAGATGAAGAAGAGAAAACTGACTGAAGAACATGTTGCTGTAAGACAGGATCAGACTACAGGTTATTGGCTGCCTAGTGCAGTTGTGACATGTTCATTTTACAGTGTTATTGTTAAGCAGCATTTGCTTTAAATTGAAGTGATAGCATTGCATATTATTCACTCCTTTGTATGACTTCTGTACAAATATTTTCATGTATGCTTAATACTGTATTTATTATTATTATTGTTATTATTTTTTACCCTCAGTATCCCGAGGGATTTGGGAAAATATTAATATAGGAAATTGTTGGAGTGACCATTACTCCGGGCAGTCCTCACGGATAAACGAATCGTGAAGTTGGATGCTATTGCATTGCTGCTACAAAACAAAATAAAAAAGCAGTCTCCCACTCGTCTCCAGAACGATGGCTAATTTTCTTTGCCAAGTCAGTAAGAAAAAGAGAGACGACTCATTAATTGGGTCAAGCATCTCGACCACAATTAGCTGAATATGATAGTCCGCTGCTAGACTAGTGTATCTATCCATCTTTTGGATGCTGCCAACTCAGATACTGAACCGGCCTCTCAGGCAGTGGAGGCAACATGTGAGTCTAACTTGGGACAGACAACTGTGACATCGCAAACCAGAGATTTGCCGCTGTGCCATGGTACTATGGTGAGCACGTCTGGGCATTTTCTGTCAGATTGGCATAAGCCCTGCTGTTCCTTCGAATTAGGAATATCTAGCTGAGAGCGCACAAGCTACCAGATCATTCAGGGCATGGTAACAAATCGATTTGCCTGAAGCTTTCTTGCACGTAAATCCGTGGCAGCCATATGCGTCTACTTCAGCCCCACAGTGACAGTATTGTGGCCGTGTGGGGTGCAAATCTCCAGATCAAGTAGCAGCCCTATTGTGACTCTCACCTCTCACTGCCATATGACACTATCATTATTATTATTGTTTATATTTATTTTATTTGGGTTGTATTTAAATGAAGTATCAATAAGAGCATTTTACATTTATTTTACCTAGAAAGTAGAGATGTACAAATTGCACTTTGTAGTTTATGAATAGATAAAATGTAGTGAAAGAACAGTAGTCAGGCTTCATAGTATGTGTAGTGTATAGGTTTCATCACGTTTTTAATAGTTTAGCCTGCTCATCAAACTTGCGAAAAGGGCTGTATGTTTTACTTCCATAATTTCTTCCTTTATAAATATCACTATTGGGTCAATTATCTCATGATCTACTGGACCAATTTTCACAATTTTTTCACCAAATAGCAGGCATTTCGTTGTAGATGATTGGTCTGGACATCTATGGCAACTGTATGTACACACTAGCCAGTCAATAAAGATAAGAGTCATCATCATCATCATTTATTTGCTTATAAAACAAATAAATGATAATGATGCCAGTGCACAACTGGTAACAGTGAATGAAACACAACACACACAACAGAAGTGATGGTTTCTGATTCCTCAAGGGATGTTGTCATGGCAACCAATTTTCAGCGAAATTAGCAAAATGACCTTCATTTGCCAGGCTGACATTCGAAAACAGATTGCAATGTGGCAGTTCCTATTCAAAAATATTCAATGTTAATACTTTACCTACATACTGTGCAAATTTGATGAAGATCGGTCCAGTAACCCAGGAGATTATGAGGATAACAACTGCAACTTTTTTGATGAGATGGCAAAAATTGGCATATTCCACCAAATATCTCAGCAATTACTGGACCGATCTTCACCAAATTTTCAGCTTTAGTAGACATGTTATGAGATTATAAAACTGACATACATTTTGCGGTAGCCAAAGGGACATTGCTATGGTAATCAATTAATTTTGGGGGCTTTTTGCAGCAGTCAAAATTGCTCTGGCATTCGAAAATCGATTGGCCAGTTGTTAACCGGCTTTAAAAAAATAACATAGCGATGATTCTGCTATGTTGTGTAAAAAAAATTGCTGAACATTGGTCCAGTAACTTTGAAGTTTAATAAGGGAGATTGTGGAATTTTTGCCGCGACTTGGCCGTAATTTGATGATCATCCTTTATTTGGCACAAGATTCAGTTCAGTTTAAGGCATAAGAAGTTGTGCGGCCGGCGTCGATAATCGTTACCACGATTAGTTCACCTACGTTCATTATAGGGCGGGCTGTTAGGCACTGATGTGATCAGAGGTATTTGCCAGGGGCTGACACTACCACACCAAGCGGGCTCTACGCTAGTCTTTGACACACATTTCTAGTTATTGTGTTTTTGTGCACTGTCACTGAGTATCATATATTGGTCTAATTTTATTAGAATGATGAACTAGCGTTAAAATGTTTCCAACTATGTCTGGTATGGTATGTGGCTATTTGTTGCCTTTGTTTCCAGTTTGATACTCCACTAGATTATCATGTCATCAAATAATGTGAGAATGAAACCTAAACTCTTGTTATTTTTGTTAAAGGATATTATGTCTTGCAGCAACAAGTTTCGTTGTTTATATGCTGGCTGTTCTTAGATGAACCAGTAGCAAAGAAGAAGAAAAGCCAGAAGGTCAAAGAAAAGAAGAAATTAGCAACATCCAGCGGGCCACTGCAACCTGAGCATATTGAAAACATTGGTATTGTCATCGAAGTGTATGTTAGATGAGTAATAACCAGTTGTAATATTAGTGGCACAAAACATTTGAAGTTTGTATTTTATATTTAAACATGAATTATTGTTGTAGAGTTTTACGTGAATTGTCATTGTTTCATTGTATGTGTGAAATGTATAAATAGACCTGGCATTAATATTGGGACTTTCCGTTAATATTCATAGATGCATGTAGAATATGTTCTTCTGTTGTTCATTGCAGCTGCTGAGAAGAAGAAAAAGAAAAACAAATTAACAGTTTCTGATGTTCCAGCACAATGCACTGATGATGAAAACAGTGATACTGCCACTGAACCACAAGACAACTTGGTAGAAGAAGAAGAAGAAACTAAATGTCAGTACTCTAGTGTTACTTACTCAACTGTTAACTTATTATATTGGAGTCTGTGCTGATATGTAAACATATTTACTCCTCCTCTTCAATAAAGAATATCTGAGCAATGACATCTGTCTTGAGGCTAAGTGGGAAGCTAATCAGAACTGCTTAGTTCCGGTTTTTCCACAGCAAATTAATCTCCCGTTAATTTAATCCGGCATTAAATCCGGCAGATAATGATCAATTTACTCAGATGTCGTTTTTCCACTGGCAGTTCGTCGATTAAATCGTCCGTTTGATCATTATCTGCTGGATTTAATGCCGGATTAAATTAACGGGAGATTAATTTGCTGTGGAAAAACCGGATCTTAGTGCTGTGTTGCATATGACACTTTTGCACAGTGATATGTATGCAAATGTGAGCAGTTCTTAAATTTGAGTGTAGGCTAGGTTTAGATTTGTAATTTTGTTTAGGTTCAACATTTGATGTGTTTTCTCTGTTAGCTTAGAGTTTGTTGTTGTATGTGTTATTTGGTTACTGGTATCTTTGTTGGGTTTAATTTTTAGTACCATGTCAAGAGATTGGCTTGGCTAAAAAGAACACGTTCAGTATGACTTATTCTGTGTCGAGTATGGTGTCATATTCTAACACAATCAGTCAGTCACAGTAAACATTTTGCTGTCATTCGCTTTCGTGTGGATGTACGCGAGTTCTTGAATATGAGAGCGCACTGTGTTAGTATTTACTTTAAACACACATGCTCTGCTCCATTTTAACAGTAATTTTTTTAGGTGAGCTTGGGTTAACCCAGTTGCTGCATGACTGTCTTTCTTTGGTAGTTTACCCGTTCCGTCTGTGCTGATAATTGATTACGACATGCAGCATGTCTTTACTGTCACCAGTTGACTGCAGTGATCTCAAGCACTGATGCCATGTTGGGAAAGTCACTCGCATATATAGCGTCATTCTTCTTGATCCGCCAGCTGATTCAGCAGAAGCAGTTTAACTCGTCCTATACACCAGCTGTTTACTGCTGGTCTCTGCGCAATGTATAATGTATACTATACGTCAAGGTAATCAAAGAATTTGGTTGTGATTTATGAATTATTGTACGTAATCGTTGTACCAAACAAGTGAATCTATTCCTCGAAAAAAAATATATATATATAT
>Ga0209782_1001466_pt1 | contig 12334 bp, 8 predicted proteins | sample WorMetmaBAHAMAS1_FD_187390 | JGI IMG/M metagenome (GOLD analysis project Ga0209782, IMG submission 187390) | Marine gutless worms symbiont microbial communities from Max Planck institute for Marine Microbiology, Germany - Inanidrilus... | ecosystem: Host-associated > Annelida > Digestive system >... | reverse complement strand
ACAGTGGATCATCTGGTGGCAGTGGATCACGTGATGGCAGCAGATCACCTGGTGGTAGTGGATCACGTGATGACAGTGGATCATCTGGTGGCAGTGGATCACGTGATGGCAGCAGATCACTTGGTGGTAGTGGATCACGTGATGGCAGCAGATTACCTGGTGGTAGTGGATCACGTGATGACAGCGGATCACGTGGTGACAGCGGATCACGTGATGACAGTGGATCATCTGGTGGCAGTGGATCACGTGATGACAGCGGATCACGTGGTGACAGCGGATCACGTGATGACAGTGGATCATCTGGTGGCAGTGGATCACATGATGGCAGCAGATCACCTGGTGGTAGTGGATCACGTGATAACAGTGGATCATCTGGTGGCAGTGGATCACGTGATGGCAGCAGATTACCTGGTGGTAGTGGATCACGTGATGACAGCGGATCACGTGGTGACAGCGGATCACGTGATGACAGCGCATCACGTGATGACAGTGGATCATCTGGTGGCAGTGGATCACGTGATGGCAGCAGATCACCTGGTGGTAGCAGATCACGTGATGATGCAATGCCAGGTCGGTACAGTCCATGCATCACATTGTTATACATAGTTACGATCTATCTGCCTTGCTGAACATTCAGAATTTCCACCCTTCTTTAGTCTATGACTATGTCATATGCTGAAAACTCTTTTTTTCAGGCTAATTTCACCATCAAAAAGACAAGATATCCCTGATACTACACTTTTTTGATCCTTTATCAACTTTTGGACTGACAACTTCCAACAGGCCAGATTTTTTGAGACCATGTTGCAAAACAGAGTAGTTGAAAAGTAGTTTGATGCAGTCCTGTTAAGTTGATATTTGCTGTTTCAGTGATGAGTATCAGTGTTCTCTATTTATTAAAACTGACTTATATACAGGTGTAAAGTTGACACCAAGCGTTAACATAGTGAAATTGTTGACACTGTAATGCTGCTAGGCACGTGTCCTGACAACTGGCACTACTACAATGGTACAAACAGCTGCTTCTATACCTCAACGACTAAGGACAAACAGGAGAAAGCTCGTGAGGCATGTCAGAGCATGGCTGGAGATCTCGCCAGCATAACTGATCAAGCCGAGATGGACTTCATCATCAGCATCTCGTGAGTCAAATGATAAATGAACATATTTAGAAGTCTTGCACTGTGTGGTACTACCAGTAAACAGTTCTTTAAAAACAAGTAAAATAACTTACAAATTTATATTGACATGTCACGTTCACAGGAGAGATATGTGTGAACATCATTACTGCATTTCAGTGTAAAGTTAGAGTTTGCCGACGTTCTAAACTTCTAAACAAAGATGTGACCCAGTGTCTGCCACATCAAGAAATTGATCTTTTGACCCAGGACAGTGATCACACATGTCTGGACATAAGGTTTGAAGATCATATGTCCATCTCTTCTTGAGTTATGCTATGATAATACCATTTGACATCACTGTCGATGGCAACTGTGCATTCTACGTTATCACGTTACTTTTGTGTGACACATTATCGTGCATATTTTAACCACTGATACTTATTTGCTTATTCACTTTTCAACTTCTGAGGCTTTGTAATCGACATAAATCAAAATTATCCAATAACATAGTGAACAGTTTGCCCTTGAATGCCATTATTCTTGCACATGTGACGTGACGTGACAAGAGGTTCATAAACAATTACGTACTTGGAATCCAAGACTAACCCCAATTTGATCGATGTTAGTCTTGCACTGTGTGGTACTACCAGTAAACAGTTCTTTAAAATAAATAAAATAACTTACAAATCATCCGATAGTCCGTTAGTACAGTAGTGTAATTTTGGTAAGTTACTAGGCCTATATGAATGTGCCAAGATGTCATGAATTTTTAAACAATTTTTACAAAAGTTTCCATGAAAAGTTCCATGAAATTTATATGCTAGCAAAATTTCATAAAATTTTACATCACTAATGGCGATTGTGTTCAGTGGGCATATTACATTAATATCGTAACGAGTCACCCAGGCCAACTCAGCTTATTAGCATCAGCAACGGCAGGAGATGAACACCAGCTAAAGCTCTATGATGTTGTGTATGGTTTGGGAGTAGGCTGGGATTGCTCATTCCATTCATGGATACACGTTTGGGTGACAAGTAAGTCTGCGTGAAGCATCACTAACACTTACCTTATCAACTGACTGCTTTAGAGAGGAGTATAAAGTGCTGCACATGTTCATGGTTACTACTTACTATAGGTAGAACCAAAAAAACGAAAATGTAACCAATTAAACAAATTGATGCATAGGCTAAGCTCAAGCAGACTGTAAGATGCCTCCAGCTGATTATCATCACATTTAAAGAAAAATTGTAGCATTGCATGGTTAAATATACAGCCATAATCGTGCCATCATGCACGCAAATGAAAACAAACCTTCCAATCTACACCACATTTGGCAATTTGGTAGGTATTCCTAACGTAATCACATAGTGAAATTTTGGTATCCATTGGTTACGGCATTAAATGCAGTGTACAGTTAATTTTTGCCTTTTTGCATTGACTTTGATTGTTTGCTTTAGAAAACTGTTGTATTACCATGCTAGTGTGTGATGAGCCTATACTTAGCGTTGACAGTGGTAGACTACAGAGTGATGTTTTGAGTGTACGAGTTTTCTGTGGGGATAATATTATTCATTCATTGGTGTAAATCGAGCAACACTGCGCCAGAGTGGTATGTGCCATGCGGTTTCGTCTTAGTGTACTTTTCCATCAATATTTTATACCTTGTGGCTCTTGACTCATACGTACGTTGTGTGTTGTTAACACAAAAGTGACCTGAACTCAAAAGATTACTGGTTCGGTCTGGTCAAGCAGGATATAAAGCAACGCGATGCACCGACTTACTGGCTCGATGACAATCCATCACAATACAGGTGGTGGGTAGATCGTTATCCACGTCACAAGAATGTTATCTGCATCCTTTACACGAGTGACGGATTCAAAGACAAGAAGTGCAGCCACAAGGTGTACTACACTTGCAAGAAACAAGCAGGTACTGTTATTTCTGTTGTATATAATATTGTCATTTTTGCTTGACATGCATCTTAGATCTGCATCAAGCACCAACAGATATTGGCACCAATACTGTTCCTATAAGAAAGACCATCAACAATCGACAAAATGAATGCAGTAGGACTCCACAAAGGGAAGCCGTACACCCAAACATGAATTTTTCTTGAAATTTTGACTAACATCTCACTATGTCTGTTAGCACGTGTATGATGTTTTATAGTCACAGCATCATATGTGATCTATCAACTGGTGAGAGGTGACACTGCCAATGATCTCGGATAACATTTAACGTTTGTTTTGGCTACTGGAAATTGTCACACAAAAGTCAGATGTACTGAATTAACAACTGTTTTCACAGTCGTGTTGATCATCAAGCAACGTTCAAGTCATTTGCTGCCACAAGAGCTCTTAATGCCTGTAAAGTGTCAGAAGTGATAAATGTAGATACACCAGTAAAGTGGAAATTACAACCAAATCACATTCGGTTTATGAAATAATGCCATTTCCAATAACACAGAGTAAAATGTAAGTCATTTAAGGTCACTAGATATTATTAAGAATCAGCGTCATTTAAAACAGTTAATATTCAATATTTTACTACTATATCAGTTTAACCTTTACTTTTTGCCTTTTCATCTGAAAATAGAACTTTTTCAGTAACATGTTTGGTATCAATACTGCTGAGCCACTAATATGACGTTGTTTCCGTGATCCTATGTTAAATAACTACTTTTGCTGGTCACATCTTGCGACGGAAAAACGTAATACAGCACCTAGTGTGCTACAGCACATATAATCGTCATCATTTATTCACCAAACGCAATAGAAAAACAGTAAAATCACACAGTTAAGCATGACAACAAGGCAGAGAATCTGCACTTACAGAAGCCACCAAAAATAATTATAAAACAGTAGCATTGCATGCATTTTGCTGAAATGACTTTTAAGGCATTTCAATACGAGAAAGTGAATCATTGTATACATCATATTATGATTGCAGTTTCAATGTGTTCTAATTGTTTGCTTATTTGTTTGTTATTGCTTTTTTGTTTATGGCAACAGAAATGAGTAGCGATGACGGTGACAGTGGATCACGTGGTGGTAGTGGATCACGTAGTAATAGTGGATCACGTGATGCCAGTGGATCACGTGGTGTCAGTCAAGGAAGTGATGAAAGTGAATCTATTGATTCGGATGATGTCTCAATACCAGGTGTGTACAATGCACAACAATATTGCACACGGTTTCACATAGTAAATGTCAATCAAACTTGTGTCTAGTTGATGTGACAGTGACAATTCAATACAATACACTAATCATAACTAAATGTGCACCTTTCCTGCATCCTTTTTTCTAATTTTGGTTTTTATTTCAGTGACTGGTAGAGCCAAGGAAGCCAAATGGTCTCATCCTGACAAAATTCACCAATATTAGTCAAACAGTTGTAGGTTTTGTAAATAACACCAACCGCTATCTTAGTGTCTAAAGTTTAAAACTTTTGTCAGGCAATGGGGTGTTAAGGTTTGCTGTTACCGTACAAAATTTAGTTTTAGTCAATCAAACCTTTGTGGAGATAGCGAAATATTTTGATCTTCATGATGATAACATCTGCCTCTTAAATTTTGAGACATTCTCATAATTACTTGCTGATCCGGCCAGGACAGTCAATGTGGATTACCGTATTAATTGTTGCCAAAGTTGGGCCAACAGTTTATAATAAAATAATAATACACATGCAAAGCTATTCCGTTATAGCAGTCTCATTAAAGTAATATTTGCTGCTTTAGTGTTGTGACAGTACTGCTCCTCTGTATCGATTAAGACCTATTTATTACCTAGCTGTAAAGTGGACAGCAAGCGTTCACTTAGTGAAATTGGTGACACTGTGATGCTGTTAGGCACGTGTCCTGACAACTGGCACTACTACAATAGTACAAACAGCTGCTTCTATACCTCGACGACTAAGGACAAACAGGAGAAAGTTCGTGAGGCATGTCAGAGCATGGCTGGAGATCTGGCCAGCATCACTGATCAAGCCGAGATGGACTTTGTCATCAGCATCTCGTGAGTCAAATGATAAGTGGATATATTTATAAGTTTTGCACTGTGTGGTTCTACCAGTAAGCAGCTTGAAAAAATAAATAAGCACAATAACTTTTAAACTAACAATTACTGGAGACATATAATTGACATTACTAGATTTGAGTGTGGAGTTGGTGTTGGGCAGCTTTCGATAATTCTAAATACGGCAGTGATGTGACCCACTGTCTTTTGTGTCACAAAATTAATCATGTGATTCAGAACAGTGTGTGATTACACGCGTATGTTGAGATATGAGGTTCAAAGAGCCCATATCCCTTTCTTCTTGTGTTATGAGCTATGATATAAAAGTTTGCCATACTCGTTACCAAGCGTTGGGCCCAGAGCTGATCCCGGTGTACAGGCAGTCAGCCCACAGGTGACTTTAAGCCATCTACCCGGCAGTCAGCTGCCATTACTGTCTACCAGGCCTGCAGTTACCTCCATAGCTTTCACCAGATGTCGCCAACCATACACGGTACCACAAATCCGATTCGAGCTCACTACTCATTTGTCGACACCAAAGGGATGAGAGGCTGAGTTGGCCTGGTTGGCTGACCTGTAGCGGATGATTTACTTGCAATAGTGGTCACCCATCAGCTGCAAATTAAACATAGGACAGGGAAAGTTTGCTGGCCAGTGACTGGCGTTCTACCACTGTGTCAGGCAACCAACCAATTAATTTTGATAACACAATTGAAAAACATTGTTAGTGGGAACTATGCACACGTCCTTACCACGTTATCTTTGCATATGTAACAGATTTCCACGCATATTTGAAACCCTTTGTCTTCATTGATCCTCATTTGCTTGGAAAATTATAAATAAATAAATGAAGAAAGAAAGAAATTAACAAATAAATAAATAATAGAAAAATATTCATTTTTTAATTTGTAAGGCTCTACAATCTACATAAATCTTATGAAATAATGAACAATCCACTCTTTAATGCCACCAGTTTTGCATACGCATCAAACTGCGTGACATGATGATAAATTCGAAAACAATTACCTATACTTGGAATCCCAAACTGACCACGATTTGATCAACGTTACTCTATGTTAGGCCAGGTTAGTAGTGGTTAAGATATAGGATGAAATTTTCAACGAAAAAATAAAATAAAATTTGATGAAATTTTTGTAAAATTATCAAGCCCGGTTGGACTGTAGAATACTTTGTGCATGCGTTTCATATAGTGATAATATTTGAAGTATAGTCAGGTTCCTTTGTTCTTATCACGCAACACTATGCTTGCACGGTATAGCCATATGGACCTGTATCTATCATATGTCTGTCAGCGTCATGGCAAATTGGCTCTATGCATAGTTTTTGATGTACCACTGTAAAGTGCCTTGTAGTTTGTGACTCATACGTACGTTGTGTGTTGTTAACACAAAAGTGACCTGAACTCAAAAGATTACTGGTTCGGTCTGGTCAAGCAGGATATAAAGCAACGTGATGCGCCGACTTACTGGCTCGATGACAATCCATCACAATACAGGTGGTGGGCAGATCGTTATCCACGTCACAAGAATGATATCTGCATCCTTTACTCGAGTGAAGGATTCAAAGACAAGAAGTGCAGCCACAAGGTGTACTACACTTGCAAGAAACAAGCAGGTACTGTTATTCCTCTTGCATATGACCATTTATTTTTAACCAGTTTTTTTCGCATGAGCACCATCAAAGTGTTCTCATGACAAGGTGAATTGAGCACGGATCAGCCATGGTAAGCCACATGGACAACAGGAAAATTTTGTGATCTTTGACTAGCATTGCACTACTGTATATCTGAAAGAACGTGCATAATAAAGTCACGGCTGCTGTGAAAGACTAGTAACAGGTCACGGTCATGAATGCTTGAGCGGTGACACTGCCGATGAACGTGGGTGACTTTTAATTTTTTTTCAGCTACTGAAAATTATGTCACATAGGAGGCCACTTACAACAATCAAGAGTCTTTGTGATCTTAGTTAGCATCACGTTGACATAATTATAGGCGACGTGATGGTGAGTGATATCACCTTTTATGATTTTTGCAGTTTTTGGTTCATCATGGCCGTTAACACAGTGGATAAACTGCAGTTTTTATCGTTTATTAATGGTATAATCTATGTTACACTGACTCCTGAGTCTTTATAGAGAGTACAGTGAGCTGCATTTTGTTATGTTTGGATACAGAATCGTCAACGTCACGCGATCAGCCATAACAATGAACTGCAAAGTGACTTGCAGATGAGGATTGTTGCCGTTGAAGGATTACAAATCCATACTTTAACACTTGAATAATGAATGAATTACATTCTTGAGCATTCAGACAGAGAGTATAGTCTGGAGTTCTCGACGAACTGATTGTGGTACAAATTGTGTAGTTTGTGGTTAAAAATAATGCTGTCCTAACGACATGGGCGGGTTGCTATTGTCGGCCAAACGTTCATCATGCCACCTGAGTGCTAGATAATCAAGCACACAACCCTAACCCTATTTGAATATTTTGCCAACATTTCCACCAGTAGTGTACGTATGGAATGTCACTGCCTTGTTCGTTTGGCGTCCATTGTCGTGTCTTGTATTTATTGTATGTGACTCGCGTGTTATTGCGACATGCTTATAACAACCTAACTCTGAACTAACACAATTTAATCGTCGCGCAAAATGCGGTTGAAAATTCAGCCTTTTACAGTGCTGCACGTGCATCAAAAACGTGTTTTCATGTCGGTGTTTAAAAAAAATTAACATACCTAGCCTATCCGTTTCTTTGTTGGAACTATACCTGTCACATTTTTTCGACGATTTTTAACGCTTAGTGCCCAAGCAGTGGCTCAAACGATGTGTTTCGCAACTGTTTGTGCTTTTTGGGTCTAGTAAACTGCTCAATATTGCTGCCTATTTGAGAGCCAACCCCCCAAACAACAATTTCGCTGATGTAAATTGGCGTTTTCAAGCTAGAAATGCAAACTATTAACATTTGCGTGTTACCATTTCAGTGACTCCAGCCAAATTTTGTGCAACGATAAACAACGCCAAATACTTGCCGTGAAATCCTCTATGGCGGACGGCAGCCATCTTGGAAATGAAAAAAATTCAATGCAATATATCTGCAACGGGTTTTACTGATTTTTACAAAACATGGCACTGCACAGTGAAAAGTTTTGTTCGGATATACAGAGTGTGCCAATAAAAAACAATCCCCTAGAAAAAATGCTGTATTTCAGCCATGATAGTACGGATTTGAGCCAAACTTTCAGACTTTGTATGTGAGTATTCACACAACATATACTGCAAATTTTATTAATATAATTGATACAGTTCCTCAGATACAGCAGTTTAAACTTTAAAAGTTCACTTTTTCAAGTGAACATGCAGTTGCACATTGAATATGCATGAATAACAAATCAAATTTTTCACAGCTTTTCATCAACAATTCAAATGTTTCAATCTTGAATGTCATATGCCTATAGCTCACTCTGTATTTAAACAGACTGTTTTCAATGTCAGTGCCCAGCAGTTGCAGCAACATAGATGAATACAGAACGTTAAAAATATACTGTGCTACTGTGCTACTGCCTTTCCAATTACTTTGTGCAATGTGTATAGGGCACGTCAGTTATATAAGAATATCTCTATGTTATTCCTGTTTCCGGTGAAATACGGTAAGCTTAGTACAGGCGTCAATGCACAGCGTTTCCTATCGTGTTACGGTTAGTCTTCAATAATCCAAAATTACCTTACAAAACAACATGCATAAATAGTACTTCGATAACTCAGCCCACTTTGTCCTTTTATTTGTGGGAAACCTGTAGAATTTGCAACTTTCGCGCAAACTGTTATGATTACAACCGTATTGCTCACCACCAGAAGTTTACTAAATATCAAGTAAAACTGAATCTAGGATAAATATTCTTTATTTATTGACGGGCCCTAAACAGATTGTATTTTCATTGATTTTACCGGCACGTAAGTGGCATTTATGCCAATTGTTGTTGATGTTTAATTAGCGTAAATTTCTGTGTAGCATATTAAGCCGACCTTGTCATGCTAATGTAATAACATTCTGGATTCACATGCTAGTACTGTGTGACTGCTTGAATATGATGCCTATTGATTGTATGTTGGCACGGAGATGTGAGAAATTTAAACTAGCTAAGATGGCAGACAGCAGTAATTATGTAGTTTACGTTTTGTATTTGCTTACTGGCAGTTACTGCTGCATAATTTGTATTTGGTTTTATCTTTGCTACCAGCTCTGGTGAAATAACAATGCAGGTATTTTCACGTAGGAATTACTGCAGGTATGGCCTAGATCAGTAATTGATACACAGTAGTAGTCAATTGCTTTATCTCTTCAAGTAGCCCAGATCGGTCACTTAGATGTGTATGTTTTAAAAACTGTACTTTATTTGTACTGTTAGCAGCGACGGATTTTAATCAAAAATCAAAAAAGGTGACATTACTCAGCATCACATTGACATTTAGTCGCACGGCCGCATCATATGATCACTAGCAACGTTACTTGCTGAGGCTTCAGCAGCTGACGATGACGTTCATATGTAATGGCTCAGTCTATAGCAGCAGCCGAGCCACGGGTGGGTACGGTCATCAGTTGCATCTGTAACGGCAGAGGTGACATTTCCTCCCTCAACCCACCGAATTAAGGCTGGTACTCGATTTAACGACCCGAGAGGGGCACAGTGCTAAGCTGAGCTAGGCCATAGAAGGGCCATATACAAGCATGGAACTCGATGTTAAAAAGTGAAAGGTCAAGGTCACTGCAGGTTATCAAGTGCACTGCTTGCGTGTGACTGCCAGTCAATACGACTGCACGTGTTTTGTCTCGTAACAGCACGTCAGTGTAGTGGCGTCGAGGAGGATAGATTGTACCCAGGGCCGCCCAGCTACAATACCCGGGATCGAGGCCCGACCGGGCCATATTGCCGATAGGATGTAAAGCAACGACATTACGATAGAAGTTCATTAATTCTCAGTCAGCCGTTATGACGGAAAATATTCATGACGGCCTTTATTAGGCTCAATTAGACTACTCACGTCGACAGGAGTAAGAGTAAAGCAACGCTCTGATTGATGTACACTGCATGTGTCTCATAGAACGATACCATGCACCCAACCACCGACGATAATTTTAACAGTGCCGATTCCAATAATTTTTGGCACACATATTCATCAGAGAATATGCCATCGAAAGGTGGTTTATTTTCCAACAACTTCACCTGTTTAGTGTACATACCTTACCTTTGGAAACTAGGGACACCTGAAAATCACATAGTTAGCGGTAAAGGAACAACTTTTTGAGAATAAACAAGTTAATTACACTTTGTTTGTCCACGATTTTTTGCTCTCATGAGAGCTGCTATCAACAATGTCGCGCTCGACGGACGCACTTGAGGCCACGCACGTTGTCCTGACTCTTAACCCCGCTGTATCGGTAGGCAATACAACCACTCAATCAATTCGTTTACGTGCGAAAAACGCCCAAACCCAGCGAACCATGAAGACAAGCATTGAGCAGAGCACGTAATGTGAATGCCGTTCAGTCGCAAGGACATATTATTATATACAGAGGCATTGCAATACAACTACGCTACAGCGTTGAGTCGACCATGTGACGACGACCTCAGTTCGTCAACAGTAATTCGCCATCATGTCTTATCGGCCGGTAAGAGCTGACTGTGTACTGGTATTACATCGCAACTGCTCTTATACCGACCCATAATTGGGCCCATTCCATGGGCCATAGCGGTCCCCTCTGTCACGTGTTTCGTTGTCGTTGTCGTCGTTGTCGTCGTGGACATCGATGCGCAGGCGGCGTGCGACAGTATCGGCAGCGACACCTGGTGAATGGGCGTGCGGCGGCTCGCAGTGGCGAATGGGCCCAACATTTTTCAAATAACAACTGTGTTGCCTCGTCGTCATTCGTGATTTTCGATTGATTGCAGAAACTTGCAGATATTTTGAGACGTTAAGATGAGATGGATTATGTACCCCTCAAAAAGTTCCTATCCTATTCTTTGGGAGAATTTTAATGCAAGGTTTATTTGGTCCACATGATATCTGCCTTCATACGGCATCTCGATCGGTTGAGCCGTTTTTGCACAGCCCACTAGTGTGACCAACAAACAGACCAGGGACGTAGCCAGGCATTGGCTTGTGGGCTTGTGGGGGGGGGCTTAAGCCTCCCAAACTCAAAGTTAGCCCCACAGAGTTTGTCAATTTTGTATTGCAGAAGGCACATGTATCGCATGAAATTACTGATATTTCTGTGTGAAAGTGCACAAAAATGCATTATTTCACACAAAATACCTAAAAATTTTCTGGGGATGGGGCAGAGCTCCCCTCCCCAGTTCCCAACCCTGCTGGAAAGGGCGACACCCTCTCCCCAGACCCTACATTCTCGGCACCTAAGATGAGATGGATTATGTACCCCTCAAAAAGTTCAACTGGTGATTTGTTATTCGACCTCTCCTAACTCATGTCTCTCCACTACCTGGAGAAAATAAACCACAGAAATTGGGTCTCTCCAGTCATGCAGTTTACCGAAAACGACATCGCTTTGGCTTCCTATCTTCAACACTCATCCACCAATTTTCATGTTTTTGGCAGAAAATAGCTATGGAGTTTGAACTATTATAAGCCTGTTGAATTTCTCATGAATGTGTGCTATTATTTCCTTAATTTGCTGCAAGATTACAAATGCGAAAACAATGCAATTTTGACGTCACTGGTTATTTGTAAACATGCCGTTTATACTGAAGAAGGTAAGATACTCATGAATAATTTGTTCGATTTAAATGGCTACAATGGTGAGCAATTAGTCAGCAAGTTTCCCAGCAAAGGCTGAACGTAGGGCTTGTTTACTAGTTGTTGGCCGTCGTTCCTGCAGTGGCAGACGACGCAGTGCCACCACGGCTGATAACACTGATGTTGTTGACGAACTGGTGTTGTACGAAAATGCCCTGACAAGAACTAATATTTGCATACTGTATTTAATACTACGACCTTATTGTCTACAAAGAATTAACAAATTGGTCGGTAGGCATAAGTGTCAAAGATTTAGCAAGTCCAAGCAGACATAGTTGTGTGCTGCTGTTATGTTCATTCTGTCATATTGTGTTGTATATTATTGCTACACATTCCTTTATCATAATACTTTAACATTGTATGTGTG
>Ga0209782_1001465_pt1 | contig 12340 bp, 6 predicted proteins | sample WorMetmaBAHAMAS1_FD_187390 | JGI IMG/M metagenome (GOLD analysis project Ga0209782, IMG submission 187390) | Marine gutless worms symbiont microbial communities from Max Planck institute for Marine Microbiology, Germany - Inanidrilus... | ecosystem: Host-associated > Annelida > Digestive system >... | reverse complement strand
TAAAACTATAAAAGAAAACGAAAACGATAATACACAAACGAAACGAAAACGACAACGAAAATACATGCAAAAACGGAAAATAAACGAAAACGAAAATACAATTCCGTTAACGAAACGAAAACGAAAACGAAAATAGAATTCAAAACGAAATTAACACTGGTTGTGACCCTCCTGTTATCAATCATTTTTGTCTAATTTTAGTTGTCCATGAACATGTACAGAAAACGGTCTGGTGTGGTTATGTTTCTGTGACTGTATACAATAACCTTTGGGCTAATTGACCTTTGACCTATATCTTTGGCATGCTGTTTCACCATGACACTATGTATGTCACATTTGAAAGACACGGTCTATGTAATAGATCAATTTTGTCAATCACAGGACAAAAATATCCCATTTCAGCCATAAATGCATGCTACCAGGTGACTATTTTATTTTATGGATGCACATTGACATTTTCATGCAATGTATTTTTGGTTGATTGTCGAGTTGTTTGTGTTGAGCTACCCAGTGATTGAGGGCTATGGTTCATGTATATCCTGTAGCAGTCTATAAGCAAATTCTAATTATTGCTGTCACTTAAACTAATTGACTAAACACTGTATTGGTTGCTGCTTAGCGTTTATTGTTTTACATATTGTCATTAATATTTTATCAGATTAGTGAACATACTGCCAGTTTTGTAAGTTGTCAGTTGTTAGCTTTGTAAATTTTGTGACATAACGATCCAGCCAGTTTTACAACAGTTATTTTGTTATTATATTTGTTAATTATGGCAGGATGAAAAATTGACTGAGCGTATTCGTCAGCTGCCTGGAGTTGCATTGCTGTATATTGCATTCAATGCAATTAACCTGGAAGCACCATCAGAATCCTCACGACTAAAAGCCAGCGAGCATCTTCAAGCCAGTATGGAACCTGCATCACATGAGCAGACGACGTTAAACTGCTTGAAGGAATCGACTTTTGGGAAGCGTGCTGAATTTGTGCACAAACAAAAACGTGTAAAGGGACCGAACCCATTGTCATGTAAGAAGAAAAAAGTGAAAGACCAGTTACTGGGTGAAAGCAGAAATTCACGAAAGCGAAAGAGGAAACGTTTGCACAAAAGAGGAAAGACGTTATTGCAATCAGTCCAAATTGTTGATGTGGGGCAATAGTCCACGTTGCAAAATTTACTTACTGCTAATACAGTGAATGTTTTGTTGACATAATGCAGTTGAATTAAACCAGAGTTCACCTGCTCAGTGTTGTCAAATTTAAAGTTATATGTTATGAAATATCTGGATTAGTTGCATTCCATGAGCCTGTTGGCAAGATTTTCTAAAAATTTATACGGATATATTTTAAAAATGAGATTTGGAGAATGAACTTGCCATACTGTAAGGAACAGTATCAAAACTGGATGTTCTTGTACTACCCTTTAATGTTTTGATTAAGCTGGTCAGAATTTGCATTCACTGAATGTATGAATAAATTTCAACGTCTGAATTTGCTTGAATGTGAATTCAGATGTGAATGTTGCTCAAACTGCTTTAATAGCCTAAATCAGGAAGTAAGTGCCTGTTGGATTGTACCTAAAAATTGGTTGCATTTACAGTTTATCTGATTATTTGTGGTTAACCAAGTTCAAGAATCAGCAGTTTTGTTACCAGAAATGACTTGTATGTTATTGTTACTGAAGCTATAATGTATGAAATAAACTTTAGACAAGGACATTCCCAGGAACTCGCATTTGATAAAAAGGTGTTTACAATATTTGTTGAATGTCGATCGTCGATTATGCTGAAAAAATTCAAAGTTCAAACATTGCCGAATGTGAATGTGAAGTTTGTAATGTTTTTTCTCCCTTTTGAGCAGAGCTAAAAGCTAACAAATATATTTGTGTGATATTTATGTTGTCATTTACAGTTTGGTTGTCAGGTTTGGTTAAGTCAGAATATGAACAGTGACCTTTAAAGTTTAAATGGCTTTAACCTTCTGTAAGGTTTAATTCATTCTCTGGACTCAAAAAGCAACTTGCCAAATGACGCAACTTCTTATTCAAAACCACCCACACTGCTCAGTACGTCATCGTCCATCTTTGATGAACAGTTCAGTTTTTAAGATAGCTATTGTACTCTTTGTCCACTTTGCTATTTCTGGCTCAGCTGTATTCCAATACCGCTTCAGTTTAGGTCTCGAAGAACTCGTCTCCAGGAGGTTTACAACTTCCTGAACTTTCTCAAACATGCTGTTGTCAAAACTCCAAAATGCTGTTATATGATTTCCATCGCAAGCTGTCTGCACTTACTCAAACTAACAGAAGGCATCAAATGCTAGTTCCTGTCAGTTACTTACTTACAAAATTCTTAGAGCTTCTCAATAGACTGTGTTATATGAACTTATATCTGCTTAGCATCAATGCTGTTCAGTCTTTCTGCAATGTTCGGCTTTCATTTTTTCTGAGTTACTTTTTCATTCACTTTGGCTACACCATCCTTGTTATCAATAACTGATCATTTTTTTCTGATATGCTTCACCTTATCCATGTTTCACTCTGTTATCACATTCCTACCTAATAGAAGCTGTTCTAGTGATTGTGAGTGTCCTTGAACTTTAAGGACGTCACCTCATTGCAAATCTGTTGTAATGGGAATTTTTGTATTGCGGTGAATCACGACAAGATTTCAGCTTGGTCCCTGTGTAACATCAGAGCAAGCTTTTGTAAACATTTTTATGCCATGTTCATCAATGTAATCTATCATAATGCTCTGCTAGTTTTCTTACCTAAATCAAATAGGCCTAATGGCAACTGACCTTACTAATGCTAAAAAAATGTTGTCACCTGCACCCATTTCGGGTACAAAAGTCTTGGGCACGTTCCTGAATAATGAAAATTGGAAAAGATAAGCGGGGAAGATATGCATTTGTACCAGTGCAGTTTAATATTGTCTCAGATTGCTCCTGTATCCATGGTAACTCACCACTGAGTCAGTGACGACAAGTTGGAGACCCCTGTACAATTTTACACTGGGTTGAGAACCCAATTATAGCAGATTCTACATAAGCACTATCCACTCCTTGAGATTTTCCCCAAGATCTGGAGATTTTAGGGATCAACTTGAGATTTATGACTTTACCAAGTATTAGTGGGGACTAGTTGCACTAAAGAAATCAAATGTGTATGCAAATTGTAAGATCTAAATCAATCATGGAATGATACAGCATGATAATTAACCACTTCGTTATTCAGCATTTTTCTATGTTCTGGTTACTCTCTACTAGCATTTTTATTAAATTATATTTTCCGATGCAAAAACATGGCATCACATGATTTTTCTACACCAGGGTTGCCAACTATCATTTTCACTACAAATAAGTCAAACTATGCACGTTTAAAAGGCATTTTAGTTTAATTTAGTTTTTAGTACCTAATCTAATCCTCAGTAGTAAAGTACTAGCCAAGAGATTGGCTGGGAAAAGCATCGCCAAAATAGCTCATTTTGTGTCGAGTAGATTGAAAAACAAGAGGGCATAGCAGTGGCTAGCATAGCGCGAGATGACCCCTCCCCTCTTCCCTGCATGCACTGTAACCACAGTGCACTTCCGTCACAGACAGACGGACACTGACATCGTAGCATAAGCTCGAGATGTATATATTACATCTCGCGCTAGAACCCTTAATAAATCAGTGCAAATTTGTACAATTTTGGGATTTTTGTGACTAGATCATGAGATTTCCAAAAAATAGAGTGGAGACATTGGAGATAGGTCTACTTACTAAGTTAAGTTTAAAGTGGGTATGATTAATGAATTCTTTCACCTTTCGTTGTTGATGTAAACTACCTGCCGAGTAACGGTGAATTTTGTACGCTGTATGTTCAATTTCGCTCTTTTGTTACGTTTACATTTTACATTTACATTAGTATTGTTCTATTTTGTCGATTTTTTCTGCACAATAGTTTCGGACAGCTCCCCAGCCAGCGTGGTAACTTGCTGACATATCAATGTCGCCGGATGGGCAAAGTGGTCGACAGCACTAAATTGTCAGCCATAGAAATTAGTCGAATCAAGCCGTTGTCGTGGTATATTACTTATATGGTGCTAAAGCAGCTTTAAATGATGTTGTGGGACACATGTAGAATACATGTTGTTTACTGTTGCATCACCGGTCATCCTAAAAGACGCGGACAACGCGGACGACGGTAATTAAGCCGCGGCGCACTAGGATCAAAGGCCGACCCGCCGCCATAACCGCAACAGCCGATCACTGCTTTTGCCTGCCCTCCTCCTCTTCCTCCGCGATCAATTGCCTGATTGTCCGCGTACTTGTGCGTGATGCGTGACTAATATTAAGTGAAATATAATAATTATTATTCTTTTTAGGATGTGCTGCAGTAATGGTAGGCCTAATTGTTTGTATATTATGTAGGATAATGGAAATTCCACTTCCCTACACCGCGCCACCTTCTCCCTAGAATTATTTTACATACGACAATATTTATTAAAATTGTTACTGCTTGTGTTAATATTTGCCAAGAATGGTTTGACACATTATTAGATTACAATGTTTTGTTTTGTTTGACAGTGGGAGTGTGTTAAGACTTACTGGCATTGTAGTTTTGGAATAAATATACTTTATGCAAAGATGAACAGATTCGATGACGACTGTGATGAACAGCCAGTACGAGATGGTTCTGTTAATAAATCAGAACAATTCGGTAGGTTGTTATGTATGCTGATTATTGATTTTTGACGAAAAGCACTTTTATGTTATGGTGAGTGCTCTACTGCCGCATCTTGGAGTAATTAGATTTTTTCGTAACAACTCACTCAACTAATTGTCAGTATAGTATGCAGATCATCCATATGTATGAGCTACCACAGTTTGGAGTTGTCATGTACATTTGAGATGATTCTTACCACAGTTTCCTAATTTAAATTGTTACTTTTGTAATTTTGCATTTTGTTCATGCGATTGCATTTCTGTGAAAATTATTTTTTTTTGTTCTTCAGCTAAACGCATGACTGTGAAGTTGGATATGGTTTCAAAAATGGATCGAAGTGAACTGGAAGACAAGTTCATCAGACTGTATGAAGAGAATCTTATCATCAAACGTTATGCAAAGAAACAAGATGATAAAATTAAAAAGTTAGTAGAACTTTATATTTTTTGACAGAAATGTGTGTGCTTGCGTTAAGGAGAGTGTGGCATGGCATTTATATTAAGTTTCATTTACGAAACATTAGTAGTTTACTAGTTTTGCATTTGGTGAAACACTCTGTTACAGGATGTCAGTGTTACTACAGCTGATATTACGAGTAATTACCGGCCTGTCTGTGCTATGTTGCTTGAGAGTATCACAGTATAGCACAGCAGTGCTTACACTGTTATAAGATAGACCAGCCAGTGATGGAGATAGCAAAATTTTGGAGGGGGGGTCAGAACTCCAAAACCCCTAAACCGATTGACAAAAAAATTGGCGTGGATGATTATGTCGGCGATGACTCTCCGCATGCCAGAACTCAAAATAATCGCCCCATATTTAGACATTCAAGTCGCGTAGAATATTGCATACCAGACATACCTTTAATATGCTTAGTGAACCAATGCTGACAAGATTCAATTTTATTTATATTGCTTACAGTATAAGGTGACCAAACAGATGTACAATACTCCAAAAGTGGCCGGACATGTTAATAACATGCCATAGAATATGTATGTACTATCTGTGGAAATAAGTCTATTGTGGATTAATCGACTAATCTGTTAATTAGTGATAGCACTAATATAGTTTATTTGAATACACATTAGTGGTGTGACTTGTTGTTCACAGGTTGACAATTATGCATGCAAAGCTTTTAGATGATAAACAGAAACAGCGTCATGGTGATGGTGGTAAGTTGCAATTTCAAGTAATTTCTTCAGTGGCATACAGACGATGTTGGCAAATAATAAGGACTACATCATCTCCATAAGCCAGATGGTTGTCATCAGCAAGGGCATTTGGGCAGTAAAATTATGCTCCAACAATCATATAGTTTTCACCTAGCAGAGGTTGACCTGTATTGATGTGTGTTGTATGTGTGTCTGCAATCTTTTAATGTTGCTAGATGGCTATGTTGTATGCTTGGTGACGGCCCACTATTTCTAAGTGCCACTATTCCAACAGGGTATATAATGATTTAGTGTACGTATGGTGACTTAGCATTACTGTGGCATTATGTAGTGATTGAAGCAATCCTGGGTCAGTTGTGGTTAATGTTAGTGTTTTATTTTTAGTGTTTTACAAGAACGGTTTATATAGCACCCAAAATTAAGTTATATGTCTTGCTATGGTTTGGCAGAATTGAAAATCTGCACAGTTGTTCTGGGCTGTCTCTGGCATTTTGGATAATAATATACCTTCAGAATAGCGGCCCCTCAGAATAGCAACCCACAATGATATGCCCAGGTACTAATAAGAAACTCATTGCTGACTTTCTGTCTAGAGACTTCATGCATGAATAATGTATTGGAAAAGCTGAACATATCTGTGTATAGTAACAGTCTACTTATGGTCAAATTGACTGTTAATATTCTGCATTGAATTACATATTCACTAGACAAGATAAACAGTTGTCAGATGTAGAATTAAGTGGCATAATTTGATACGACCAAAGGATGGTACATCTGACATCACGCTGTAATAGAATACGTAATGGAGTAAGAGGTGTTCCAGCTTTTTGGCATTAATGGTATGTGGGACAGGTATGAACACCATGCCTATGCTGTGGAGAAGTACTGGTATGGCACCTTTTACCTTCTTGTGCATTTGGTGACTGTGTGTTATGAATTGCTTGTATGTTGTGCAGCTAAGGGATCATATGATGTACACGCTGAAAAGCGAGTTGAAGAACTGCAGGTTAAAGTTCGAGAACTGGAGAGACAAAATGGCCAGTTGAAAGAAAAAGTGTGCCGTTGAAACTTTGTGTTTTAGCTTTGATTAGAAGCTTTATTGATGAATTCTTAAAAGTTCTCCTTTATTGCTGTAGCACAGCAACTTGTGAAATATTTTTGAAGTGGTTGGTTGGCCACCTTACTTAACGTATTTTTGCTGTTCATCAGTTTGCTGCTGAAATTAGTGAAAGCAAAATAGTGTATAATGTAACATGTTAATCTTGTTACCATAAATGTTAGTGAGAAGGGTTGCAAAATATTGTTTGTTGCTGTAGTATTTGTTAGTGAGGTTAAAATTGTGTTACTTTTCTAGAGTTGCAGTGGAATTAAAACTGTACTGATGATGTGTTGTGGCTCAGTTGCGGCTAGCAAGGCAGCAGTCGCAGCTTGCTCAGGGCAACAAGACATATGGATATGTTGGTCCTCGAGTTGACACAGTATGTATACGGCATTGTTCTCAATAAAATTCTGTACTGTTTGCCAGTTTACTGTGGATACCTCACTGAGGGTCAGAGGCACATGTTGCCGCAAGTGTTGCATAGAGCTAACAGCAGACGCTTTATCCTCTCTATTACTATAACCTCAGTGTGCTGGCAAAGATGGCTCAATATCATCTTTTTTTTGTCACAGCTGCTGCCAAGTATATTGTCCCCTGTACACAATACGCGAAAGTTTGACCACATCACTCTGGTGCTCCGTGACCTTCATTGGCCGCCAGAGCATCAAGTACAAGCTCGCCATGATGGTATACAAATGCCTGCATTGGCGCCAATTTACCTGGTCGATGACTGTCATGAAGAGTTTTGCGGTCGCCGGCCCACACATCTGGAACAGTCTGCCAGCTGCCCTTCGAACTGCGATGCTCTCGCCTCTGGCATTCGCTCGACATCTCAAGACCCACCTGTTTGACTGGGACTGACAGCGCGTCTGAGGACTATTTAGGACGCACTCTACAAATCTGCGCATCATCATCATCATCATCATTAATAAAAGCTAGGCCACCTGGCGCCATACAGTTGAGAAACCACGGTCATGACTTTGAATTTACTGACTGTTAAGTATGAATTTAACAAAAGAAACTTTGTTATTCAATTACTTTTTAACTGACTGATGTCGTGTTAGTGGTTGTGAAAGTATATTGTTATGTGGCCATCTGCAGGGAATTCCCAAGAGACAGTTAGAAGATCCAAGAATTACCAGGAACTACCGCATGTCTGGTCCTCCAGTTTCAGATAGGTCTGCAGTATTTTATTGTTTGCTGGTACCGAGAGCTTTTAGTGTTTGATGGGAATTTGATAAAACATAAAACATTTATGCTCACACATACTGGTTTGGCAGCCATTTTATAGGTGAACATAGATAAACTGGTTTGCTGCTTTGAATTTTTTCCTATAATTGTTCTCAATGGGTAATTTGGGGATTTATTCTAGCATGGGTATTTTACAGGCTGGATTCCATTTCTGTCACCCAATCTATGGCAAAACAAAACTCGGAAGGGAACAAAATATAACCATGATGTGTAGGTTAATTTTAATGATTTTGCTACTGTATTTTATAGCCTGTACTTTGCATGCTGTTGCAGTGTGACACAAAACATCATTATAATATGCTGAAAAGCTGTTAGTTAGCCAGCTTCGTCTAGCAGCCAGAACGAAAAGTGGAAATATAAGGGAAAAGAAATGAAAACACAATATCGCTCAGAAGAAACTGTCCACGTGATAGTTTGTTAAGTGAGTCTGGAGTGAGGAAGAGAGTAACAGTAAAAGTGGCAAAAGGATTTGTAACAGGTGGGTTTGAAGCCAAGAATGAAAGAGACAAGGGAGCATATGATGCACATGCTGAAAAGTGAGTTGAGGAACTGCAGGCTAGAGATTGAGAACTGGAGAGACAAAACGGCCAATTGAAAGAAAACATGTGCCATTGAAACTTTGTATTTTAGCTTTGACTGGTAGCTATATTGGTGAATTTTTTAAAAGTTATTTCAATTCTCGATTTCAATCAGAAGGCGAGGCATATCAGAAGGAGCAATCAGTTATTTGCAGGGAGGATGAAGTTGATGTGCAAGAGAGAATGACAACAGATGGAGAGCAGGTGCTATAGTACACTACAATGTTTTGTGACTTAGCAGTTGTAGTTGATGCGTCTGTTCACATGAAGATTTCATTGTTGCTAGAATGATGCGTAGCTCATCAGCTGGTCCATATCGCGACACTCAGCTGCACGATGTTCGTTACGAAAACAATGCTACGCTGTATGCTTGTCGTCTCTCTAATTTATTCTCAGACTAAACTACGATTAATATTGTGGGGAACTTGGGATTGAGGCTGATAATGCATAAGTGGAAAATACAGGACCATCATAAATGCATGGGAAGAAAATGCAGGTCTGTAATATAAGTTACCAAAATGCAGCAGTGGAATTTCGTCGTGGGGCCAAACAGTGCGTGTGTCGGAATTAATTATAAGTATAGTAGAAATCATATTTTGATGCACACAACTCCAGTAGTCATATGTTTAATTAAATCATATATTTAATCATTTAGTCGTACATTTCATTAAATTAAAGATAAAAACTTTGCAGCTTCATGGCGGAGAAACGTTGAAGTGTAACACTTCACTTAACTGTAGACCAACAATTTTGTATATACAGGATGCTCCAATAACAAACAATCCCTATAAAATATTCTGTATTTAAACAATAGTAGTATGGATTTGTGCCAAAGTTTGAGATTATATATGTGTGTATTCAAACAACATATCCTGCAAATTATATTTAAACAACTGATACGGTTCAATTTGCTTTTCGCCTTTTGTCAACAAAGATTATTTTCTGACTATTGAATACTTTATAATCAACTGTCACCTTATATGCTGACTTACTGCATAGGTGCAGCATCAGGTATTTAACAGTTACAGAATACATCGCACAAATGGCCCACATTTTTTAGTTTATTTGGTTTCACATTTCTGCAGTCTTCTATGCTGCATAAGATTAATCTTAATATGTTTGATCTCACATTTTCCTGTTTCACATTTTACGCTCACATTGGTCCCAATTTTTTTAGTATTACATTTTTTCCATATTTTCAGCATCCCCTGTCGTGGAAAGGCCCTGGATGCAAAAAAACACCAAATGCTTGAGTGCCTTACTTGGTGTTTTGTGATTAAGATAAGTATTAAATAATAATGCAATGAACATATTGCAAACTTACCTAGAAAGTGATCTTGTAAAATTTTGACAGAGTTATAACAATACATCTGTAACTTTTTTGAAAATTCTTACAACGATGATTGAATTTAGATTCTTATTATACTGGACATATGGAGCCTACATCCAGTTAGGTTGCTTAATTAGTTGAATAGTTTCGTGTTAATAACTTGTTGTTAAATGTCTGTGAGTGTGAAACTGTATTCGTTGTAATTGCGGGATGATGTTTGTAGTCAGCGTGTCAATCAGCAACTGCGTGATCAAATCTGTGATTATGAGCAGCAGCTCGACGACATGAGACAGGAGGTTCTGTTTTGTTTAAATTTTGTTTTACAGCTGACTTCATGTTTACTGTTAGAATTTGTTTTTTTGTCAATGTCGTATCCACATCCACCATAAGTCATCACGATTACAATTGAATTCTTCGTCTGATGCATATTTCCTGGTGACTGTGTAGGCTTGTATGAAAGATAAACAGCACGAAGAAGAAATAATAGAGATCAAGCAGAAACTGGGCCAAGATCAAAGGTTTTGCATTATTTCATACATTATGTTTATAACGTATGCTTTCTCTGTGTAAGACAAACAAACCAGCATTTGCTGACTACTTCTCTGCTGATTGCGTTGTTTTATACACCTGTGTCATCACCTACGTCTAGTCATCTACTTTTACACTGTTTTGAGTTGCATTCATCCAGGGTTGTGATTGGAATTCATTGTCTAAAAAAACAAATACAACTGCTGATACCACTGACAGTTTTAAATTTAAGCCAGATTTTCATTGGGCTCTCAACACCTAGGATGATACGGTCATCCTGTGCCTTTGATTCACTTCATGATACTGGCAAACCGGCCTTCTTTCTGGCATTGATTCATCCAGGGTGGATTATGTTCCGAATAGAGGAGGAGAAGAAGAGATGCATGTAGACAGCAAGATCCTTTGCATGTCAGTATTTTGAGCCGGAAGTGGTTGTTAGACTCAATTAACAAAATTCCCACTGAAATGGAAAGTCAGGAATTGGATTTGATTATGAAAAGTACGGAAATTTTGCTGGTGGTCAGGGAAAATTTTATACATCATTTATGTTTTTAGCAGTTGCGTTATGATTGTTACATTTTTCAACTAAAGTTCGATTGTTGCCTGTTTGGGTAAGTCAACGCTGTTGTTGTATGTAAAATTGATAATGACTGGAACGGGTTTTTATATCTGTAGATCCCTTCTGTCACCTAGCTGACAAGGTCAGAGCACTGAATGGATACTGAATGCTTGCTGTCAAAAATTCCGTTCAGTTATAGTTTCAGCAGACTTGAGCGTTGTTGTAGGGCTAACATACAGGAGAACATAGATCTGATACGACTGCAGCGGGAAGTTCGTGAGAAGTCTTCGTGCCTTACTCAGCTTGAACAGAACTACAGCAACCTACAGGAGGTAAAAACAGCACACGACTCATTTCATCAGTTGATTGTGAGTACATCCAGATCGGTCTGTATGGAGTGCAGCGGAACTCGATATTTGCAGTTCTGTAGCTGTGATCCTGTCATCATTAACAGCGGTAGTTTTTTGCAACTGATCATCATATGTCCGTCATTTCTGACTTTAAAAGGTGCTGCTGATCACGACTCATGACTCATTTAACAGCATTATAGCATGTGCATATTTATTCACCTATGCAGATTTCTTTATTAATGTGCTATAACTGTTTTTGATTACATACAGCGGTAAAATACTGTGAATCTGCAAGTTGTGTAACAGCATTTGTTTTTAATTTGTTGAATGAAAAAAATTGAACTTACTGTTATGTCAGACTTGATACGACATGAGTCAGCTACGGGTTTCTGCTTTCTGTACATGTGTCATGCAGTCGAGTTGGATTAAACCGTTTGCCAAATTCTGTGTCGTTTGAAGAAATTTCACCGTGTGACGAGAAGCCATGATCAAGTTCTGCGTGAGCTGGAAGCCGCACACAGAGATCAGCAGGCTGAACAGAACAGAGTCGTCAGTCTTCAGAACCAGCTCAAGCACGGATCTTCATCTTCTATAGCGCTTACCGAGGTATTGTCGATGCTACGTTGCCACATCACACAATCTAATGAAATGTCAAACTTAACTGATGAATAGTCATCGATTGCATTACTACTGGATGCTACTGCTGTTGTTGATTTTACTGGATGGTGTGCGGCGTCTAACCACCCCCCCACACTATGAGTGGG
>Ga0209782_1001464_pt1 | contig 12342 bp, 11 predicted proteins | sample WorMetmaBAHAMAS1_FD_187390 | JGI IMG/M metagenome (GOLD analysis project Ga0209782, IMG submission 187390) | Marine gutless worms symbiont microbial communities from Max Planck institute for Marine Microbiology, Germany - Inanidrilus... | ecosystem: Host-associated > Annelida > Digestive system... | reverse complement strand
GTGAGAGAAAGATGGCCAGTCAGCTTTACGTAGTTTCCAGCTAGGAATAGCAGATGAGGTTACTGTAGAACCATAAGATATTGAGATCGGACACAGGTCTTCGAGTGTTTTCCACTGTATGTCCAGAAAAATATCCGGACTACATATACTAAGATCAATAGCTGAAGACGAACCTGTGGCAGGGTGAATATATGTTGGAGAGGCATCGTTTAGAATACACAAGTTGTGTTTAGTAAGGATGTCCTCCACCATCTTTCCTCGGCGATCTAATTTTGTGCCACCCCAGAGGGTGCTATGTGAATTGAAATTGCCGGTTATAAGTAGAGGAGGAGGAAGCCGAGATAAAAGATCATTAAAATCGTTACTATTAAAAGCCATAGATGGCGGAAGGTAGATAGAACATACGGTTATGGTTTTGCAAAGTGTTACACGGATAGCAATGGCCTGCAGGCATGTTTGCAGATTAAGTTGTCTGTGTGGTGTTAATGAATTCACTGGGATAGCAGAATCACCATGAACAACACCATTAATTTCTGAAGCATAGTTGTGGTAAGTAGAATAACCTTTAAACCTAACTATTTTGTTTTCCTTTAGAAAGGTCTCCTGGAGAGAGATAATGGTGGGATGAATGTAAGATGAAAGCATATCTAGTTCCTCTTTGTTGGCCTGCAGGCCACGTATGTTTCCCGTCTAGATGAAAGTCTGGAGGCGAAGCACCATGTTGCACTAGTACTCCAGTGCTCAGGTAACCAGCCTTCCACCTCCATCGACACGGGTCGCATCTCACGGCAAACAAGATGGCTCATCTAGAGCTAGTGGGCTCACATCAAGCAAACATTGTTATTACTTGAACGATGACTAGAGCCTACTTTTCGCCAGCCAGTCTGTCGCTGTAGCGAGCTATTCTTCAAGACCTGGATTGATGTGGCTCGCTACCAATCAATAACTGGCTGTTGCCACCCCCCGCCAACTTGGAGGCAGTAGGTTAGGTTTAAAGGGGGCAAGAGTGTACTGAGAGTTTCTGAAGGTAGATGCTTAAGCATCTGATAGTGTATCATCATCCGGACCTACCGCATAATCCTTGGAATTAGAAAGTGCATCCAGTAGTTCATCTATGCAGAAAGGAATGTTATATGTCTCCATATTGTGAGAGTTAAATTTAAGATTTTGATGTTCAGCATAAGCTTGGTGAGACTGAAATTTCGGTGAATAATGTTTGTTAGAAGAGATTTCCGAAAACGATTCCGCAAGTGTGTCTGCAATGTCGGCGACTGTTGTATATCTGAAACCAAAGGACTGTGAAACACCTCGGCAGCAGTCTTCACATAATTCCTGGACCGGTAATGCTACAGGTACTAGTCTGTGTTTATGAATGCCAACTGCATTTGCTACAGTTTCTTAGCATTAGCCCTGCAAGCATTGAAACAGCATGTAATGATTAATGAGGTCAACTTTGTCTTATTCTCCATTGTTAGCCTTGAATGCATGCTGATATTTAATGATATCCTGCTGATTGCTAAAGTCGTTACAAATCGATTAAATGGGCAGCCAGCAGTTTACGCCAGATTGTCATATATGCTGTGACTACGGTAGTGGAATGCGAACTTAAAACCTGTGATTGTCACAGTACCATTTTAAAAATGCCAAATATCAACGGGTCAACTTTGGAAACTGCACGACAGTACGAGCAGGTTAACCAAACGATAAACAAAAATAAATAGACTTTTGCGTAGTTACTGATCGAGACTGTACTTTTGCAACGTATATCCGACAATATTACTGTTGGTAGCCTAGTAAGCCTACTTATTTGACTTTCTTAGCTGCCCATTGCCCATCAAATGTTGCATGTGTTTCATATTTCAGCAGTCTATCATTGTGTGTGTTGGTTACTGCACAGATGTGGTCGAATTGGAGCGAATTGGAGGAGGATAAAGTCGCTGAAGAAGAGTTGAATAATTTGATGACAGCCCGCAGGATATTTGCTTACAGCCATTTCAACCACTGAATGTGAAGTTCCCATCCACTACTTCTGACAACAAACAACGAAGTTTTAGAGCTGAATGGTTTGACAAGTACCTTTGGTTGGAATGGGATGGTCCATTGCAAGCTGCATTCTGTCACTGCTGCAGAATGTCAATGGAATTGAGATTAGTGACGTTTTCTCACTGCAGTGATGACGCATTTAGCATCCGTGGTTTCACTAATTGGAAACATGCTCACGACAAGTTTGCATGTCATGAGGGATCTACATCTCACAAAGAAGCCGCACTGAAATGGTCAAACTATGTCAGCGGCATAACTATGTCAGCGGCATCAGCATTTCTACTCATTTGCAGACTGGCTTGGAAAATCAACAAGCACAAAACCGTCAGGCTTTATTACAGATGCTCAGCAGTTTGCGATTTCTTGCTCGTCAAGGCTTAGCTATCCGGGGACATACTGATAAGACGAGCAATTACCATCAACTATTACTACTACGGTCAGCTGACTCAGACGCTTTGCATTCACTGATGACATCTGATAAACGGAACAAATGGCAGGGTCATGAGATTGAAAACGAGATACTGGAACGTATATCCAACAGTGTGTTGCGTAAGTTAGCAGAAGATGTACGTGCAGACGGATTTTTTTCCTTGACTGTCGATGAAACAACAGATATATCTACATCTGAGTTTCCTTTTGCTTGAGATACGTGGACGAGAATCTGACTGTTTATGAAGACATGGTGGGTCTATACAAAACTTTCACAACTGATGCTGCCACACTTACAGCTGTCATCGAAGACGTTGTTCTTCGGTTAAACTTATCATTTGACAATCTTCGTGCACATTGTTATGATGGTGCAAGCAATATGTCAGGAATCCACACCGGTGTGCAGAAGCGCATTCTTGGCTTGCAATCAAAAGCTCTATATGTTCACTGCAGAAAACTGGCCTGAAGAGTGGCCTTCTACATCAAATAATTTTTGAATTGACTGTGCAGGTGTGATAATTTTGTTTCTTTCCAGGTACCACACGAGTCTGTTGTTGATCATGCGTTCCATGATCTTGCAAACACAGCTGGTAAGAGCAACAGGATGGTAATTTGTAGGGTTTGTCGTGTCTTTTCCTGGTTTTGATATAGGCACCACATATGACTGGCGCCAGCTAGAAGGAAAGTTGCCAGTAATCCATTTATCATTCAAAATACTCAAGAGTGTATTGAGAGTTTCTGAAGGTAGATGCTTCAGCATCTGATAATGAATATCATCCGGACCTACCGCAGAATCCTTGGAATTAGAAAGTGCATCCAGTAGTTCATCTATGCAGAAAGGAATGTATATGTCTCCATATTGTGAGAGTTAAATTTAAGATTTTGACGTTCAGCATGGGCTTGGTTGGATTGAAATTTTGATATCGTTTGTTAGAAGGAATTTCCGAAAACGATTCCGCAAGTGTGTCTGCAATGTCGGCGTCTGTTGTGACTTCTTTGTCGCCGACTTGCAGATGTTTGACTTCTGCAGATCGTTTTCCAGAGATCTTGTTAATCATATTCCAGACTCTTTTAATAGATGTGCGACTGTTTACAGATGAAACAAAATTTTTCTATGACTGACGTCTTGTAGATTTTATTGTTTTTTTTCAGGTTTGGCCCCGGATAATTTTATATTGCTGGATATTTTCATAGGTTGGTGAAGATTTAACTTTCATTAGAGCTTTCTTTCTTCTCTTGATGGCTTCTTTGCATGTATCATTAAACCACACTGTGTTGTGCCTTCGAACACAAAATTTGCTTTTGGGTATATTATTGTTGGCTATGGCTATTATCTTTTCACTAAATTCATCAAGTGAGATACCTAGATTACTACATCCTAGTTTTTCTCTGGCATCTTGAGAGTAAGACGTCCAGTCAGCTTTACGTAGTTTCCAGCTATGAATAGCAGATGAGGTTTCTGTGGAACCATAAGATACTGAGATCGGATAATGATAGCTGCCACACAAGTCTTCGAGTGTTTTCAATTGTATGTCCAGAAAAATATCCGGACTACATATACTTAAATAAATAGCCGAAGATGAACCTGTGGCAGGGTGGTAAGTGCGGCATATCAGAATAAAGTGTGAAAATCGTCATTACACAAAAACACTGGGTAAAATAATCATGTTAACAGTAATGCAGGACATTGCCCAGAGAGGACACAGAGAAGGTGACGATGAACTTAACCCAGAAAACGTCCGCAAGTTCCTGAAATTCACTGCCAAATATGATCCAGTTATAGCTGATCGTGTCAAAGATGGTCCAAAGAATGACAAAATACACTAGCACTGCAATACAGAATGAACTGATCAATACAGTCGCACATCGATGGTGAGGGAACAGATTACTGAAAGTGTAAAACTTGTGTCACTACTTTTCTATTCATCCGACGAAGCCAGAGATACCAGCATAATGGAGCAATCAGCACTTGTTGTTAGATTTTTTGATGAGACATCATGTTGTATTCAAGAATGCTTTATATCCTTCAATTCCATGGTTTTATTGGATGCTGCAATCATTACTAACGTCATTTTGTGCAGCCAAGAACAGCTAGTTTAATACTACAGATCAGCACTGGTTGGTTTAGGATTTGACAGAGCGTCAGTCATGAGTGAGAGAATGAGTGGTGTCCAGAACCGTATACGGGACCAGGCTCCTTTTGCTTATTACATACACTGTTATGGACAGACTTAATTTGGTATTTCAGTTTGCTTGAAGAAATACATCTTCACAAGTAATCTCACTGTCCACGAGAAGTTTCATTCTATACAACGAGAAATGTTTCCCACCAAGTACGAGAGCTCCAACATCTGAGTGACACACGATGGTGGTGTCGGGCTACCTCGTGTGAAAATGCTCTGCTGCGTCTGGAGTGTATAATAAAACTGCTTAATGAGATTTCTGAAGACGACACAGGAGCTCGTGCAGTAGCCACCAGAGGACTGCTTGCACAGATTGATGCAGAATTTGTTTTGTCTGTTGCATTTCTTCTCAGACGTCCTCCAGAAAGGCAGCTGCAGGACAAACAAGCAGACATAGGTAAAGCAGTGAAGCTCATTTCTTCTCTGCGAGACAATCTGTCCAGAATCTGCAACTCCCAACTTGATTGAGTGTTACTGCAAAAACGTTGAAGAAGTCTGAGAAATGCCACATTGAACCAACAGCTAACAGAAAACAAACGGCAGCTCGATGACTTCATTTCTTTTCTGTGATTAAAGTTCACCTTTGCCCGGCAAGCCATTATTACATATTTTTAATCATTGTTCCCTCCCAGTTGTTAATTTAACTTGCTTGTCATCAGCTGTGGCCCATATATAATTAACTGTCTGCATTTGTTAGTATTAGTTGTTGTTAATTTTAGATTAACAAGAATGAGTAAAATTAAGCTTGCTGTTTTTGTTGTAGCAACTAGCAGATAACTGTTCACGGTGGTTGAGCAGCTTATGAGCTCTATGCAGGAGATGAGACAGCAGATGGCATCTCAAGCTGTCCAACTACAGTGACCCATCTTGGCGGTGTCAAGGATGTAAATGCCTCAGTGCCAGATGGCATCACCCTACCGTGTCTTACCATACACGAACTGCATGCATTGGAGGACATGGTTGCTGACCCAACTGCTCGAGTAAAATTGGTAAATAAACAACTGTGCTGTTTATGTACTGTTAGTACTGTTTAGCAATAGTGATGTTTAATAGTGATGTTTACAATATATTTTCATAGACGTTTATTCACGTTTTAGTGTTAGTAACTTCGACTAAGTAGCGGAATATAAAAAGTAGTTGCAGCAGTTTCTGTAATGCCAATAGTTAGGCCTAAACACTGTGAATGACAATAACTTAGGTTTTACAATTATCTTGCCGCATGTGTTTTTGTGTAATTCTGCATCACAGTTTGACAGTAATGTTCATGTACCATAATTATATAGTGTTACTTTGGCCCCTATCCATAACAGTAAGCATAAAGCATTGGTCTGGTGTCCATCTGTTCCTGCTTTCTTTCCAAGGGACAGTAGACTTACTTGTTAAGCATATGACTTGAAAAAAACATTGTTTCATCGTACTGCCGTGCTTAGCAACAAGGCCGTAACTACAATTTTGGTCAAAAATGAGACGACGATAGTCTATGGTTCTTTACACCATTATCTAACTCTATGCACAGTAGTAAAGCCGTATCTGCACTTTAAGGTGGTTAAAATCGCAATTCAAATAGGCCGTATCTGCAAAGTATCTATGCTGTAAATGTTAACAAGGCCGTATGTACAGCCGTATGTACATACGGTCTTTCTACCCAGCACAAGTCTGCAGTTACGGCTGTCTTCCCTTCAGAACTTCGCAGATACGGCTTTCTTGGTCAACAATCGCACAATATAGGCCTACGTGCACGAGATTTGATATTGCGTCATCTTTAACGTCATTATACGTGGCATGAAAATTGCCGTAATATTGCCGTTTTTGAGTTTATCTTGAAATAGAGAAGAAATTGAAGCCGATGTCATTAATGTCACGTGGTGAGCGTATGCTGATGTTAGCACTGAATCGGGGAGTTCGTGCTCAGGAAACACCACGCCAATTATTAATGGTAACAACCTCACACCCGCCTGCCGTAGATCAGTTTGTTGCTACTGGCACTACGGGCACTGTCAGAAAACGGAAATTGCCAAATAATTCTGCACAAAACACTAATCGTATCAGAGAGCAGAATGAAGCTCATCAAAACAAGCGTTATACCAAGTGCTCACTGGTAAATGATGCAACATCGGGCTCTTTGCACCTCGTAAATGAATCTGGTGTATCTGCTGTTGGCCACGAGTGTTCAACCACTGGCAATAACGAGAATAAACGAAACCGGGGAAAACCTTCAAAATCACAGTCTGAACGTGCTAAAGAACACAATAAAGCTCAGCGAGAAAAGTATAGCGTAAAACCAGGCTGTTCTCTTTCCTGCAAAAGAAAGTGTCTATCAAAAATTCCAGACGAAAAACGACAGGAAATAAACGGCGAATTTTGGTCGATGTCACACTACGAGCGTCATTACTTTATGTTACATGCAACAAAACGAAAAAAGGCTTCCAGAAAAACATGTGGAACTGTGTTGAGACGCAAACACAGTTATTTTTACTTCCTCAATGGCACTGATTGGATAAAGTCAGTATGCAAAACGTTTTTCCTGACAACACACGGGTTCCAAAAGAACAATGATACAGCTCTGCAGAATTGCCTAAAGTCAACTGTGCTGGACAGCATAAAACCCGGGATCGACAGAAGAGGTAAAACACCATCTACTTCCAAAATTGATCGCTCAGTTATTACAAATCATATAGAAACTTTTAGTCCAGCAGTGTCTCACTATCGAAGGGAACATGCCCCACAGAGACGATACCTGCCAACTGATGTGACAATTAAGGCAATGCATCAGGATTTTATGAGCAAGCACAAAACCAAATGTTGTTACCCAGTGTACAGACAGGTTGTATGCGAAATGAAAATATCGTTTGTAAACTGGGGCAGGAAGAATGCGAGAAATGCGAAGAGTTTAATTTACATGATCCACATCACAAGCAAGATTCCCTGTCTGACAACTGTACTGTTTGCCAAGACTAGTCAAAGCATATCGCAAGAGCTCGCAAAGCCAGACAGTACTACAAAGAAGACGCAGATATGGATGGCTCCAGTCAGCGTGCCGTGTTTTCTGCAGACTTGGAGAAAGTTGTCATGTTACCACGCTTAGATATGTTCAAAAACGTATTCTTCACGTGAAGGATCATTGCTTTCAATGAAAGCTTTGTGCCACTTGGCAGTAAGCAGGAGCTCAGACCAATGGCGGTCATTTGGCATGAAGCCATAGCTGGTCGAAAGTGCGAGGATATTATTAGTGCATTTCATGCATTCTTCACAACCTATAGTGATACCCCGCATATTGTTTTGTGGTTAGACAACTGTGCGGCCCAAAACAAGAACTGGGGATTACTGTCCTACCTGGTTTACTTGATAAATTCCAGTGAAACTCATACCGATTCTGTTGAGCTACACTACCTAGAACCAGGGCACACGTTCATGTCTGCTGATAGTTTTCACCACAGAGTTGAGCTGTCAATGAAACAATGTGGCAAGATCTATGATTTCACTGACTATGAACAGTGCGTGAGAAATTCCAGTTCTGGCAAAGTTGATGTTAAATCAATGGCAATATCGGATTTTCGTGACTGGCCAGACGAATCGTCTACGCACAAGATTAGTCGACTCACTCCAAGACCATACCTGTCAGAAATCGTTTGGTTTCGTGTTGAACGTGACAAGTACACAATCGACTACAAGACCGAATTTGACAAGCTGTCAGCGATTACATGTAACTTTCTGACAGCTAAAGCATGCAAAAGTGGAATTGGCACCGGGGCTTCACAAAACGTACCCAGAAGCATTCTGGCTGCCAAGAAGGAGGATATCATAAGTAAGCTGAGTGCTGTCTTGCCAGCTACATGAATGCAGTTTTGGCTGGACCTGCCGACTGCATCAGTTTCTGACCTGACTACCGACTATGAATAGCGTCGTGCAGATGCTTGTGGCTGAGACCATAACTGACTTGACCTGTGTTCTGTTGTGTGGTGTTGTGTAACCTGACGTTTGCAATATTACTGTAGTGTTCAAGGTTATAATAGTTGCTAAATCACGCAGTCATTTTCGTCTATCCGTTGATACGCTGTTTTATACAACGCTGCATTCAGCTTGCATTAGCCGTTAACTACAAACATTATAGAACTTACGTGCCCAGCATTGTACTATCACTGTTACTGTCTATACACTGCAAATGCCAAATAGGCCCGAACGCCTCCATTTCTACACAACCAGTGTTCATCAGCTAAAAACGTTATCTCCCATTATGTCACTGCACTTGTAGGCCTACTCGAATTATTCCAGGTTCACAGAACTTAACACAAAGCCCAGTTGTGTAGAAATGGAGGTGTTTGTGCCTATTTAGCATTTGCAGTGTATAGACAGTAACAGTGACTGATTTACCTTGTCATGACGAGCGTCTAGGATATTTAACGTCACTAGGCGTGCAGATTGGTGACAATGCATGCAACAAGGCCGAGTTGGAGCAATTAACGGCTCTCATATATAGTTACAAGGATATTTTCGCCACTGGTTCTAAAGATGTCCCTGTGGCTGATGTCCCGCCTCACACAATACCGTTAATAGATAACAAACCACTAAATCAAAGACGTTTTCGTTATAACCCGACACAAGAGCGGGACCTAGAAAAACAATGTGATGAGTTATTAAATGCTGGAATTTTGCGTGAGTCAAGCTATCTAAACCGGACAAGAGTAGCAGATTTTTGGAGTGAATGCTAAGACAGAACCATTATATTGTAACTTACCCTCTCTAGAGGAGGTGTTTGATGAAATAGGCAAAGAGCAACCAACCATATACTCCGTCATGGACCTGAAAGCCGGTTTCTATAGTGTTCCTCTTACTGAGGAGTCTAAAGCCTGTACTGCTTTTCCATTAAGTCTCGTCACTTAAAATTTTAAAGAATACCTCAGGGCTACCACAATAGTCCCTGCGTGTTTACTACGGCATTAAACTCGATTTTTGCAAAAGAGCTGATAAGTATGTTAATAATTTATGTTGATGACATAATAACTTACTCCAGAAATGCGACAGAACATCTAAAGCTTTTAGAACAAATTTTTGCTAAATTCAGACAATACAGGTTACATCTGCACTTGGCCAAACTCAGATTTGCGATGTCGAGTGTAAATTTCTTAGGTTACCACCTAGGCCAAAAAAGGCTATTCTGTCGACACTTCATGTACCTCTGTCATGCAAAATTACCCACGGCCACGTAATGCACGTGAGATTAAGCGTTATCTTGGTCTGACAAATTTTTACAGAAGACTGATAAGAAACTATAGTAAAAGGGCCGCACCGTTACGTCAGCTTTTAGGCAAGGACGTTAAGTTCGTTTGGGGGGAGGCACAAGAGGCAGCTTTCTGTGACCTCCAGGATGCTCTATGCAGACCGCCCATACTTGGGTTCCCAGACCGAAATAAACCACTAAGATTAACTTTAGATGCTTGTGCTACAGGACTCGGTTATGTATTGTTGAATATTAATGCAGATGGCACAGAGACAGTTCTGCATTACGGAGCACGAGCAACGACCCGTGCAGAGCGTAATTATTCGGCTACAGACTTAGAGTTGGCAGCTTTGCTCACTGGTATATGTACATTCCATTCATATTTGGCCAACACAAAATTTGAAATTTTGAGCGATCATGTCATCCTAACGTACCTACAAAATTTAAGGTTTGGACCTTCTCGCCTGGTGAGAGCCTCCATATTTTTAAGCCAATACGATTTTACCATCAAACATGTGGCTGGGCGAGCTAATGCTGTTGCAGACGCTATTTCTCGCATAACAGACATTAAAGCTGATGATTTAACCATATACCAAGAGCAACGCCACTCAGATGATGATGATCTTGTGTGTACGAAACGTGGACTTGATGATGATGATAACACTGCACAAAACGTTGTCAGCCAAACAAAGGCTGATGTTGCATGCGCTGTAAATAATGCTTCATTGTATGATAACGTATGTATGAGTCATTCTCTGATTTTGCTTCAAATTCCGACTTTCCGCCGTTCCCTTAGCCAGTAGCATTTAGCACTGCATTTATGAATGCTGAGTGATAGTCATGTGTAAGACTACAAGGGTGTACATATTTCGCATCACCGGTTAAACTTAAAGCTATTGTAAAATACCCTTACCTTTGTTCAGTTTTAGTGTAAAATGTCCACTCCGTTACTGTGCCCGGCCATAGTGCTTCAAAAATTTTTATTGAACTTAAGTGGCTGTAGGGATTGTAACAAAAAGCAAACTAGCATTTATTTCGACAGACATTGCTTGACAGCTTAAACAAGTCATCAAACTTCTAATGCAGTTGTTTTAGCAATTTTTTGAATGTATTCCCTGTGCCAAAAATTACGTCCGCTCCGTTACCAGGTACTAAATGACTGAGTGCCGAACTGCGACGTGGTTCAACAGTGTGACTCTGTTGGTGATTAGTTGCTGCATACATCGAGTTATTCGTTATTCAGTGCCATGGAAACGTAAACGTAAACAAAGGCGGTTGTTGTTGAAGTCATTGTGTTCTCAAAGGTATTGTACATTTATTCGTTGTCTCCTCCGTTACTTCAATGACACTTATACTCGTTACATTTTTTGAGGTTTGACGCTGCAGTTTAGTCTGCTAAAGGATACTGTTACGTGATACGAAGTTTCGTTGCTTAGTCATGAGCGATAGTATCAGATGACCTATTTGTGTTACGTTCTGTCCACTCCGTTACCGCAAGTTTGGTAACGGTGTGGACTGCATGGTAACGGAGTGGACAAGTCTTCTTGTGTATGCATATTTGCTGCAATTACAGTGAATTCTAAGTACAACAAATTTGAACTTATATTTTGATGTTGTGTATATGTGCAGAAAAAGCAGATAATGGTGAAGGCCAAAAAGACGAGGGCAGAAATTCAACGTGCCTACCGTGAGCGGCTGAAAGAAAAGGGTGCAGAGGCGGCGGAGAAGGAAAGACGGCGCTGGCATGCTCGGCGACAACTGAAGAAGGTTAAAGTGATTGCTGATTTATGTGAAAGAGACAAAAGAGCAGTTCGTAGAAAGTGGCGCACCACCAAAGCTGAATATCGCAGAAGTCAGAAAAATAAGGAGAGCGGCACTCCGCCGGCATCTGGTTGCACCAGTCCTATGGGGGCCCAACGTGGCAGACCTAAGGTTCCCTATCGTCGCAGGAAGGCATACATGATGATAAGCAAACTTAATGTAGCATTGGAGTCTGCCGAAGCAAAATCTCACAAGTATAAAATGAGATGGCTGCGATTGAAACGTACCAGTGATAAACGGACAAATCAGTGTGAACAGTATGATAATAGTAGTACCCCAGAAGTTTACCATCTCAATGCAAATACACCAAGTAAATCAACACCACGTTCTAAGACACGCTATCAGCTGCGACATGTAACTACACCTACGCCACATATGAAAAAAAGTTTGCTGTTCCACAATGTAATGGCGGAACAAAATGAAAATGCAAGAAAGTCGCGTATGTCACAGAAAGTGCCATTCTCAGTTCCTCAACAAATACTGAAGAAGTACAGACTTGCAAACTTTGCACGTAAAGTTGGGTATACTGTTTCTGCTTCCACCAAGGTCAATAAACAACTGGGCCGTGGTCATGCAAATGCCTTAGACGATGCTACTAAGGATTTAGTGCAAGAGTTTTTTGAGAGGGATGACAATTCAAGACTCACA
>Ga0209782_1001463_pt1 | contig 12344 bp, 8 predicted proteins | sample WorMetmaBAHAMAS1_FD_187390 | JGI IMG/M metagenome (GOLD analysis project Ga0209782, IMG submission 187390) | Marine gutless worms symbiont microbial communities from Max Planck institute for Marine Microbiology, Germany - Inanidrilus... | ecosystem: Host-associated > Annelida > Digestive system >... | reverse complement strand
TTTGTTGAAGTAAGTAAGTAAGCCGTCATCTTGCTGTCAGTTTACTATGTTTGTTCACAGAGTTAAATATATATTCTACGTCCATTAATACCATGTGAGTATTTTCTCAGCGACGGCCATTTTTGTTAGAGAACGACGATGGCCTCAGCCTGGCTGGCCAGTACGCGGGCCATGGACAACGCCATCTTAACTATTCTATGCTGTTTACGGCACCCATTCCAAAGTGCCAATTCATTTATTGTATTGTATGCACTGTTGATCATTACTACGTGAAAATAGTGGGCAAATTTCAATAATCTGAGATTCGAATACGAATGTACACAAATTGAATTGGAATGCTGTTTGTGGATTTCATGTGTTAGTGCAAAATGTCAGGTAAGACTGCAGAGCAGGACCAAGTCTGAGTTGTGACACACAGGGTAGGACATCATAATAATCCTAATCCAGCAAATCAGGTTTCACTGCCCTACAATATGATATCAGCGTGCTTTCACAATGAGCACTGCTGTATGCTGTGCATGGAGAAATGCTACAGCTGTCTGTACTGTAGTGATCTAATGAGTATGAAGTCATGGTGGTTTTTTTTTTTCACTGCATAAATTTAATTTCCACAGTGAAAAAAAACCACCACGAGTTTTCACTAGATACCTGCTGTCTCATGTAGTGCAGCATGAAGTGAAATTGCAGGAGGATGAATTTGCACTTGTCGATGATGAAGAATGCAGCAACAGGAGTATTGTGAGTGAAGCAGACATAACTCGTGAGTTAGAACTGTTTCGTCAGCAGTGGTACAATGAGATTCGTGCACAAGCCGAGAAATCTTCTGACGCTAGTACCAGAAGCAAAGTCTGTCAGTTGGTAGTGACCCGTGAACCAAGTGATGAAGACCAGGTGAGATGATTAATTCACCGTAATAGTAGTGGTCACATTGCTGTCATATTTGACTATTTGTGCATGTCGTGTGAATTGTCTTAAAATTTATTGCTGTTCTTCAGTTGAGCTTCATATTCACCATGTTACTATGTATTCAGTTGCCAACAGTTGGTTTAGTCTTTTTTACAGCCTATCTGTAAACTTTGGCTGGACATGATTGCACTTCCGAAACACAGCTTAATTTATAAATGTAGAAATAATGTTACCTGAAACAGTATCAGTTGAGTTTAGTTGAGTCAGAACATTTGTAGTTGGCGATTAGCTCGCAGATAGTCACAACAGTACCTGACGACAGTATATGAGACACACAACTGCCTAGTGCTGGAAGACATGGGTTTTGAGCTGGTGCTTGAATGAAGACAGCGAGAGTTCTGGCAGTCATAGGCCTGGCCGTAGTCGGTTTCAGGTTCTGGCTAAGCTGCAATGACCTGATCCAGGGCACCATGAGAGCCCCAGACACCACAGAATGTGACTGACAATGACCGGCTGTAGGTGTACTCAGTTCAACTAAGTAACACGGTACTGCAAAATGCAGACAGTTCCACACCACCAGCACAACCATCTTGAAGGTCGCTTGCTGATGGCCTGGTAACCAATAAAATGTCGCAACTCGCAAGGACCTGCGTGATGTGGTCGTGATGACAGACGCCAGAGATCAGTTAGTATAAACATACAGAGTTAAGCCATTTTCACACATACTACTAGTGACTGTCATAACTGTAAACAAAAATTAAAGCATGTCGATAGTAGAAGCATGGATATACATCTCTCATGTGTAGTATTTTTAGTGCACAACGTAACATATCAACGTGTGCTGCCATCCAACAGATGGACCAAAAGTTGGAGTTTTTTTCACATCTTTCAACAGTGTATCATTTTTACAGTGGATATTGATTTTATACACTTCAGTTTTGCAGACTATAATTAATACTGTTTTTAGCTTATCCAGTAATTACTGTCTACCTCTTGACTGTTTTAACTTAAGTACCGGTAGTAAGTATGTCATTAATGTTGTCTCAAAACCGGATGCCAGTGACATCATAACTGAGGCATGTTTGTGTGTTGCAAATTTATTTCTTATTTTTATCTGACTGGAAAATGGGATTGAGATGAGATGATCGTATCAAAATGCCAGCATTTTCACTATAATTTTCAGTGAGAAAAATGGAAATAAATATTCTCTGCTAATTGAAATTGTAGTCTTCTCTTTATTTATTAATGTTAAGTCATTTTTCTGGTCATTTTCCTGTTGATGTATGTTTGATGCTGCTATAAACTGCATAGTGCGTGCAGGCAACAGTTATTAATGTTGTGTGTCGTAGGCTAGATATTTGTTCCTGCAAGGAGTCGCAGCTGAACATGATGGCCGACTATACGATGGTCAGTTTGTAGCCATTGCTTTGATACTGGTAGTACTGCTGGTTTGCCAGACTGCCAATATTTGCGTGTTTTTTTTGAGGCCAGTTATTCCCCGCTGCTCACAGAGTATCACAATGCACTGATTGCTTTAGAAATATGTATGTAAAAAACCCTTAAAACCAAGACTTTTGTAAATACATTCACATTATAGAGGCTTTATTACTATTCTGAATGTAATCGCTGGGCTACTTAGTACTTAAACCTGTAATTTACTGACTTTTACTTAGCAGTTATGCATGCTATAAGTAACTAGGCATGGACACGTGAGGGCGGCACTGCATGATCGATGTAGCCGTGACATTGATATAGCCATGTTCAATAAATCTTTTTTTCTGCCTTTTAAAATGTATTGCAGCCAGGGCCAAAGTCTGACCTTGTTATAAGCAGAAATTTGAATCAAATGAGTTGGATGCAACGAGGTTTAACTGTAATTAGGGATGACATAAACTTATCACCTAATTGTTTTGGTGAAGAGTAAGCATTATGAAAAATAAGTCAAATGCCAGTGAATGTAATTAAGAAAGTTAAACATTTATAAAGCACTGTTAGTTACATAAGTCAGTTGTAGATGTTGATATTGATATTGATATTGAAATATTGTAATAGCTTTAACGAGGCGTGTTCCATATATGATTTACTATATCACATTTTGTGTTGGACAGCAATTCAGTATTATCGAAAAGCAGTTCAGCTTGTTCCTGATATAGAATTCAAGATTGATGAATTTAGACCGATACGACGTGGTAAATGTGTCACATACATTATATTGCACTGTATTGCATATATGAGTCATGTGCTGTTTTAAGGGCGATCAGTTATACATTATACATTAACATCATGAAGAAGCCATTCATAACTAACGTCTTTTTCTAGAAACTGATGTACAATACATTTGGCTGTATGAGTGTACATGTGTTTAAGCTCATATGGCATTTTCTTCCAAAAAAAATATCGTGTAGCATTTTGGTAATTTTTTATAGTTTGTAGACTTATCAACAAAATAAATATACATAATATCCTTGTAGGTTACCTATTTTAACTGATGTATGGCTACTGATGTATGGCATACTACAGTAAATACATTGCATGGGAAACTTTTGTGCTATATAGCACTTGTTTATGTTAAGTATGTCAGTATTTGTCATAGTATATCTCTAAATCTTTAAAGAATAATACTTTAGCTTTTAGAACATATTGTGGAAATAAGCAAGTGGATCAGTTGATTTTATGATAATGTTTAACTACTAATGACTGAGTTTAGTTAGTGGCATACATAGAGCTGACTAATTCAGTTTTGCAGGCTAGCCAATGAAAATATTTCTACCTGATTACTTATTTTTGAGTTAAACAATTTTTGTAAATTTGTTATCTCAGAATGATGCATAAAAATCTGCAAAATGTACTAAATGTTGTGTATTTTCAGTGAGAACCAGAGAAGAAAGTGAGAGCTCTGTGGGTCTCAGGTTCGCATTGTGTTTTTTATGATTATAATAGAGTTATTGTTGATACTGTCATTTATTGCTATTAGACAGTGCCTGATCTTGTCATCTGAATTATTGGCAGTATTGGATAACCTGTAATGTAATGTAAGTAGGTGGAGATCATGCTTAGTTGTGTCTAGTTGTTGGCGACTGTTGTGCAGTGAGTCTGGTGAGATAGAAGATGAAATTACTGACCTCATTCAGCACATTCAGAGAATTCACTGTCTGGAGAGTAAAGGCTGTGTCTGCTACGCAGCCAATGAAAACCGAGTAAGTACTGCAGTGTCGTACTGTGACCACAACAAATTGCAGCGGCAATTTGTTGCAATGTTTCAAACAGAGTACTATGTCAGCATCTTGTGCCAGCAAGTAATGAGCTGAAAGCCGTGTATCATCGTTATATGAGGAAAGTTGTGGCACCAGTGATATGGAGTTAGCTCTCGTGGCTGACTTGATACTGTTGAAATAGTTATGAGCACCTCTGTCTGAACCATCAGCAGTACTGCATGCCTTTATGCATTGTCACCTTTGGTCAATTTGTGTGCTAAAAATGGTGTGGAGATAGTGAAGGTAAAGTCAACACGAAGAACTCTGTTGTCGTCTTCCTAATCTATATGTTTATGTACATCAGCATGGGCATGTGTGCAGTAAAACTTCGCTCTGCTACAACATCTTGCAGTTTGTAACTGCAGGTAGCATCTTATAGATGTGATTCTGTAAAATCGTTGTTGTATTTTATGTGCTGTTTGGATGCAAACACAACAACAATATTATTACAAATGCACTTCTGGAGTTGTGCTGGATTAAAGTTTCCCAATTCTGGCCATAGCTGGATTTGGTCTTATTTGCATTGGCAATCTGCTGATGCCAGATTTGTTACTTCTTTATTTTAGTCAGAAATGAGCAGTCTGTTGCTCACATAAACAGCTGATAGATGTCGTACCATTGGGCCTATGTTAGTAATATTCATACTGCACATGCTTACAAGCTCTTGTTAAGTTCAAGGTATGTTTGTGGAAAGTAAACAAAGCAAGTTAGTGGTGGCTGTTGCTTGGCAGATTGTTTGAAAATGATAAGGATAGAATATTCCAGTGTTGTCATTTTCTCTCTTTCTGTAACATTTTGAGAATTTAATGAATATCCAGCCAAAATTTTGCTGGAGCGAAAGTTTGCCTGAAATTGGAAAAAGATTAGGGGTGTAGCTGGATTTTTGAGCCAAAGTGTAGTGCGCTTTACCTTTAAAGGTAATAAATTTTATCCCTGTAATCAGCAGTAACCCATCAGAGTATTGTACTCGGTTTGATAGTGAATTAGAACTGCAAGCCTATGTTCTGTTATAGAAGAAAATGAGTCATATCGCTAGTAATACTATGATTACTACTGGTTATTTCAGGCGATGCACATTGGACAGCTGCCAGTTGAAGTGATACAGTACATACTGAAATGGGTCATCTCTTCTGATCTGGATATTTACTCACTTGATCAGCTCTCATGTGTAAGTGTTTAGGCTACAATCTACAGTCTACACCCTTATTGCTTAGATATTGATAAATAATTTACTTTGGGTATCATATTGGTGTGTATGAATTACAGCTCAGATCCACTTCATCAGAATCCTCTTTTTTGTATCCCTTTTGATTTGTCGCTGTCTGGTGTAACTTAACACATGAAGCTTACAACTTTTTGACGACATTACTGTTCCATTTTTGCCACAGCACTTGTTGTTATGGCCCACATTTTGCCCAATTTTGCAAGTCACTTTTGCACAATTTTGTTACTTTCTGTGTGAAAAATAGTTAAAATTTTATAGCTTAGTGAAGTCACTATATTATAGCCCACTTGGCTAAGTTGCCGACCGGGCTATATATTTTGTTTGCGTTAATTTCTTTCTTTTCTATCTTTAATGATTCCTCAGAGACAAATTATATCAGGATCCGCTGTACCGATTTGGCAATCTTTTCACCGAATGAAAGCATTTTGGGTGCAGATAATCGATCTGGACCTCTTTTTTCGATATCTCAAGGGACGTTGCCATGGCAACCAATTTTGCGAAAAAAATGGCAAACTACCACATTTGCGTCGCTCTGGTATTCAGAAACGGAATGTGATAATGCCATGTATATGCATAATTTAATAGCATCACTAATGCCACTATATTGTGTAAAATTTTGGTGCAGATCGGTCCAGTAGTTTCGGCGGAGAACAGCCTAATGGAAATTGCATTGCATGTTCAAGTCGTGGTACGACGTATATTGTCGAATATCTTCGGATATACTGGACCAATTTTCGCAATCTTTTCACCATATGAAAGCGCTTTACGTGCACGTGATGGGCCTGCACCTTATTTTCCAATTTGTCAAGGGACGTTGCCATGGCAACCAAATAATGTTGCCATAATGAAGGCAAACTGATATTACGTGCATTCTTGGCACGTTCGCCAGATGGTAGCACGGTTTTGTTTCGCTACTGCTTGCTAGGGGGCCACACTGCAGCGCTGAATGGGCTATGTGCTATGCTTTGCCATGCACTTCTAGTTATGAATAATTCGATTTCTCTGCTTTTGAAATATTGAAAATTACAAACTATGTTATTTTCATTTACTTTAAATAAATTATTTAATAAATAACATGTTTAATTTCCTTGAAAAGTATGAAGAATCTGATTTATGTATGATGATGCTGGTGATTGAAGTCTGACAGATATGATATAAAGATGAAACAAACTCATTTGTAATCGAGTATAGAGTAGTTTTAATTGAACAGCTGTCAAATGCATTGAGAGGACACTTCATGCTGTAAAATAAATAGACACAACCGTAGATTGTCAATGTGGTCAGTCAGCGGTCTATTAGCAGACTTATCTATTAGTCTCATCTTACATGAAATTAGCCTCTTGACTGATTGTAAAATGTAGAACATCGAGCTCAAAAAAAGTTTCAGTTAACAGGTTGTGACACAACAGAAAAAGGACTTGAACTTGAGAGCTTGATATGCACATAAATTACTCCGAGTGGTGTAATCATGTTATGATGTCACTGCCAGTTCTAACAGCCTGTCTGCAAATGTGCGTCACAAGTTAATGACAGTTAAGTCAGCAGTTATGACGTCACTGGTCATTTTGTTATATTCTGCAGAATTCCACAGAAACGTGAAAATATAGTAGTGAAGTGCAAACTCTGTAGCTTGCTGCAGGCCATACTTATTGACCATATCAGTCTGTTGCATACTACTTATGATATTATATTGATGTGCAGTTGTTGCATCTTAATAAAGATTACTTACTTACTTACTTGCATACGTGACTGCATTGCTAAAACTGCCTGTAGATTGTGCGATAAGTGAGTATGGTGAAACACGTGTGTGTCTTACGATAGGTCTGTCGAGGTCTGTACTTGTGTACAAGAGACGAGGAACTGTGGAGACTTGTGTGTCTGAGGTATGCATCGGTGAAACACGCAACATCCTGCTTGTGTGATTTCACTCTCACTGTTTTCTTTGATGTAAGAGAACTTATAGTTTTATCTCAAGTGAGGCAAGAATTTCTTAGTTATTCACTAGTTTTTTTTCTGAATTTGTAGAAATTTTCACAGATTATGGATTTGATGTAGCACATTAATCGGTGTAGTTATTGGTATGCTGAGTGTTCTTTGCTTCAAGCTGTTGTTTGTGCATGTGAGGCAGAGTATGGACATTTGCTTAGTACAGTGGTGTGGTTTGTGATATAAGTAATGTTTCATATTGTGCAGAATATGGGGCATAAATTGTGGCACAGCGGACAAGTATGGATCTTATCGTAACATGTACCTGCAGAGACCGCACCTTAGATTTAATGGTATGCATTATTTATTTTATATTGTTACTTATATTATCTGATTATTATTGCATCTCACAAACCAAAAAAAACTCACATGCAGATCATGAAGCATGTAACTGTGATATGCAAATCTGAAATAAAATTTTGCATTTATGTCTGAGTTTTATCCAGAAAAATATTTGAATCATTTAGCAAAATTTCAAATTTACATTCAAATTGAAAATTGTAAGGTAATATTCGGTAGAAAGTTGACATAATGTTACATTGTACTGTTATCTATTATTTTAGACATGATGCACTCCATACAGTCACAGTGCATGTGTGATGTTGATTAGTCAATAAGTGCAGTGTTTTAGCATTAAACTGCATCCGAAGCAGAAGTGCTTCTGCAGTTCACGTACTCTTTGTTTTATGTAAGTAAAAAGTAGCTGAATTGTTATGATTTAAATCTTTTTTTCTGATTGAGTTGTCAATATTTTAAATCTAATCCCAGCTCAAATCATGATCATTTAGATCAGATCTTTATACTTTACATTGAATCACTATATGTGTTCAGATTGTATGTAACTAAATCTAGTGGAGATGCTCTTTGCAGCCAATCTAATGGGTAATACTGAGGAAACTAACTCTAACAGAACACAACCAACTATTCACGAGGAACGCCAAGATGCTATAAAATAAAATAAGTGCAGACATTTGCTCGTAGTCATTATTAATGCCACATTAATAATGATAACGAATTGTTTGAAACTGAATGTACTGATGTAATTTGCATTTGTTGTATTTTTTTGCATATTTTGCTTTTTTTGTTGTAATATTATTCTAGGATTAATTTGCATTTATTGACATATTAATTAGCGCGAGAAGCAATATATACATCTCGCGCTTATGCCATGATGCCAGTCTGTCTGTCTGTCCGTCTGTCTGCGACAGAAGTGCATTGGCGCATTATAGCTAATTTAGGTTTCAAATTCCAATCCCACTTTACCGCGCAATGGCTGCCGTGCTGCTGGCGGGCGCCGTGCTGCTTGCGGGCGAATCATCTCGCGCCATGCTAGCCAGTGCTAGACTCTCTTGTTTTACACTGAATCACACTAACCGTGACTCAAGACAATATTGTGTATGTACGGTTCAGGGTGTTACATCAGTAAATGTGTCTACTATCGGGCTGGGGAGAAAAGTTTAGACTGCTATTACCGTCCGTATCACCGTGTCGAGTACTACAGATATGTGCGCTTCTTTCCTGAAGGTATAATTAATAATATATTTTCTGTTTATGAAATTGTGTATAACGAGATGCCTTGTTAACGGTTGTTAGGCATCATTGCCAGTTGAAAATGATGGCTATTGCAATAGAAAATTTTCCACATAAAAAGAATTTTTTCTACCTACATCCAGTGATTTTAATTCGCAATTGCATAAATTATCGTGTTTAATGTAAAATGTTTTCATCAGAAATGCAGCAGTTTCATTGTTAACAGTCGATACTACCAAGAGTTAAGCCAACAGGTAAATGCTGATCTGCACTTCTGCAGTTGTGCAGATGTGGCATGGGTAACATGTGGATGGGTAAAATGCCGATATTTCTCTAGTTTGGGGGCAAGGACACTTTTTCTCTGCACTAGCAGAGTTCTTATTTGTTGATACGAGTGTTGTTAGTGCAATGGGTTAAAAGTACATTGGATTGAAGAGAGACATTATCATGTAATGGCAGTGGGCTTGGCAGATGTCAGTAGAATTGACATATAAAATTCTTTTTGTACCACGAAGTTTTACACATTTTCTAGACAGTAGTTTTGTTACTGATTTTTGTAGCAGTTTATCATACAGTATCACAGGATGCTGGATCATCAATCAATGAAAAAAATTTAGAGTAGTCAAAGTAATATATATCACTTCAGGAACCACTGTCTATGAGGTAAGGTCTATCGGTCCAGTATAATGTCAGGGAAGGAGCGAGAACAGATAGGTTTTCAGTCGCTGGTGAAACGTAGATAGAGTAGGAGCTGAAGTCACAGTGTCCGGCAGATTGTTCCAGATAAATAGCCGGCAGCCGGGAATGCCATATGTTTGTTGTCCACTCTGGTGTATTTACAGCTTAATGGATGTAACAGGTCAACCTGTGTTAGCTGGCACTATTGCTTGAGAACTGGAAAATTTTGTTGGGAGCAAATTTATATGTTTACTGCTCTCAACTTGTTGCTGCTCTCAACTGGCATGTTTGGATTAGGGAGAAGACATTGGAGTAATGGAGTTCCCTCTAATGGTGTTATCTATGCTGTCTCCTTACTGTATGTGAAGTTTTTGTTGTATTTCTGTTTTGAAAATGGACCAATGAACTTAAAGTTTATGTGAGGTAACAGACTGCATGATTGTCACTACCCTAAAGTGAAGTGAATAGTTTTGTGACTGTTTCAGGCAAAGTATTGATGCTGACATCGCCTGACAATCCTTATGTTGTCCTTCCACTTCTGCATTCAAGAGGAACTGCGCTTCAGGGTTTACTGTCTGGCTATTACAAGCTCACTGGTGATCAGGTGTATCTTGTAGATATGTAATTTCTTTGTACAGTCATGAGTGATTGATTGATTGAATTAAGGATGGCTTTATCTCCCACTCAACACAAAACATCTGCTGCTTTTGGAGATGTTTTCCCAGTCCGTCTGTTGGCTAGTAGTCAATCTACACTCAATAAATCTGTTCAATGTTGCTTGTACTGTAATGTGCAGCATTGCAGCCATTATCATGAGTAATAATTTAATTGTAGTTTAATGGGAAGTTTGATGTATAGTATCTGCTAGGTGAGCTATCATTCATAGCATTTGCTTTAACAGTGAGCAAATGTATGTGTATGTTTATGCAAGGTCACGTTGGTTCTTCAGAGAGTGCGACCAATGATGGAATATCAGCCAGTATACAGATACAACAAGAGATCGCGAAGTGTTTACAACATTGAAGGTGAACAGATGTTTGATGCGGTAAGTTTTTTTGCTGTATTTTTGACTGATGAAATGCTTAAAGTTGTTTTTCAGTAGCGTCACATACTGCATACCATGGCAGTTTGCTGCCTTTGTCTGTTAACACTCTTGGATTGTTTGTGTTGGAGTGACTTAATATATCATCAAACTTTTTATTACCACAAATTTTCTTATTCTAATTTTTTTCATACCAGAGGTCGTTAGGAAAATTTGGATGCATTTACCATTGTTTGCAACATTATGTACCGGCGTACAACTGTAACATCAAATGTTTGTAATTTTCGCTCCTATGTTTAAAACAATCTTGACATGCACTTATCTTCTCATGCAGTAATTTAGTGTTAATTACATCTTTATATGCATTAAGGAGAAGGACTGTCGTATTGTCGAGTAGCACATGTCTACACGTGACATACTCAATATGGATAGTCTTGTCGGTTGCTGATATCAGAAGCAGTGAATGGATGTAAGTTTAATGTGCATCATGCCTCGCATAGTTTACAGAATGTAGTTATTTTTACACCATTAGGTTTATTTTAGTTTGCCATGTTTGACTTAATTTTCTAATGCCAGATGAGTAATATGTTAACTGTTGAAACTGTGCAGGAGTTTGTCGTGAGGCCTGTGAGAGATCGTGCTCATTGGCAGCTTGTGTGGACACATTATGCTGTGCGTACGTGTAACAGGTAAATAATTTGTTACTACAGGTAGTGGTTCAGCTGCTGTAATAATGATACTGCAGTCATTTTAAAGTTTGCTTCATAATACTGTGGCATTTGTACCACACACCGAGCTATTGCAAATCAGATAATATATATATGCCATCATAACTCACTGTCGTTTGGTATTTTCGGTCCGACACTTGTGATAGATGTCAAAGCAAGTGACATAGTGTCTCAGAAACGGTGGAAATAAGCACACACGTTTACTACAGATCTCCAGCAGGTCAAAGTCGTGTTATTTGTTAACAGCATACTACAAATCTGTATGCACAAGGTACAGTATGGACTCTAGAATGCAGCAACATGTATATGTTAAATTTACCAGCTAATTTGATATCTTACCATTTTTGGTCATTATTTTCAAATGTCATAAAATGTCTGGTATGACGTTTTCAGAGCAACGAGAGAAGAGAGCATTACCGAGTTTGAATTAAGCAGCAAGAACTACCCGCCTCTGCTGTTCTCGCGCGTCAGAAGCTTCTCCGCAGTGTCTTTGTCTCCTCTCCGCTGAACTTGTATCCCGTGTGCATGACTGCAATGCTGAAATGTATATACCACAGATTTGTTGCACTCTATCGTCAATGCCCAAAGGTGCAAGTTGTCGTAATTAGTTTGATATCATGTGGATTAAACTGCTACTTACCAATTAGTACAGCTCACACGAGAATGTTAATTGTCAGATGTACTGAATATGATGGGCATTAAAAAAGTTTTAAGTCTGGCTAACTTGGGCTAAATTTTTGCACGTACAAAATTTTACTCTTTTTATAGTAACAGACTTGCAGTTGGTTTGTGAAAATTTTGTATTGTCTGCTGGTGTAGTCTTTTTGATCTCCGGTTCATTTCCTATGGTGTGCTTGTACAGTATGTCTAGTTTGCAAAAGATTCCTACCGTGCATAGATCAAATTTTTGACACTGGAGACAGTTCAGCCACAGAAGATGCACGTTTAAATGTGTAGTGTTTATAGAACAGCTGCTGACCCATGGTTAGTCGGTG
>Ga0209782_1001462_pt1 | contig 12346 bp, 12 predicted proteins | sample WorMetmaBAHAMAS1_FD_187390 | JGI IMG/M metagenome (GOLD analysis project Ga0209782, IMG submission 187390) | Marine gutless worms symbiont microbial communities from Max Planck institute for Marine Microbiology, Germany - Inanidrilus... | ecosystem: Host-associated > Annelida > Digestive system... | reverse complement strand
TCCGTCCGTCTGTGTGGGTGTGTCTGTCACACTTCGGTATTGTGTAAAAACGGCTAAACGTAGGATCACGCAAATAATGCCACACGATAGCGATATTTTGTAGTTGCAGAATTTCTACTGACAAGCGTGTCGCGCGGTCCCTCTGCCATAGCAGAGCCACTTGTATCAGTAAAATATATGCCACATCCATATTTTCAACCGCATTAATGAAATAAGTTAGCTATGTGGTACTTATAAAACACACAGCAATTTAATGGGGTATTTTCCAGGACAATATTGGTAAGCTGGCACCAGAAAGGTAAACCATTCTGGATTTTAATGAAACAAGAGATTATGGGGAGGCAGTGCCATCAGCTGGATCATATACAGATCATTTGAACCTTATATATCTGGATATACAACCACATCAGCACCTCACCACTCAATGTTTACAGGCCATATGTTCTTCCTGATGCCTAACCAACAGTGTCACGCACTGAAAGACAAAAATGCTGTACTTCTACAGCTGCGAACAGACCACCAATATACCAGAGCAGGCAGCCAGCAACAATGCTTAACTGCAGCATCCCATGAAAGAACCGCAGCACTTACTGAACGGTCTTATCAGTGCGAATGGATTCCAGTGCTGAAGGATCTTCTGTTAGAAGCTGATGCAGTCCAAGTGCAAACACAAACACTGCATCATACGCGTATGTTGCATACGACGAGAACTCCCAACCCTGTGCATGACACGTGATCAACAGATGCAACCACAAAATAGTCTCAGCCAACACTACCTGTCGGTAATATCACATTATTAGAATACACAAAATCACAACACGGATAAATAAGAAGTAATTAAAATTGGATGAAATTAAAATTACATGCATAGTGTGCAACTACTTCTGTAATACTTCACATTATTTCTCAATATACTTTAGTAATATTAATTCAACAACTGTTTCAATTTCACAATGTTGTAACCAAGCAGACTGATCTTAAGTCACATTAGAAGCAGATTATAAACAAGTCTTCTTTAAAAGTTAACAGCATTAGAAATTATACATGATTTGTACTTTGAAAAACAGACCATAATGAAAAAAAATGAACATTACGAGCACAGTCTACTACACAAAAATGATGTATGTATACAAAGCTAAGCTATAAAATGCTATAGAAGCAGAATGCCTTTTGAAACTAACCAGTGCCTGCAGGTGTTCAAGGTAAGCATCCAGCCAGTTCCGAACAGTGCAGTTGCCAACAATCGGTGAATTCTCTTCACCAAGAAAAGCTGTTGTCAGGATGAAATGACCCTGGATGGCCGACAGCATCTCGGTTGATGTACACAGAACTTTCTCAGTCGGAAACGCGGCATTGTGTTTATCTGTGTCCCACCAACGTTCGGTGAACCACGCAGGCAGGAACCACACGTAGCCGTACTCGGCTGTCATTTGCTGCAACGGAAAACATTTCAAATGAACCGTCAGTCTTTAGGCCCGTTTTTGGTCGCCTACCAGGACCTAACAGGGCGTGGCTGTTAATTGTTTATTTTTCACGCTAGACTAGTTAGCTTTCGGTATATTACTCACGTGACTACCATGTTTACATACCAAACACGTACCAGGTAGGTCCTGGTAGGCGACCAAAAACCCGGCCTTTTATAGCAGCACACTTTTACACATGTATTCTAATTACAAAAAGTACTAATTCAACATTAGACTTTTCTACCAAAATTAGTAAACTTGCCAAAGTAACATATGTCTCAACGTTATGTCAGTACTCACTACCCAGATTAAAACTTACAAGTAAATAGTAGTCAACTCACTCATATAAAAGAATCTCATTTGCAGCAAATACTTACTCTGCGGTATGCTTCACACAACACAGCTCTTGCTGAAGTTTCGTATGCAGTAAGTATTATAATATTGACATTTTTCTTCTTTAACTCATCAACTTGCTAAACATCACATTTGACATTCAGAAAATGAAACACGGCTATATGCATGTAACAAGTCACAAAAAATTATAACAACAAAACAGAAAATGAGACCCTAGTCAGAAACAATTTTCTCTGTTCAGAAATAAAATTTTATTAAATATCAGACAGCAATCAAAGAATTTACACCACTATAAGCTACTGGATATAAGAGCATAGTGTTGTTAGCAGCTGCCAAATACAAAAAAATTCCTAGAACCAGATAACCCAAACTGTAATTAATTGTTCTTAGTACTCAGGTATAAGATTTGTAATTTCATGAACTTTCTGAGTGATACTGGTGACAGATAGAATGACAGACAGACAGACAGACAGCACCAGAAACTAAGACAACTTTGCATACATAATAAGTACTAGTATTGCTGTTATCAACAAAAGAATGGCAATAACTGTACTTGTTACGTATGCAAAACACGCATTATACTTGTCATAATCCTCAAAAGTACTTTACCTTTCCGGCTTCATTTAATGTAGCCTGCCGTGACATCTTGCGATCAAAAGGAACACGAATGGAGTGACTCAGAAAAAGATCTTTGAGAAAAGAGTTGTACTCCGGGAAATTTTGACCATCAGCAGCAAGAAGAGCAACACGCTTCCAGTGCCATCGCCGAAACAATTCTATGTACACCTCTCTGCAGTGGGAACAAAAGAACACCTTCATCATAACAATATCATCCACTTAACAAGTCTATAAAATATATTCACACTAAAAACAGCCATAATAAAGACGACAAATATGTCATCTTACACAAATTTTGTTATCACAGTCTGTACAAACCAGCTGTACATATCCGCAAGGAAGGCCACCAATTGATGAATCGTAATGAGGGCAGATACCAACGGAGTCACACCTACGACCATTTTCTTGATGTGACAGCTGATCGTCGCATCAAGATCCGGAAGAACTGATAAAGGTCTCGTGATGAGACCGAAACACCATGGTAATTAAAGAATTTGGTTGTGATTAATGAATTCTTGTCCGTACATCGTTTTACAAACCAAATGAATCTATTTCTAAAAAACAGCTGTAAATGAGTTTACGAACCCATTTTGAAGGATATGTGGAATGGTACGAAAGAAGAGTGGATACATGGCTCGGTTGGCAAGGTTTAATGCCTCAGCACTGTAACTGATGATGACCATGTTGAAATGCTTCGACACTCCGGCAATAGGCTCCGCTGTCTCGGAACATCCGGGACCTGACAGAATCAGTCAGCCAATAGAAATTAAAGACTATGTTGAACATGGACAGTCTTATGTAATGTCCTCTGTGCCTCAAAATCTACCAGTGGATTATCATCATCATCTGCTGGAGATACTCAGCAAGACATGCGCTGGACACCCACCAGATGATTCTCATAGTTGTAAAAAGACCAAAAATTGATAAAACCACCCATGACCTAGCAAAAAATCTATTGTTTAGGCCACATTAAAATTTATGATAATGATGATGCATATAAGCACTAACAGACCACTAGTGATGATGTTAACAGCCTAACTACTTTCAAAATTACAGTTTAGAATCAGAACGTTTGACCTAACGTCAAGACTGCTTATTGCTTACAGCATCATTCTTCATAAATGCTGCTGCAGCATTATAACAACAATGTCATATGACAGTCTGATCAACACTATTACTCTGTACTGTAAAAATACAGCAAGTCACAAACTCACAACACAACCAAACAGCATGTTAAACACAGCAAGCGGTCAGTTCTGCAACATAAGGCTCAGTATAGTTCAATAACTTCACCTTAACACAAATTCACCTCACTTTACCATAGATGCTGCAGAGTGCAGATATCAGTAGTACAAATGCTCTGTCTTCACAATAACCTCCAAAAATACCAATCAAACAAAAAACCGCTTCACGGATCTAAAAAAAATTAGAACTTTTAAAGTTTTTACCAAGAATTCCAGCAACAGGATGCTCTTCATCGACAGCATAGTGGAGGAAGTGTTTCATGGCAATGTCGACCTTGCACTCAGTATCCTCAACCAACAAGTCCAGCTGATAGTTGCCAAGGATACTGCTATCTCTGTTGATGTATTCAACTGCCATCAATGCTCCTGCAAAATATGCCACCATTCAATAATTCATACACTACCATTTTACAGTCAATCCTGGTTTTATGATACCTAGTAGGTAGTTCCCCTAATGTTACTCAATGTCAATCCCAGTTAGTTATGCGAGTATACAACCATCGTATTCAAAACCAGTCATGCATAGCAACCCAGCCTGGCCATTCCTGCGGTGGTTCTGATAACATTAGCCTGGAGATAAACAATATAAATAACCAACTCTCTGAATATGTACAACGCTTCCACTTTCCACCATCGCCTCAAAACCCACAACTTCAAGCAGGCCTTCCAACCAACTTAGCACCTTCCTCTGCACCTCAGATTCAGCATCAGCTGACCAATGTGCATGTTTCGAATACATATTTACTTACTTACTTACATACTTACAGTGTAAGCAAGCTGTACTATATGCTACAGACAATAAAAGTATATTTTAATAATGTTTTATCACCCGCATATTAACAATATAATAGGTTTATTTGCAGAATAACGTTTTTACCTGGAACAATTCCCGGCTGTCTCCAGAATGGACCGGCCATCGGAAACAAGCCACCGAGGTAGATCATCTGTTTGCTGGACACCAACTCTGGAAGCCATTCTGACCACACGTCTTCGTTTTCACGCACCCAGTTACACGCAGCGTCTTCCAGATAATCCACTCTCTCGGCCAAACCCACGCTGGAAAAACCGCTGTTGACGTTCATGAGATGTTCGTAGTTCATCAGCAGCAACTCGAGGTCGGTGGTGGAGAAATGCAGCCGTGAGATGAGACGATGGGCTTCGGGCGTGTGCGTCTGCAGACGTGACCACATCACTTTCGTCAGCTGGTGAATCTCAAAATCGCACCCGGAGCCGGCATCGTACGACAACCCGCCATCACACGACGGAAAGTGCAGACGCGAGAATCGACCGTCGGACATCAGAATGTTCGGTACCCAGCTGAAGAAGAGAACAGGACGGCCACGTGAAAAGTGATCGCGGACCACGGCATCTAGGTGGCTGCCAATCCATGCCACTGTCGCCTGCAGCCCAAGACTGCGGATCTGCTCCAACAGCTCCGAACCATACAGCTCTGTTGCACGACAAGGCACACGTTAGAAAACTAATCCACGAATATGCAGATTCTATTAAGTTAATCACAAACATATTATGGTGTATTATAATGTACACGCAAACTGAGGCAGTTCTGTTGTTATGATCGCTGGTATCAGTTTACACTTTCAAACACTGGTTACTTGCTACTGCCACGGCCATCAACACAAATCATTATCGACCGCACAGCAGAGGAGATAATACGTTTGGTAGCGTCCGTGTGTGTGTCCATCCGTTTGTCTGTGAGCACTCTCCTATTTGAACCGTTTGACCTTGATTTTTGGCATGAGGGCCGACCTTGACCTTGGCTAGCCTGGGATTGTAGGTCAAGGTCGTAGGTTAAAGGTAAAGGTCAAATACTGAAAATTGTTTACGCTCTCCCGTTTGGACCATTGGTGCGGAGCAGGTCAATATTAGGACTCGTCTTGCCGACTTCAGCCAATGAACATTACCAGTCCAATGGAATTGTCTGTTTGTCAGTGATCAGGGGGCGTTCAACGTGTTGCGCGTAAGTGGTCGATCAGCTTTAATGTTTGCAGCATGTGAGAAGCAGTACACCTATGTGAATATACAATGGCATTTGTAATTAATCTAAGGATGCCTTGGGTAAACTGCAACACCGGCTGCAGGCAATGATTTCCCAACCACTAGCAGCAGGATGTAGTTGCTAGTGACAACGCATCAGAAAGAAAGATGGTTTTATGATTTGACCTATGCAAAAATAATACACCATCACCCAACCAAGTGTAAGAGGTCTTACTAGCTGAGATGCCAGTAGATGTAATTACCTGGATAACTCGACAGCAATACGGCACAGTTATTTGTATGCTGATGACAATGCTGACTCTGATAAAAGCCGTTATGACAGTCGGTAGAGAGCTCATCGCAGTACGTCAGACTGCTGGACAAGTCGGGTCGTGTCAGGTACTTGAGCATGTCACGTTCGTTACTAAGATCAAATACACTCGACACGTCAGATAGCCGCAGAGCCCTCCAGTGATCAACAACGGAATGAGATGCGTTCCAGTGCTCGCTGACTACAGAAGACGACATGAACCAACCAAACCTGCACACCATGGTAATGGTCCACTCACTCGGCAATGTTAACAGTGCCACATCACAGCAGTACAGTGAATGAAATGCACAATTAAGAAATGTGAGCATTACATTCTAAGATAGGGTATGTATCACAATCGTTGCTCAAGATAAACACACAGCATCAGTTACCGCCACAGCCACAAATTAGACTCCCTGCTGTTTCATGCAGTGCCCCTGGACAAAATATTCACCTAGGTATGCCTTTATCGCCAAGCAGTATAATTTTTTACAGATTAAATGACACTGATGCTCTATGGCTGAAAATGGAAAGGCAAATATGGTTAACTCAACTTGTGGCTCACGAAATATGTACATGCAAGATAAAACTGTGTAATCCTTCGTTAATACTTGTTATATCTGAACACTTTAGTAATGACGTATCATATAAAATTGTTGGAGAAATCCACAGTTACTAGTATTAGTAAAGTGTGAAGTTGTGAACCAATGTGTGAGTATATTTGTGTGCACAATGCTGGATGTGGGGCAACAACATACTGTCAATGCATGCAACACCTTCTCACCTTCTCCTCACACAGTCAAATGCCATCAGGCTGCATTGCAACAGACACAATCACACAGCACTCAATGACGTACCTCCATCAAGCCACACTGCAGTGCCATTAGTGACAAGCAGCAGTGTGTGTGTGTGTGTGTGTGTGTGATTTAATTTAAGTAGGCATTAACCATAACCATAACAAGTTCGAATCACTTCTTGAATTTAATTAACTCTCCAGTGGTCCACAATCTATCTATTCCACAAATATCATGAAAATCCGCCCACCACTTTTTGAGTTATTCTGTTAATAAACAGACAGAAAAAACACGGGTCAAAACATTACCCCACCAACCTGCAGCAGAGGTAAACTAACAGTAACAATAACCTTCATCATCATCATCAATATGATTACGGACAAAATTTATATAGCTCTTCAGAAGCAATGTTGATACCACAGAAAGTTTCCATGGTCAGTTGGTGAATTTCAGCAGTAGACGGAGAGTAACAGAAATCACTCAATCAAACCCATCAGCATCCAAAGACTACTAGAACTGCAATTTAGTACTCAACCCAACAGCTAACACATAATGTTTCCAACTCACTGAGGTATGTAAACAATTCAAACGAGGTATAGTACGGCTGCTGTCAGTTATCAGTGTCACAGTCAAAAGACAGCCTACCGTCCAGATGATCCAAGAGGACCTCCACTGATGACATGACGTTCATTGAGCCAGTATTCCAGGCTGAATCCAGCAGGCAGCCAAACTTCTGTGTTCACCATTGTTGCCGGACCCCCATCTTCCCGCATCCTATGAATTAGCATCAACGCGTATCTCATATCAAACATGCAGTCCTTAGTGGAAAATATGAAAAATTATACTGATCATTTACCTTGAAGCAAACTGCAATCCACTCGTTATGGCCAAATGCATGGCTCAAAACTCAAAAGTAACCACTAACCAAATTATACTTGCTAATATCTGACCAGCAAATGTATCACACAACGCAGGCACCGCTCATTCTATGACCTTATCACATTAGCAAAATCACTGCCTAAAGACGTTCTTGGCCTTTAAGGTTAAGTGCAATTTTTACTGAAATGACATCAAACCAACTGCCTGATTCCAAAACAAATTTACGTTAAACCTACTATCTAGGATTCACAGGTTTAACATGACATGCGACTAGTTGATAATGAATAATCTCCTCACTACAGAGGCGGGAGATACCACTAATCAAACTGTTGCATATACACTACTACTACTATATTGACAATCACCATTTAAGAATTTCAAGGGTTGTTCTATAGCTAAGTTCCAAAACAGCGTCATTCTGTTAATTTTCAATATATGAAAAATGTGAACTACACATTTTGTACAGAATTTAAAAATCTTGCCAGTAGCAAGTTTCATTATGATTACATCAGTGTGGTGTCACTAATAAAGTTAAATATGATAGTGTTACTGTTGAAAGCATCCCATAAGCAACAGTGTTCTGTTATTTCTTTCAACGGGCAAAAAGGACTGGCACAAATCGTATTCACACATGATATGCATCCACAGTCACTGATGCACAGTGCTATATAAGTTAGCTAAACGTTAACCAAAACTGGCCGAGTTACAACTAATGTAAGGCCACTGAGTAAGCAGTCTAGAGACTGGATAACTGTCAGTTTCTGATGAAGCTCAACGCCAACACATACCGTGTGAATCGATTGAGAGCCCGAGTCGCATCGATGTTAGCTTCGGCATCAACTAACTCAACTTTGGAATAGCCTAGTACATCGAGCAGGAGGATTCGGAGCACCCTGCTGACGAGCTGATGGGACGGCCGGTCACTGGTCTCAATGCGAATGGGAAGATTGTGTCCACTATGGTAGAAATTACGCTTCGGCGTCACCTCTGTATCGCACAACAGTTACAATCACATGCCAACAAATAATGAAGAATTTTCACATTATCTGCACAACCGTTATTCAGCTGACTCGCGAACATGAGGTAAATATGCCTGGGCCCAATACACAGTGGTCTTGCAGGACAGTTATAAGCTAGGCTGCCGTTGTCCTCACAATGAAAATCATCAAAACATTGCAATCAGTATTCTGCACTCACTCGATGTGAAGTGTATCACACAGCAACAGCACAGCAGATAGCAATAATATAAGTAATAATCAACACATACACTACAACACCACTACAATAAGCAACAACTGTTATCTGACCGTCAAAAGTTTGTACCTGGTCGATCAAAAAGACATCTGTTAGCAGCAATAATAAGTTCCACGAGCACCAGAAACACAAACAGTCTGTACCACCAACGAACATCAAAGGCCATCATTATTACTGTGTGCCACTGAGAGACACCAGACCACAGATGTTCAGTGCTGATCAGGTGTGAATGATATTGCAACTTGCAAGTATACGTATTAACTCATACTGCTCTGTTACTGTTGTCATTCATCTCCTGCAAAATAACAACTTCAAATATATACTTGAACAAGCGGCACATGACTATAAATAAGGTAACTGCCACAGATTCTGGGACACATCCATGGGTCCACATCGTTAAGTGAATATACAAAATAATTATAGTGTAAGCAGTTTTTTTTCTACATGCATATACAGTATGGTGACAGTGAAAGTAACACTGTGGAGGAGAACTCCTGAGTTTTTTTCCTTATCCACGTGTGACAGAAGCCATCAACAAGGGCATGTAAGCACTGAACTTGGCTCCAACAAAATCATCCAGTTCTTAACTTGGGTTGCCGACAAACACCGGTTAATTCACTGCAGCTAAAGACATACAATGGAAGTTCCAAGAAAGCAGAGTGGTCCATGCACATCTCCACAATCAACATGCAGTGTGTTTATCTTTCGTTACGATGACCAAAGTCTAACGTTTGTCCTGATGATTGATAAGGTATCAATGACTATACAGATGCTTATAGTGAATCACAGCCAAATCTCACTCACTGCCAACACGAAAGGACCAACACCCCCCTCCCTCATCTCCAAGTCCAGTGAGATAAACATAAACATACTATGCATATCTTCTTGCCTGTGATGGATGCAGAAATGATGAGGCCAGTGCCTTATTTTCCTTGGTTGCTTTGCTTCTTTAGTACTCTTCAGACCATCGTTTGACAGAGAGGCCTTGTGCCATTATTCCCCAAAGGTTCTCGACTAGAACGAATGCAGGAAGAAAATCAAATGGTATCTGGCTAAAAAAGGATTGTATGGCAGATGGCTGTTAGCATGGAGATGGTTGTTATAGTAATGAGCTAATGTACAAAGACTATTTAGCAGCTACATAAAAACTGCAATAATGGCTTTATTATCTTGAATTTTATTAACAATCTGGTGCAATCCATTTCATTTTACCATATTTCCACTGATAATTGAAGTCAACCATGTATAGTACACAGATTGCAAGAGGTAAAACTCGTCATACATTCATAGGCTGTAAACATGCTATGCGTATCTTCCTGTCTCACAATTCATGTTCCTAAATTCCACTACACAAGCGCCTGAAAAATTACGTTACTTTCTCTGTACATACTTCCCATAATCCACTGAAATTCTGTACTGGATCGATGTCTAAAATCAAATAGAGTAAACTGCAGAGTCCAACAGTCGTACTACATGGGTTTAATATGGCAGTCACAGACTGCATCACATAATCACATTAATCATTCAGCAGGCAGCAGGTCGCAGACACACTACTGCGACGCCACGTAATCTGATTAGACCAGAGTCAATCGAGGATATACTCGCCAGATGACGCCGGCGTCGGTCCAGCGGACTATGAAATATGAAGACGCCGAGGTGATGGCGAGATACTGCTGAAGACCCTACTGTGTATACTGACTGACTGGGTAGACACGCCAGACAAACGCCATACAGCAAGGAAGCTCACAATAGGGGCATGTTCTGTAGCTGAGGCGTTGGTATGGTTATCGGTTGCGTTGTGACTTTGTCTGTGTGAGTGTGTGTGTCTGTCTGTCTCTTCTGTCCAAGGCAAACGGCTTGAGCTATCAAAAACGAAGTTGGAAAGTCTGTAGAGATATCATGCATGATAGGCGCGCATTGACCCCGAGTTCAAAAGGTCAAAGGTCAATATCACAAGATTATCACAGGCCGGGCTTGGTCAAAGTAAGTAAGTAAGTAAGTACGAGTATACTGCTAAACGGCGCTACCTAACAAATGTCACAAAGCGCCGTGGTCCAATAACCGAAAAAAATGATTCTTTAAATGCCGTTGGAATTGTTTAAGAGAGTCACACTGTAGCAGATCAGCCGACAGATAATCGAAGACACGACCAGCGTTGATGAAACAATACTCACCTGGTCGCTCGCTGCTATACTGACCGTTCTCAAATTACATCAGAGGGTAACTGACGCTGCCATAAACAACTCAGGTCGGGTTGCACCATCCATACTTGACTTAAGTAGTCTTTAAATCTCCACTGAAATGCACAGAGATTTAAGGACTACTTAAGTATGGATGGTGCAAGTCGACCTCAGTCGCATTCAGCTTGGATTTTGGTTCCGAGCGAAACCTGCAACGAGTTGCGTTTTATGTTAGGTTTAGCCAAGTTTTAATTCGGCCCATTCTATGGGGCCATAGCAGTCCCCTCTGTCACGCGTTGTCGTTGTTGTGGACATCGATTTTACATTACCATTCACCAGGCGTCGCAACTGTCGCACGCCGCCTACGTATTCGGCTCATCTTGGTAGTGGTGTCGACAGTAGCGACACCTGGTGAATGGCAATGTACAATTAGAACAGGCGGTGTGCGGCGGCTCGCAGTGGCGAATGGGCCCAACATTTTTCAAATGCTTCTTGTTAACTTAGTAACCACAGCATCGCGGTCACTGTTAGGCCACTACGCGTCATTCTGGCGTTGTCGACACGCTACAGTAACGTGTTATATTCTAGCTCTCGCTAACACCTGCACAGATCAGTCTCGTCGCAGCATCTTATCACGCCGTGAATTAATCCAATCGCGCGAAAAAAGAACGTGTCCAACAAAGCGTGGACGGTTCTGAGAACTGAGACCTACCCAATTCAACTAGTGCGGGTCGGGGATATTCGAATTGGGTTTCTGAATCAAAGTGAAACCGGTTTTATACTTAGTGAAAAAGTCCAATCGATTTGCCAAGTGAATCTAAAACTGGTTTCATTGTGACGCTGAATTCGTTGTATTGTCTAATATCCCCCATAGGACATCATGCTGACCACGAAGACCGAACATGTGTGATGTTCAAACTCCAATGGTTCAATCTGTTCTGGATTTGTACAACAAATACACTAAGCAAATCAACCCAACGGCATTTAAGCATATGTGTCAATTAATCAATCAATCAAGACTTTGATAAAGGTTCACAAACTGCAACGAGACATGCTAAAATGACTAGGCTTATACAATATAATGACGAAATAACATTCAAGTAAACAAAACAAGTGGCTCTGCTATCGCAGAAGGACCGCGCGACGTGCTTGTCAGTAGAAATTCTGCAACTACAAAATATCGCTATCGTGTGGCATTATTTGCGTGATCCTACGTTCAGCCGTTTTTACACAATACTGAAGTGTGACAGACACA
>Ga0209782_1001461_pt1 | contig 12348 bp, 6 predicted proteins | sample WorMetmaBAHAMAS1_FD_187390 | JGI IMG/M metagenome (GOLD analysis project Ga0209782, IMG submission 187390) | Marine gutless worms symbiont microbial communities from Max Planck institute for Marine Microbiology, Germany - Inanidrilus... | ecosystem: Host-associated > Annelida > Digestive system >... | reverse complement strand
GTGTTTGTGTGTGTGTGTGTGTGTGTGTGTGTGTGTGTGTGTGTGTTGACTGTGTGTGACGGTGGCCAAACGCCTGTGCATGTAAAATGATCAAGTTGATTTTTCGGTGCAAGCGTTAGCCTATCACACATGACATGCAGCTATGCTTTGTATATTTAACTAATACCCACCAGTAACATAATGTGGAAAAAAACTCTGCATAAAATCTGAAATTTTGACAGCCTCAAGCGCAAAAAAAGCTATCTGGCGCTCGCTGAGAGAAAGGGGGCGTTGCCAAACCCTACAGTGGGGTGGACAATATATATGTATCTTTATTCACCATAGGTATGGTAGCATGAAATACAACAAAATAATAATGATAATAATAATGGGAACTAATTAACTTAACTAAACATACAGGTAATGTAAACAATACAATGCGAGGAAGGTTGTCTGGTGAAGGGGCTGTCCTATAAAAAATGACATTTTCCTTTTGTAGTGCGTGATGGTGTGGCGATTAATACTGTACCGTATGTTCATGCTGTTACAGAACAATGTTGAATCAGCACACGACCAATTTGGAATGGAATGGAATAGAATGGATACAGTCTAAGAATGTCCATCCCAGTCCACCCAGTTGCAACTCCCCTGCTGGGCCATGCTCCCCACACCCGCTAGTGAGGAAATATGGACGAAAGACAGTGAGAGATGATGAGAAAGTTGGCTTCTTCAACACGATGGGCTCACTGGGCTGGACACGTCTATCGGTTGCGTGTTAAGTCTTGTGATGATCGACTTATGGTTGACGGACAGACAGACGGATGAACAGATATCAGGCCATACCACATACCGCGCTATGCATATGCGATGCATATCGTCGCGCAGTAAAAAAATGATGACCTCACTCGAGCGCTAAGACTAGACGAGTCCTTCATGAGGGGGGCGAAGTTTGCGATGCACCATTTTCTTGCCTCAGAATAGTAAAGGAGGCAACAGATTTCCAGGTACAGATATGTTGTCGAAGCAATTAAATACATGTGCAGATATATCTATATTCACCACTGAAAACCAGCTTAGCATCGGTGCCGCTAAGTTGCATGCTTCAGTAAAATCACAGTGAAACATAAATGCCGAAAGAAGATAAAACTATGCTTTTTCTGCCCTCTCAGCTTCAAATATAGTTTACGCTTCAGGAAACGAAAACAGAACGAAATTAAAATGGGTCCATATCCTTGTGAAACTAGACTCATGCTGGCCATATATTTAATCTGGATGTAGAAAAAGGGGTACACAGATGAAAACTTTCACATGGCACCGGCATCTGACTGAGACATGAATCTAAAATCAGACTCGGTTTTCGATTACGCCTTTATTCAATTATTGTGCAAAATGTAATATTTAAAAATGCTTACACGACAGGGACATTTTAACCAATATACGCATATATAATATATCAAACATGTAGATGTTAGAAGACAAGCAAGCGTTGTCAGACGATATATGATTGTCTCCGATTGACAAAATAATAACTATTATACGCTCTATCTATCTTTAACATAAAATCAGCTAAGATGTACTGACGATGCCACAACAAATGCACACATCAGTACTGCAATAAAGCTAAACAATTGTTTTATCGGTTGACTACCTAAATTTCTACATGAGCATATAGTTCTCAGAATAAAGCATTAGTCAGTAAACACAAATAAATAATTAGTCAGAGAAAAAAAGTTAAATAGCTAACTCAATCAGAGCCTAGTCGTTGACTAATTCAATTATTTTGGTCAGTCATATTCACAGATGCGTAGTACAGTAAGTGAGCTAATTTAGTAACACAAAATGCAGCGTTCGTAAATTATTTCATTATACGCACAGTAAATGGTATAATAATTTTCACAAGATCACATTTTCAATCCACTGCATTCAGTAAGTAAGTAAGTAAGCGCAGTTATCGTCAAGAACCTCTAAAGCGCTGAATGCTTTAGTATCGAGCGAACAAATAAGTAAACGTCTGAAGCAGTCTGCACTGATCGTCGGGTCCCGGATGAAGTCCAGGAGAGAGTTCGAGACCGTGGGGCCAGCAACTGAAATTAACCGGGACACAGTAGTCCGACAGGTGCGCGGCCGTTCAGACACCGATGAACACCTGGGGGACATTAAGCCAGTACCCTAATTTGTTGTAGTTTAAGGCTCAAACTCCATTACTTAAATTTCTGGTGGATTTGTTGTATGCAGTCATACAACCAGTTGTACTGCAAATCCATAACAAATCGAAGTAATGGAACTTACGCAGCAATTTAACATGTCCGCCAATATTTCTCTATTTCTTCGAAACTGGAGTTAACTAGCGCGTGTGCCAAATTTCCTTTTAAAATATGTCAGCATGTTGGGTTTACGCACAGTTTTTTTTACGAAGTTTGACTTTACTGACGAAGTGAATTATTGAAAATTATTGGGAAAACAAACGATCATCTGTATGTTCTACACACGGTGCTGCTGACGACTGTAACAAGTAACAATAGTTGCAAACAATCAGAGAAATAAAACAAAAGTCTCAGATATCAGCTGTCAAACAGCATGCTTTTTCCAACTTACTCGCGACTACCTTCTCTTAGAGCGCTGCTACGTTCTGAAAGTGAATAAATGTTCGTTCATATCGGATACGGCGCCGCAACGGCGCCGCAACGAACGCAACGCACCGCATTCGACGTGAACGAACTGTAACGCAGACGAGCAGATTCCGACAACGAACAAAAATAACGTAATAATACGGCGAATCAGTCATATACAGCCACTTCACAAAAAAAACAATATCCACAGTCCTAGTCGACCAATTTGCGTTTGAAAACTATGCCGCTATACAATGGTGATCGGTTAATGGCATATTGTTACTCGTCTGCTGCAGATAAATCCACGCAGCGTAAGAAGTTACTCAGTCAATCGTGTATAGGCCTAGATGTTGCACAGAAGTCAAGTCGCCGAGTCCGGCGGCAACATTGCACATCACTATCAGCAGCCAGTCGCAAGGCATCGATAAAAACAGACGTCGACGACAAACGTACAGTCACTCACGCACTGACGGCAATCCTTTCACACCGGATGCGCAGTGCCGCCACGCGCAGCCAGCCGGATGCGGCGCGAAAGAACTTCTCTAACTTCACTAAGACACGAAATGCCCGCGCACGATACACAACAACGTTCTGGACCGAAAAGCCTCGATTCCACGAAGGCAGTTTCCTCGCAGCATCCTCGCGGACACGCCCGACATCCTCGTAACTTATGGCGTAACTTGTTGCGAGGATGTCGCGCGCGTCGTTCGCCGAATTCCACGAGCACGACACGCACGACTTGTTGTGGACGTGTTCGCGACACGCCGGACCATCTTGACATGTCGAGATGGTCTGAAAGTCGCTAGCATCCTCGTTCAACACGTCCGACACGCCCGATGTCCTTGTGACATGTTAGCGACATCCTCATGACATTTGCTACAAGGCTGCTAAGAGAAAACTGCTCGCGTGGAATTTCGGCTAAAGCGGTCGCAAAAAGTACCACCGTAAACTGTACAACAACGTAATCTCATACATCTACAGTACATAAAATTAAGCTATCTACACCGTACACCTATGACTTCGCCCGACAGATGTTAATATAACGACGCGATTACATACAGAATACGATACGAAAACGACGACAGGTTGCGATTTTGTTGTCAATTTTTGACGTACTAGTTTACACTGTTCTTTTCCCCTTTGATGCTTTTAGGCGAAGGGACAGCTTGGTCCAAACGTTCGCTATGGCCTAACTCACGCGGATATCAACATATAAAATATCTCAACATACATGTTATCGACGAGCACAAAAGTAGTATTATCGTTCTCATATCGTAGTCATACTGTGTTTATAATCGCAGCTCAACGGGATAAATTCGTATCAACGACGGAAGTCTGTAAAGTAAGTATAGACATTACATGAGACGGCATTACTTCAGACACGACGAATGGTGATAAAAAGAAGTTGAAGAACTAAGAAAGATGTCAGTGAGACGGCGATTCTGACGCCCAAACAATAGATGTTACTTATGAAACAATTGCGACTGCGTGTGTTCAAACGGCAATAATTAATATTCAGTAATACGTACATTAAATTAGAAAGTCAGAAAGCCCACACTCGAGGTCGTATCGACCACTTCAGAGAAACGAAAACCAACGTCATATAACACAGACATATGTCACGTCTTAACATTCATCGAATCATGTTGCGACCGTGAACTTCAGTCTATACGACCCTGATCTTCAAACTTAACCTGGACAGAGTCGAAGTGAACCAGCCTACAAAATACATAGATCAAAAGTCATTTGGTTCAGAAGTCATTGACACACACACGCACACACACACATCAGAACGAATGCTCTAACTGGACCACTAAAGTAGTCGGCAGTGAATAATTTCGCATCGTCGAACTGAGCGTGAACCAATGAACAGAGTGCATCCTTGTAGTTCATCACACGGTGATTAATGCTGTATATATACGAGATAATTAGTGACCAAATGGAAATTACTACATGACGACGATAACGGGCGGACGTATTGCACGAAGCACATCCACTGCACGACGACAAAAGATGTTAATTGAAATAGCAGTTTGAAGTACACTTATGATATAACAATGAAAACATCGAAACGTTACCGCTGACGAAGAAAATTACAACCGAACACGTTGCGTCCACCGACTTTTAGCGGCCTACGATCACTGTAAAGAGCCGTTCACACTACACACGCCGTGTGAATGGTCCACAACAAGAGCAAGTGTCAATCACGAGGCGCAATTGTTCGAGACAGATAACCGATGTTTTTCGGCGACGCATCACTCATCCGACCTTCAAAGACGAACAAGTCTAAAGGCCCAACTCAACGACAGGAGAGAGAAAAAATTGCCGACAGAACGAAACTTGTCAGAAAAAAATGCGCGCACAACGTGGGATTATTGCAGTGTCGTTTTTTCGTTCTTTTTTTTAGCTTATTCGGTACTTATTTTGCTCGAAACACTAGATTTACTTGCCTTATCTCAAACTCATAACTAATGCCGTGGTTTCATGTGCAATTCATTGTTGGAAAGCATGCAATTGTTGCAACGCGTTGCATACAAAAATTACATGCAATAAATTGCACATGATACAACGGCTTAAGCCTATACTTGTTGACGGTGTATCAACTGCTGGAAATTACTGCTGCATGACCCCTCGGCCGTCCATTCAAAGTATCGCTTAACGAAATATTGCAGACTAATGCAATAACTTCACAATTTCGCCACGCTATGAAAGATTAAATCGCTACCACTGCTGCATGGTTCCACGAGCGATCAGAAACTTCGCATTAATTTTCGCCAGAAAGATAGTGAAAACAATGCCTAAGTCATCTGTGGAGAGCAGACCGTCAGAGGCATCACAATATTTCACATGGATGAAAGCGCTAGCGACGTCAATGACCACGGCAATTGCAATCGATGTGTAGATAGGCAACTGTACATTCGGATAACGACAAGGCAACAATCGCTACAACCACGCAACGGTATTTTTGAGCATAAATCGTTCATTACCCTATTTAGCTTGACTCGCAAGTGAGCTTCGTAAAAAGTTGCAAACTGCCACGCGAGAAAGAACGAATAGCTGGATGACTTGACGAATAAAACTGTGTACCCTTGGTGAGATAAAGCGAATCGTATTGTACACGTCGATAAGACACGACTCGAGTACGCAAGAAGTACATATAACACGCAATAACAAGTATACACAGCAGTTCTGCCTTTACCAGATAAACAATTACAACCGACGAAGGTATTCTAAGAGGAAAAGCAGCAATCACATATGGATGGTGCAGCCACCTAGCGAATGCTTCTGACGCGGCGCCGGCGACGGCTTCGCTGCCGTTTCGGCCACTTCCGGCCTGATCAGTGGGTTCCATTTCCAGCATGGGTATTGCTGTTAGTGATCTATAGTAACCATAGCCCTAAAATGCACCGCTGTTGAGCTAGTGGCATGGGACAGACAGACAGACAGAAAGACATACAGAGGGACAAACGGAAGGATCACAGCACTGCTAAATGCCACCTACCGCAGGCGAGGACATGGGAATACTGGAAAAATACTTGAAAAAAGCAGCCAACAGAGATCGCCAATCTATGGCGTCAAATCGCGTACACTTCCGGTTAGAAACAGGAAACGAGATGAAGCACTGTGAGTAAAATAACACGACACGCTACTAATTTTGTCAGTTATGTTCCGATTTTCATAATAGTGTTTTAGCGTCGCTTTCACAACATGTTCACAACTTTCTGACCCCTTTCTACATGTATATAGCTCCGAGACCGACAGAAATTCCACTGAATATTTATTCAGTTCGATGATATAAGCGAGGTGATCGTAGACAGCAAATTTCGCCCCCGGTGCGCAATTGGCTGTTATTGTACACAACAAAATCATACACGCGGCGCCCCCTGGCGAATATGTTGGAAATAACATGCTGAAGTACGGCGCCGACGTCGACATTGCCAACGCCACGCTCTAAATGGCCCATTATCGGAAAACATCCACAAAACCGGAAGTATATAGCATAATTTTCGTCGTCGCTAAAGGACCGAGTCACGTCCACGGGTCGGTGTACAGAAAATTCGTGAAGTTTGAACACGTGGTTTTTAAGATGCACGGTACTAATGCGGCAGTAAATCGGCACAGAGTTGTTATACTCATCCTAAAACCTAACCCTAACATTAACCTTAATCCTAACACTACTTAATCTACTAATCCTCCTAAATCCTACTAACCCTAACCGATATCACGGTGGGATATTCACCTACCGCTACTTTACCGTTTACTGGCGCTTAGAGCGGCGTCAATTCTACCGCCGCTTTAGAATTATTATTTTAAGATATGCGAGGGGACAGACAGACAGACAGACAAACAGCCACGCTGACTGCAATACTCGGAGGCACCGCTGGGGGCTACGTAGCGATGAAATCGACACGGGGTGAAGGCGGAATGCCGTCGCGTTCGACAGTTTCGGTTACATGCCGTATAAAACTCGTGCTTCGCCGCGGTTCGAATCGAATTACGTCGAGGCGTTTGATCGTAGCGCCGATACGCAACGAGCGGCAAGCAAGCCAAGCGTGAAGAAAACCGTGACTTCGTGACGACCGAACGAAAGAGAGAGAAAAAAAAACGGCGAAAAACGCTCGCAGCCCGAGTGCAATCTTTCATCCGAGTCGACGAGACACACAAGACCGACGTCGGCGAAATCAGACACCAGAAACCTATGACGTCCGAACAGTGGGCCGCGCATAAATTACGATGACGATCGTCCCGCAGCCATCGCCTGCGTCCTGCCGTTCTTCTCGGTTTACAAAATCTTGCATTTCGAATTAGAATCCGCCTTTGTGTATTACGCTTTGCGTGTTCACTGGCTGTAAGGCGCGTTCAGATCAAATTCTAGACGGATTTGATCGGGGCGGTTCTAAGGGGGACAAATAACGCCAGGCCACGCCCCCACTGGCCCCTTAAATGAAACTTTTGGTGAATAGTAATTTGAGCCTCTGGTATGAAAATTTAGTGATTATATGTTGGTTTTATGTCCAAAAAACTGAACATTTGTACATATGACCGACAAATTTTTTTGGTGACCGGCCCCCATGGGAGATTCCTTCCTCCTACTGGCCCCCCAAAGTTGAGGTGCTAGAACCGCCCCTGGATTTAATGAGGTACAGCACAAATAAGTAAAGTCTAACTTCCATCTGCATGCTTCATTCTATTCGAAGCTGCATTCACATGGGTGTGACTAATTAATGCATATTGGCCGATCGACACGATATTACACGACAGCTAACCCTAATTCTGAACCCTATAATTTATTAGTTTTTGCCCATAAATTACGCCACTCACAACCGGAAATAAAGTACAGGATATGAACCGGGCAACAATAGCTTTAATAAAGTAAGTTAATCATTAAACTACTGAGCTGTGGACTCGAAATTATGTTATTCTAGATTCCAAATAATGGTAAGTATTGCCCCCAAAATCTGTAAAAAAATGTCAAGGATGCGATTTTCTACGTTTTGAGCGCCGATAGCGGCCGTTGAGCCGATACGTCAGTTACAGTCACACCATTATACACTGTGCAACATTTTCGTCAGTTTTTTTCGGCGCCAAATTTATATTTATTTATTTATATAATCAAATCGCCACGTTAAACTGCACCGCGACGGCAAAATTCCACCGACCGTGAACGCGCTCGACAAAAACAACAACGAAATTAGACGTTTTGGCGAGCTGTGGTAATAACAGCCGGGCACAATAGGCGGCAGACCAGGTGACCCCTGGTGACGTGATAAACGTGTGGGAGGGAGACATCTAGGTAGGTGCTGGCGGTCGTGAAATTACCGGTTACCGAAAAGGGCACACGGTGTACATCTGCGACTGCAGACAGAGCCTGTTATTTGAATCTCGGTGCACGGACGGACCGTAGCGCGCAGTGCACTGAATTATTCTATATGCGACGCCCTGGCATTTGATATCATTGCCAGCTTTACCAGCCACTAGCACTGTGTGGAAGATTGCGAGACCGCCGAAGACTAGCACCGCGCGGCAACAGTGACTTACACCCACCCACCTGCGCGTCCTTAGTCATTCTCGTCGAGTTCCACCGCTCGTTTTTTTGTGCAAAACACTGACGAATACTCACTCGGCCGACTGAGTAACGACCGCTCTATTTCAAAACACGCACATAAGCTGTAGACTTGCGGTAATTTTTCTATACGACTACGAAGTGGTGGATCTAGTCAGCGTTCGAGAAAACGTGTGCAACAACTCAAAACTAGAAAACCTAGCGGTATATTGTCGCGCGCGCCTCTGAGCGTGGGTGGGGGAATGGGGGGTGCTCCCCAAAAAGTGGGCCAAAGTTCACCGAAATTTTTTAGGGGATGCTACCCTCTAAGACCTCCAATCGTGCCAAATTTCATCGAGATCGGTCAAACCAGCTTGGAGATAGAGGTTGGTGGGAAAAAAATTTCCACACACAGACAGACTAACACACACACGGCTCCTGACTGGTTGAGTCGCACCTCGCAGCATGCGAGAGGCGCGACTAAAAACGTAAAAAGTAATGTTTTTTAATTTTGAAAAGAAACGTAAAAGAGTACGTAGTTTCACGGGCCACTTAATCGCTCTGCCTTTAATACACAATTACCGAAAGTCAGTACCAGTAAGTCATTAACATCAGACATCGTGCTCAGAATGTGGACACGAGAAAATACAACTTACAAGTGTGTGATAAACGCCTATAAGTCCCATTAACATCCGGGAATTTTGAAACCAAAATTTTTATAGACATTTAGCAAACTTTAGACTTGAGCGAATTATGTGAACGCTTTTTGATGTATTGAGGACTAAACTTTTGCTAACGACTTTTTGATACGCCATTTCAAGAAAACGTTAAAAGTCATGTTTTTTGAAATCTGAAAAAAGCGTAAAATACGTTTTCTCGAACATTGGATCTAGTGTGGTCTTTACTAACTGCCATCCTGAAAAATTTGCTTCCGAAGATTCAATCCACAGAGTCACAAAACGGGGAGTAACTGTATAGCGAAAAAAGCGACGATCAACGTGGTCTATCCGAACTTCCGCACCGAGAAAAATGCTTGACAAATCATTGCTAACTTATCTTCTGCAAAAAAACGAATAGCGGTCCCCATATGACTTGTTTTGACTTCTAAGCAGCTACTAAATGTGTTGATCCAATCGGCTGATCTGTACATCATTTGCTATTAATTTTGGTCTTTTCTAGTAACGCAACAGCTCGCTATACCGCATAGAAGTTCAAGTTAAACCTATTTTACTATTCTATTTCTAATTGGTAAATGCAAACTAAAAACGGGAAACGACGAACGTCGCCCGGTACCGTTGTGGTGTTTCTGTGACTGTGGCGTTTCACGCAAGTGTCTGAGCTTACTTACTTGCTTATAAATTGATTTGATTTTGATTTGATTTGATATTACCAGCGATAAAAGTTTCGTGGCAAATGAATTTTCTGACTTACGAAGGCTGACGTTCTATATCCGTGCTGTCTACATGACAAACCGGGGCTTCATTATTTGGTCGAATTACGGACACAAACCTATATACGGTACCGGTTCCGTTAAAATGTGGAAAACTCGCCCCCCCCCAAAAAAAAAAATATCGGTGGATATACGCAGTTTTACAGTGTATGCCAAGAACATACGGGCACCGTATGTTCTGCATCATTACTCAGGTTAGGTCAACACAGAGCGACAACAGCTGGGCCAACTTTGACCGCCAGGCGCGGCTAACAGCAGCCCTAAATTAAAAGTGAAATAATTTAAAACTGCACACGAATAACCGCGACAAACCAGCCGACAAAACTGAGAGAAAGACCAACGCTTCACCTGCAGAGAGGTCTTAGACTAAGTTTTAAATTAATTCATTTTTAATTTAGGGCTGCTGCTAGCCGCACCTGGCGGTCACAGTTTGTGGTTCTGCACACCCATCCAATACGAAGTAACTGCCAACTGTATCAACTGCAGCAAACGACATCTCGCTCCGTTGAGTTCAGCAACCCACAGTACACCAACATCACACTAAAACTGATAGGATAAGTTCAGTCGTTAGCACGAGTCAGAAAACAAGTATCAGCTGACGCCAAGCGACCCGCGCGACGATGCCTCACGCCTGAAGCTGGAATTCCACGGGACCGACACCGACAAGGACACCGACACCGACATTAGGGATACGCTTATCGTGTAATTTTGTAAACGTGTACACGATAGCTTATCGTGTAGAGTACACGTTTTACACGTGTACACGCGCGCATCCCTAACGAACATCCTCGCGAGGAAAATCGCGCGTGTCGGACAAGTCGGCGGACAAGTCGGCGAGGATCATCGTCCGTGTCCGGCTCGTGACAAGTTGAACGGGGAAGTCCTCAGACACGCCGACATCCTCGCGACGATCCTCGCGCGGAAGTCGGCGAGGATGTCTGTATCGGTGTGGGCGCCGTGGAATGCCAGCTTAGTACGTTATATGTGTTGATATAACACTACTGATGTTAACGTTGTCGGCGACTGGCTGAAACAATGTCGGGAGTTGTACTTTTCACATGCGATGTTAATGAGCCTGAAACAAATTTCAGAGATGTTTTCAATGTTTCGTTTTTGTATTATTTCACATGTAACTGGCCTACTAGGTACACCAACCCGCTTTCTCTAACTTGAATACTGCACACTTCTGTTCTAAGTACCAAGACATCCTGTATATCTAGAGTCATGACCGTTTTCACCATGTCGTCAGCAGAACGACGTGCATGTGGAGGAATGAATGAATGAACGAGTGAGTGAGGAGTGAATGCAGTAATTTGTCGGTCGAACGGGCAGCTGACAGGGTGCGCTCCGTGACGTAAGACGTGTCAGCGCCGTGTGACGTGTTTATGTCAGCCAGTGAGTGACGTCATCGTAGCCATGGCGGCGGCGGCGGCGGCAGTGCAGTCAACAGAGATAAAGAACCGTTTGTGCCGTGTGTACAGTAATTACCGCTTGCTTGCCGCTCATCAGAGTCGCCCGCTATCTCTCCGGATGCACCGGCCGCTCTAATTATGCACTGATTATACGGCGATTAGCGGTCCAATTTGGAACAGGTGCGTCGGCCCTCGGACAGGAGGGACGAAACGTACGCCGGCCGCGTACCGCATTAACGTTGTATAGCCAATTTCCACAGCCCGACGCGACGCAACTATTTACAGTCGAGTTGAGTCGTGTCGGGCGGTGTGAATTGGCTATTGGAAATAGCAAGGACAAACAGATAGCACTGAGAGACAGACGGAAGGACACCAGACCGCTGCTTTACTGTCAGTGCTGTGGACGCGATCAGCGTAAACACATGTTCATACACTGGCTCGTCTCATCTGACCGGAAGTGGACACGTTCCACTGTCCATAGTTGGACAGCGGAATGTAATGTAATGTAATGTAATATGAATTTTTACAGCGCATAATGGTGGAACCTCAAAGGCGCTTCATGCATTAGTACGTTGCAAACAGAAACGTCTTGAGCTGTTTTCTAAAACTGTTTCTGCCGACAGCAGGGTCTCTCAGATACTCTGGCAATGAGTTCCAAGCCGACGGGCCTGCCACGGAAAAAGCTCGTCTGGCAAAAGAACTCAACCGGTAGCACGGTACGTAAAGAAGTTGTCGACTGGCGGATCTGAGACGCTGCCGATATGTGACTGCCCGCGGAACCTGTCCAGTTCTGGTCAGTTCACTTCAGACAAAATGAGATGAGGTCAGAGGTCAGAGGTCAGTCAGTGCAATCAA
>Ga0209782_1001460_pt1 | contig 12350 bp, 5 predicted proteins | sample WorMetmaBAHAMAS1_FD_187390 | JGI IMG/M metagenome (GOLD analysis project Ga0209782, IMG submission 187390) | Marine gutless worms symbiont microbial communities from Max Planck institute for Marine Microbiology, Germany - Inanidrilus... | ecosystem: Host-associated > Annelida > Digestive system >... | reverse complement strand
AGAGAATCTTTGGATGAGGGAGGGAGACGGGTAATTGAGTAGATTTTTACATCCTGGATGACATTTGTGACACGCAATCATGTCGCACTACTGAAAGGATCTCAAAGTCTCCTCACTTTTTAGTCGCGCGTCTTGAATGGCGCGACTTAAGTAGTCACGTTTCTGTCTGTCCGTGACAGAAAAAATGTGTCGGAGACCCAATCGCCGTCCAATCACAGTCCGTCGTGGGCACCCACGTGACCCAATCTATTCGGCCTGTGATTGGCTGAGTGACTCTCGACTCTCGCTTCTAGTCCCGTGTACGATTTATGCAGTCCGTGCACAGTCCACCTATAGAGGCTCGACCATATACCGCTAGGTATTGTAGTTTAAAGATGTCATTTTGAGAAATGTTAAATGTGATATCTCCACAACTGTTTGGCCTATTTTGACTAATTTTGTATGGTGGATCCTACAGATACTACTACGTAAAAGCTTGTACCATTATGCTGCTCGAGGCCTCTTCCGGCAAGGTTGGAGAGAACCCACGCGTGGAACTCCATCACGCACACTTGTCAATAGTAGCCGAGTGAGTATTTTGTGGGCATTCGGCTGATGCTGTAATGTCGATCAGAGTTAGCTGCCATCTTTTGATGGCCATCTTTCCTATGTCAGAATGTTAGCTCAAACTAACTCACTGGGGGGCAGCATTAAGTTGACACTGTAGCATGTGCTCAGACCAACTAAAGAATGCACAGCAGCTGACCGGGGTCAGAGTCTGATGTCTGTGATTTCCCTGTTCGTGTGCTGTAAGGAGATGCTTTACAGTGAATTGTATGCCGCGTGTTGTGTTGTGCAGAAAATGTTTGTGATTTTCACGTTCAGTGAGCATCACGTCGAAGAAGTCGTTAAACTCATTAGGTCTGTTGCGATGTGCGCGTTTGATTGTCATTCTGCAAATTCTTTGTCGAATTTGTCACACGTAGCATGGCATTAATAATAACAACATTGCCCAAAGTAATTTGGGAACAGGCTGCATCGCAGCGTGAACAGTTTTCTTTCATGATCTTGATTCAGTAAACGCGACTGGCATACTCGTCCCAAGTATCCTAAATTGCTTGGAGTGGTGTTAGACGTCAGTCTCACAGCGCAGTGTGACGCATGATATCCTGCGCTATATAAATATTCTTACTTACTTACTTACTTACTAACCAGCACACTCAGTTTGTACCACGGTCCTGTTTCTGTCACAACACAGCGCTTCGCCATATTCGCCATTTATTGCATCAAAACACAGCACTTTTCATAGCATCTGCCTTAGACCATTCCCAGCTTGATTATGCAAATTCTGTTCTGTACGGCTGTACTGCTAAATGAATCTCCAGCATGCACAAAATGCACTTGCAAGATTTTGTAGACTTGTAGTTTAAAGCCGACCTCTTACCTCATCGTCGAGAGACCTCCTTCAAGAACTTCATTGTCTCCCAGTGAAATGGCACGTAAGATACAAATCAGTCACACTCACACACAAGCTTCCGTACTCCAGTACTCTGTCATATTTATCTAATCTTTTGATACCATCCAGGCTCCTTTGTTCTCTGTCTGCTAGTCTTCTTACTGTTCTTTAAACAAAACCCCTGTATTGCATTGTTTTCAGTTTTCATGCCTTCTGTGTATGTGCACCAACTGTCTGGAATTCCCCGTTAGAATGCCTCTTGGTGACTCACAAATTAACATCGTAATTCTTCTGTTACCCACATTTGCGGCTTGTCACGATTTAGCTGTTTTCCTTGACATACTCGGAGTGGAAGCATTGACCCAACTCACCTGTTTGATCCAGCACTACGCACCTGAGAGAAAAGATGTTGCTTTCTTTATGACAGTTGTTTAATGCCAGTACTTTACGTAATGACGCCGTGGTTAAAAATGTCACAGCCATTCGACAGTTTTATGATGTTGTAAATATTTCGGTGTCTGAAGACGCTTGTAGTGTGGTTCTTTGACGTTACAACACTGCAACGTATGTGAGAATCACACCAGATGATGTACAAACATTCGAGAGTAACATTGGCTGGAACACTGTTTATCACCGGTGTGTTTTTATTGTAGGCGTATTCCACACTTTGGACCTTCGCTACAGGCACCTTTCAAAGAATATTTACGAGCTCAAAAGGCGAAGCTCCACCACAAGCTGGGAGTCGGGCAAGCTAGTGTATGTCGTCAGCTCTTGCTATTTGTTGTCGGTTTTGGCTGTTGGTGTATGAATTCGTTTTTCTTATTTGTTTTCAGATGTTGGAACGTCTTTTGGTTTTTTTGTCATATTAAAGTGAATTGCCTAGCACTCATTAAATGAACTACACTTTTTCTCAAAAAAACCGATACCATCCAATTACGAATGATAATTTTAACAGTAGTTGTCCGATTCTAATAATTTTTGGTACAAATATTCCCGAGAGAATATGCCATCGAAAGGTGGTTTATTTTTTTACCTCACCTGTTTAGTGTACATACCTTACCTTTGGAAACTGTAAAGACTTGAAAGTCACAAAGTTAGTGGTAAAGAAACAACTTTTTGATAATATTTGTCCATGCTTTTTTTGCTCTCATGAGAAACTCATAAAAAGTGTTCGAGATGTGGTCCATCGGCACACACTGACACTGCCAGTTACTTCTCCATTTGTTGATGGTCGCGTCAGTGACGTTCTGCTGCAGACTTCCAGATGTTAACAAGGCTCTGCTTTAGATTGTTGATGCAATCAAACTTACTTCTGTTCATCCAAGGTTGAAAATTGCATGAAAAATAAGTAAAATAGCCCAGTAAAGAATGAACAAATTTTTGCTGTTAATTACAGTTTCACATTTAACTTCGTAGCATTGAGATATGTGCAATTTTGAGGCTAAATTCATGATTTTTATGCTCTGAAACTCAATGTAAGGTAAGTACACTAAACAGGTGAGGTGCCAGTTTAAACCACCATTTGATGTAACTCGTTAACATTTGTCTGAGGGGCCACTAGCGGTCGTTAGTCTGATGCTGTAATTAGTCTCACACCGTTGCTGAATCGGCGATGTGTCGGCGTGGTCTGCAGGAGACGAGCTGGCTGTCGTGGTTGTTTGAGAAAGTAGTGATGGTGATGGTCGTCTACTTTGTCATCTCCATCATCCACTCGATGGCTCAGAGCTATCACAAACAGCTGACGAAGCCGCGGTCACCGGCCGCGTCCACCTCCAAGACGCAGGTCGGCGGCAAACCAGACCAGGCCGACTGAGTGATTCTACGCTCTGTGCTCAAGTCTTGTTGTGCTACGTGTTAATAACCGTCATATGCAAGGCATGCTTCTGCACAGAACCTGCCGTCCCGTCAGAACATGAAGACGTTGGAAATTTGACAAAGTCGTAAAATGTTAATTTTTGTTGCGGGAAAGTCAGAGATGTGAAAACTATGTTCTCTCCGGTGCTGGAGAATTATTATCGTCATATCTGCATATCACCCTTCTTTTTCTCGTTAAACTGTACAAATTCATGAAAACTAATGCTACAGTCAGTTGTGCTTCCAGTGCATTGCTTCCTTCTACAGGCAATGATTAAGAGTGCTGCAGTAACATTTCAAGCCTTTTGCACAGCAGGTCCAGTGGTTGACACAGAAAATTATTGAAGTTAAGAGGGAAACAAAGGCATTTTAGTTATATGCGATATGAGGTATTTTTGGCAAATGTTCATGTAGTGTGGGCCTCGGAAAGGCGGACGCCATGCGCACATGAGGTGATCTTATCACAATAGAAGGCTCTGTGATCTACGGTTAAAAAGAGTGAGTGTCGTACATTTATTGTCACTGTGCAATGGTGAGAACGTCGTCTTTCACCGCGAGCAAATTTCGGAGAGTTTCTTTCTTCCAGTATGCAAGCGTGCAGCTGATGTATTAAATCATTGTTGTTTGTTGTTCAGTTTGGTGCTGGCTTCAGACTTGTCTGTCTGTTTGTGTGTCTGTGTGTCTCAGTCGTTGATACTGTGTGTGTCATTGTCTCTTTGTGCGGCACGGAAGTTACGCCGTCATTCCGTCGTTGTCTTTGGCACGTAGTACATTTCCATATGATGTTGTCTCCTGTTTATTGTCGTCATTAATGTTCTTATAATGCAGACTGTTAAAGATATTTTAATTATTATTCTGCTAATATTATTATTTTCTGTTTATTCTTTGGCCATTTTGAGCAGTATTCATATCACTGAAGCTCATTTTACCTCATTTGAGTACCTCGTGATTTTTCGCAGCCACAGCAAACCGGGTCACTTCAGAGTGCATGACTCAGTTTGCCGTGGCTGCGGCCAATTACAGTGCACTCAGTTTAGATGAAATGAGGTGATGTGAGGTCAATGATATGAACATTAGTTTAAGACAATGTCATTAAGTCTGCACATTTGCAGTATGAGTCGAGAGCAATGCAGTGTCTCTCAGAGTTGGCTGAGCTAATATTGTTGTGTTTTAATTCCGTTAAGCAGTTTCCAGATTGCTGTATCATTGCTTTTACAGGCATTTTAAACTGTTTTTGCTATGATTTGTTAATAAAGTACAGATATTTCTTTTTAAATTTTGGATGTCTTAAAACACTAATAACTCAATTTTGCAATTGTACTTGACATATACATAATTGAGAATGGAGCACATGTCATGTCGTCCACTGAGAAAGTTCATTTGTAGTGAAAAGACTTACCACGTGATAGTCATGTGATTTGTATTGAGTGAATAGTAGTGATAAAGCACACACTTATATCCTGAACACGATAACTTCCAAATGATTAAAAATAGGATGATGCAGCTTGGTAGGTAGGTGCATTGAAGAAAAATCTCAGACAAATTTGACTTTCAGGATTATAGGCCCCGTTTTCGGAAGTCTCCAGACATAAATGTGGCAATTCAATCCCTTCGCAAAATGTAAACAGTGGGCGTGGCTGTCCATAACTAAATAGGTAAACAATTTTCGGACAAATATGACGGACTGCGCCAGTGGAAAATCGGCGTATTCTGTCTGGTGATAAATGAGTAATGACCCTGTCATCATTGAGTAATGACCCTGTCATCATTGATACTGTGTAGTGCAGCTGCATAATGCATGGAGTGATGTTGAATTGAATCATTATTGTGTGCAAGATGGTCTGACATAATGTTCATTGCACAAGGTGTTTATTGGAAACCGCTTGAGCGCATATATTTGATTTCGAGGTGACACACAGCACCGACCTTCCTGTCATTGACAAGTCAGATGTAGAGCACGACTGATGAATGTAGAAATTATAGCTACAGCGTGAGTTGTGTGGTGATGTGCTGTTTGTTTTAATACAGTCCAGGCAATTTGCTTTAGTATGTTTTTGTTTATACCCACACCCATCGTGGTTTACTGGGTTTGTCACACTGTGTGTAGATTTGTGGTCACTTATAAGTACATTGCTGTTTTTTGCTATTGCAGTTCACAGCTCTACCAAAATGATCTTGTTTAAAAAAAGACAATACGGCGTAGAATGTTTTTCACTGACTGCAGTTCTGGTTACTTGCAGTCGTGTCTAAAGGTGGCATTGGTGGCCGTGCGGATAGCGGCCTCTGTTAGCATGTTAGCTCAGCATCAACACTATCTGTCTTCAAAGCACGTCCAAATAAAATGTGCACATTATTATATGCACTTTCCATCCCGTGAATTTTGTGACGTGACTTTGCACTGGTTAGTCATTTCAGACACTGTAATATTGTGTTTCATTCGTTCATTGTTTGTAAGCATGTGCTCAGTAATTTGCGACCTTTTAATGCACTTCTAAATTGTCGGTATAAGTGATATTGATTTCATATACTCTGTCTATGGAATTATGTCGACTATGTCAGAAATCTGAGACAACAGGAGAGTTATGAAAGTGAATATTTGCATTCAGCACTAATGAAATGCTTCAATATGCTGAAACCATTCCAGTGCATTGTGCATTTTAGACTTTGTATGGTTTTACTAATAATTTTATGCACAGACTACTGCAGCTTGCATTCGTCACAAGCTGGTTACGCTAGATTTTACATGAGCTCAGTTTTTCTACGACTCGGCAGCACATGAAATCTTACTATTTCCAGTCAGTTTTGCTTCAATTTTTGTCCGATTTTGGCATATAAACACTTACTTTCTGTTTGTTTCAGTATAATGAGCAGTATGTAATGAAGACGTAGCATTTGTCCACATGTAGGTGATGACTCCGTTTTCACTTTGACCGGCTGCTGTTTCTTACATTTCTAGACAGCATCAGAACAGTGACAGGAGGATAAAAAGATGGAAGCCAGAATTGTCCCATGCTATATAATCGACCTCGTTTGTATGATAACTTCACAGATAATAACAGTCACACTGTTGCCTAGTAGTTGGGCGTTGGTAGTCACACCCGACGTCCACACTGTTAGATGACAACCTCAGGCAAGTTCTGCATGCTTGTGGACCTCTGTCACTTCGTAAGGTGAACCGGTACTGGTGTGAAAGGTGGTAAGAAGTGGACGAGGTGTTGTCCGTTATTCGTAACTCTGGGAACAGTTAAAGCCACTGTATGCTCAAGACCATGAAACAGAGACGAGCACCGAGCCATGGTGTCGTATAGTCTGTGTTGATGAGTGGCTACTTTACCTTTAATTTATATTACCTAACTTGTTCAAAATATGGAGCACAATGTTGTACCTTGTTCCTGTAATACGAACATACCGGTGAACGGTTGTTGCCGGTAACTGTCAGCTGAGATATATTTTTTTCATGAGATTTGCATCTGTTTCGTTAATATTTTGGGCCATCGCCTTGTGTTAAAGTTATGTCTTTGGTGTGTCTGTGTATTTTTTTTTGGTTATTGTGGGTACAGCGATGCAGTTGGGAGTTGATGATCCAGAAAGACTGTCTCTAAGATCATACATAAAGTCTCTAAAATGACCGCTTGGTGTCGTTAACTGCCGTTTACTGACTGCTCAGTTCATGGAAGGTGTTAAATGTAGGTCTGTGCCAGTCTTAAATTACATGTACAACTTCAATTTTGGTTACACTTTCCATGTATGTGTGTTTGGCACATTAGCCGCACTGCATAATGTATAATATGTAATTCATGATGTATCGTTGTTGTGAGGAAATTCTGTGTTCACTTCTGTTGTCTAAGAAATGTTATCGCATGATTGAAGTTGATTTATGTTGTCATTTTTGTCATATTATGTTTTTGTTGTTTCTGCTTGATATATAAAGTGCCCGGAGCAAGATAGTGGTATGAGCCATTTTATAAGAATACTAGAAATGCGTGGCAGAGGCTAATGTGTAGCCCGCTTGGCATAGTAGTGTTGCCCCCTAGCAGATAGTGGTGAAGCAAATCCAACTATTGATCGCCACACTGCCTAGCAATGTCATTCCCTAGCGAATGAATTTTTGCAAACCATTACTTACCATTTTACCTAATAAAACTGCAAAAATTAAGAAAACAAAACTGACTTCAGTTTGTCTTTGGTGTATCGGCCGTTGCTATAAAACAGCAGAAATCCAAATTTTGTCCGAAAATTCTAAGCACAGAATCTAGCTTTTACACTTATGACTAGCCACTGACTACTGACTAGTTGGTTTTGTTTTATTAATTGTGAGATATTGACTTAACCACAACGTACTATACTACAGGGTGCGGCAGAAACAGTATCCCCCTAAATTTTTTTGGCATTTTCTCAGCAACGACTTAGAATTTCATGATGAAATTCTGCTGATTTATTAACGTAGGCCTACCCCAGTCAACCATTACACGTCGGGCCGACGTCGTCAACACGGAGGAAAACGCAGCGGTTTCTGACATCAAGCCGACGTCGGGCCGCTGATCGGCTGCTCATCGGCCCGACGTCGGTAATGACGTCGGGCCTACGATGTAAGCCATCTAAAACAAGTATGTCTGCTAACGCCGATGGACCACGCGACGCTGGTTAACGCAAAATCGACCATAACGCACTGCCCACCGAGTTTAATTACCAGACAACGAGCGTCGGTTGTTAGCAAACTGAACAATAATGCTCAAACTCCACTTGGTCGATTTGTTGTCTCTACGTTATACAATGAACCTTGCAACAAGTATATTTGTGACAAATCGAACCGATAGAGCTTATGCCTTAGTGTATGGCGCACTAGCGTCGAGTCGACCGTCAAAGGTGAGACAAACAGTTGTCAGTCGTCGATCTTATTGAATGGCTGCATCTTACGTGCCAGTGTAGTGTCGCAAAGAGTTTTTTTCAAGCCCACAGTTGCGCAGACAAAAATGGGTCACGAGAGCAAAACCACGCCCCTTTTAGGGGTAATTTGTCAGCTGAGTGGTGCCAACGCAGGCCGCTGTCACGTCGCATCAGCAGCAGCTGACGCTCGTCGGCTGGACGTCGGCCCGATGTGACAACTTGATATACGACGTGGCGCCGACATACCGTACGTCGGCCCGACGTCGGATTGACGTAGTCTGGTTTACTGGGATATACATAGCTTATAAACATCTTAAACTGTCTGAGATTTATAACACAGTAGCATAGCTACGTCATAATTTTCAGCATTTCATAAATGTGCTAGCTGAAAATACAGCATAAAATAACGTTATTTCAGAAAGACGACAAAATTCGTATTTTCTTGACCACAGTCTCTGAGAATGTTCAAAGTCCTTCACAGCCTTGTTACTCGCTTCTGAGGCAGGCAAGCTGTCCAAGATGAACTGCAACATTTCTTTCAGTTCAACGATTGTTTTCGTTTTTTATGGCGTTTGTAATTAACATCCAGCATTGCCAGATATATGTCCAGGATGTTTAGATCCAGTGAATTCGGAGGCCATTGATCTGTGACAATGGTGCAGTTCGAATAACGTTATTTTTTACGCTGCGTGCATTTTTAAAGTGCCAAAATTCGTGAGGTAGTTAAGCTTACACCATGTGTTTATTAATTTAAGACAGTTCAAGATCTTTAGATCTCTATGCTGATACCGTGATACGTCAGCGAACTTCAGTATTATATATGACACTAATAAAAATACAGAAGTTCGCTGAATTTGGTTGGAATCCATATGCAGTAGTTTTTATGATTGTTTCAGCGATCGATTCTAAGACATACCCCGAGGAAAAATATCACATATCCAGTCCTGGGCGACTGATAACAACCTGAAACTGAATTGTACGATGTCAAAAGGAAATTATTTTACAGTCACGCTGTAATCCACGGAAAAAAAGTTCAGCTTCCGTCGATCGCCACAGCAAGGCATCGAGCGTGTGGACAAAATAACTACGTTAGTACGGGTTGTAGTATAAGCCAGTAATGTGGTAAGGCCGATTTCGACCCATCAAATCTCGGTAACCGCTAAGCCGATTTTGATGAAACTTGAAACGTACTGCCTGAAGACCACTCACCATGACAAAATTTGTATCTCGATCCAACGACATGGGTGGGTGCATGGTCTGGATGAATACTCTGTTTGCCCCTGTAAGGTTTTGGTCTTTTTCATTTCATAGTCGCGTGTAGATGTCACACTGGTCGACCGATTTTGACGACCTTTACGTCATATATCGTCTTTCCATGCAGTAGTCCCTGATTGTTTTGTAAGTTAGTTGTACAGTAAATTATTGGGTGATAACAAAACCCGGGGTAGGCTAACGAATTTAGCGATGCTGTGTCCAAAACATCAACTGCCCCGAATCCAGGATGAAAATGCCCAAACTCCGTCGTTTTGATTTGTAGTATATTGTAACTTGTAAGTTGTAAGCCTACAACAAATTCACGACAAATCGAACCAATGAATTTGAGCAAAAAATCCCCGAAATGACTATTGGCCATGCAGGCCAACTTGGAAATGTTTCGCGACAGACGGTGTTCCATATCGGCTGGCAGGTGCGTGCGAGCGGGGCCCGGCGATGTAACGTGCAAGCATCATCATCGTGCAGCCCGCTCGCCGTTGAAACTGAGGCGAGCCATCTCTGGTCTCGTGTCTGTGCAGCTGTCTCGGTTGCAGCAACTGGAGTCTGGAAGACCGTGGAAACTCCTCCAGTCAAGTCTCTGGAGGCGATGTGCCGTTCTTGGGATGTCTCTCCACGAGACATTCGACACGACGGCGTTGCGATTCGTCGCCTGCAACCTTCGTCCGTGTATCCGATGGCAATAATTGCCATTTTTGTCGTCCTGCTGAGCAGTGACGTCATCGCTGACGTCACCGCTGTAGCTCGCAGTCGCAGCAGCAGCAGCAGCAGTGGCCGTCACAGCGGACTGATGTCAACTCTGCGTCGTAAGTTTATCGTCTCATTAAGCCATTGTTGTTATTCCGAACATTTTTAATTGTAATTATATATCTTCGAGGAAAAACACATTCAGCACGACTCGCCATGTGCATGTAGCGCGCTTAGGCTATGCTACGAGCATGACGTCCGTCCGTCCGTTCGGTCGTCTGTAACGTTGATGGATTGTGATCACGAACAGCAACTAGCACATCTGTGTTCTATTGAACTCGGAACTAGCTAGTACACACCTCTAAAATCCATGTTACTACTTTCGGTTGGCCGTAGTCGGCTTTTGAACAGTGGACCGACCAGCACGTAGTAGTGCCGAAATGTTGTTGTAGGGGGGGGGGTCTATGAGCCAGCCAGCTATTTAAAGGCTTGGACGTCGTACACGAAATAAGCCTATCTAAAAATAAAAACGACAGTAATCTACATCATACTACAGATGTATAATTTGTTAGAGTTATTGTCGCCATCTTGTTCGTGGCAAAAAACGTGGGCAGGCCATGGCAGGAGTGCCGCAAAACCGGCGACTACGGCCTTGGGTTCGTCCCACAATCAATGAACCGACCACATTTTCGAGCCGCATGCATTTAGTGAAAATCGATTAAGAATTTCCGACGTAATTGTTCAACAACCGATCTGTTAATAAACGCACAGCATGAGGTATAAACAAGACTTTTTTCCGGACAAAGACTTTCACGCACTGTCAGCTCATTTTGTCGAAGACAAGTTTTACAGTGAAATCATTAAATCAATAACAGCAGCTTATACAGGGTGGCCCAAAAATGGCACAATTTTTTGTTCGCCTTAACTTTATCAAATATTAACTGATTGTCGACATTATTTCTCAGAATTAGGAGAAAATTTGTAATAAGATACTAAAGATCCCACCATACCTGAAGTGTGTCGCTACACTACCTAAAGTTTTATACTTACAAATGTAGGCTACTTTATCAAGGTCTTGAAAATGTTGAGACTTTTTTCAAGATCAAGACGAGACCACTTCTCTCGTCCTTGATGAATCTCGAGATCAAGACCCAAAGTTTCAAGACTATATCTCTGAGTCATATCGACGGACAAAACTGATTACTCAGTCTATCCAAAGCACTGTATAGACATCAAAGTGGAAATTGGCACATGACAGGAAATGTCGGTGTACTCGATGGCTAACATTTATCATGCATTAACATTCAACATTTTCGGATCGTAATATCCTGTGATCTCGAATTATACTGAGCATAATACCACTGGGATATGGGAAAATGTGGAGTTTTGCACTTTGGCGGCATTAATCTCTGCGTCAACGGCTCGCATATCGCGCTATCTCGGCAGCCGATGAGCCTTTTGTTTTATTTACGGTTTGAACTAAATTCGGAGCAGCTGACGAAAGACGGAGAGAACGACCACACCAGAGTTATACGCGTGACATAGAAATAAGACGATACAGCATTTCCAGGTCACATGAGTCAGATAAGGAAGGAAATATCGTAAAACACACGTGCTGCCTACGCAAAAACAAGCGCTGATAACTTGCTGGGAGCTGGCGTGGTTAGCCTCAGGCGGCTGAGGTCATTTGGTGACCCATATAATTCACAACGCATGTGCAATGTCTGTCTGCAAGGTGGTGATTCTAACAGTTCTGCCGTGGTTTACAATGAGATAGGCCCTAAGGAGATCTTATTTTCATCTACACAATGTGCGACGTCACGCTATAAGATTGAGATAATGAAGCATCTAATGCGTCGACATTTACAGACATTTTAACTGTTAGCCGTACAGCGACCGTGACATAAATCACTTTTTTGCTATTTTATCTTCTTAGCCTATTAATCGATGTATCGCACTGACACTGTAGTCTATTGCATCCAGAACTTCATGAGCGACTTAATATTTCGTGGCATAACACTGAAAAATCTGTAACTTAAATTCGCTAACATAAACATTTTAAAAAAAAATCTTTCAGTTAGATATGGTCACACAGCACGTTAAAAAGGCATTATTGCGGTGGTTGCATCTATAGCAACGGTTTGGTGTTTGTCGGTCCCGTCATTTTTCGAACGTTAATGCCTCACGCGGCCAACGTACGTGTATAGGTTTCGGC
>Ga0209782_1001459_pt1 | contig 12353 bp, 13 predicted proteins | sample WorMetmaBAHAMAS1_FD_187390 | JGI IMG/M metagenome (GOLD analysis project Ga0209782, IMG submission 187390) | Marine gutless worms symbiont microbial communities from Max Planck institute for Marine Microbiology, Germany - Inanidrilus... | ecosystem: Host-associated > Annelida > Digestive system... | reverse complement strand
GAGCAGAGCCCCCAGTAGGGCCTTGGACTCTACTGGGGGCTCTGCTCCAGACCTCCATTATAGGCTTGCGTTCTTTACTCATCAACAGCCCCAACTATTACAAACATGCATGCATCAGCAGTTGCCAGATTCTGTCTATTAGCTCAGTAATCTATTTAATTTCAAAATAAAATATAATAAAATAAAAAAAACCTATTTTGGTACTGTACCCAATTGCCCATCATCCTTATCACCAAAGGTTACTAAAAGGTCCAGTAACTTGGATCTGAGATCTGTGTTATTTGCATATCCCATCACTATTTAAGCACAGCAGGAGCAAAGACTTACGGTTGGCAGCAGATGTGTAGCTGTTGATTGGGCAGTTAAGATGCCAGCGGACACCTTAGCTGACACTTTAAAGTTGAAAGCCTTTGTAGCAACGTAGCTTAAATACTGTGAACAAAGATATAAAGCAAAGACTGTATTTTTGAAGTTTATTTGCCAAAAATTAAAAAATAACTTTTGATTCTTTCAGGTACATAAACACTGTAAACCTAAAAACCTGCTTTTGATGGCTGGATCTGCCTGTGATAACGATGCTGTGGTCTCTGCTTTTAGTGGTTAAGTTGGTATCATGTCAAAGTCACGTGCAAATGCTGTTGAGACGGAGGAGACGGCACTGCAGCTGATCAAAGAAAGTCTCAACGAAGAAATCAATGCTGCTGCACATGTTTTTGTTGTATTTGGTGCTTCGGTACGTCGGCGTCATTGTAGCAGAAATAATCTTATCGAGCGTTATATATAATAATGATAATACTATTCAAGAATCTCAGCTATTGCAGAGGAACTGTGTGACATGTCAGTTGAAAGTCTAGTCAGCTTCTGCACAGTTGTATGAAAAATTGCATTTCAAAAAGGCACTGGAAATGATGCAGTTTGATAGGCTATTCTTCATAAGTCGCTTCCTTTCAATAGTCTTAGGTCTGTAGTTACAATGTCCGTTTTTGCAGCATTTGGCTGATGAGCCTTTGTTCACCTGGCTAACATCATCTGGTACGTATAAAAACAACACATTCTAAAACCAATAAGTGTTTGCAAAATCATGCTTTAGTCTAGGCATAAATATGCTGTGTATTATGTGTGTTGTATGTTAATAGATTCTGAAGTGTTAATTCATGCATTTTAGCCATCTGCATGTGTAAAATAAAAGTAGATGATGCAATAAAATATAATTAAAATATTGTTGCATATTTTGCAGCCAATCATGTTGGCAAGTTGCTCTGAGCTACAAATTCATAATGTAACCATAGGGGATATTCAAATTTCAATTAAAGAATGTGGATTTGGATGCATAATGAATCTGAATCTGGATATGGTGAATCCTGTTTCACTTGTAATGTGACATTGGCGATGACTGCTAATGATTATGAATGATTTAAGAAAGACATCTATAGCAACAACTGCTGCAATCAAACTGCATCTTGCTAGTGAATAATTAAAATGTGCAAAATGTGACCAAAAACAACATAAACATTGTCATATTGCGTCACTGTTATATTTGATTTGCCATGTGAATCCGAATCTAGATATACTGTGTATCCGAATCCAGATTCTTTAATCAAATATCCTCATAGATTGAACAAACTTTATGTCGGGTATTATGTCACACATGCGTCATAAGTTTGCTCGTTAAAAGTAATGAAAATAGGCAATAATATCTTATAATCTTGTAATAAAGAGTCGAAAATAAAATGTTTACATATAGGCCTATGATCACAAAACAAGCATCATGATCCAAGTTGGTGAGAAGAAAGATTGTTGTGGCTCTGTGGGGCATCAGCAGCCCTGTGTATGCTGATGACAATAAGGACATTCGGAAGACTGCTTTTTGTGCATTTTTGAGACAATGAATGGAGTAAACGCTGCAGTTGCAATCATGGTAAATCAATAGCAGACTGGGAGAACTACGAATACCCAACACATAATCCGTCTTAGTGGCATCACTTTTAAAAATAGCCGTGTTTATTTTACCATGACAACAATGCAACGATAGAATGCAATTATGCATGTTATGCATTTGTTGGCATACAAATAGTAATGATGGTGAATATTATATATTTCAGGGAGATTTAGCAACAAAGAAAATCTATCCGACATTGTGGTGGCTGTTTCGTGAGCTGATGTTACCAAAGAACACCTTTGTGATTGGATATGCACGGTCCAAACTCAGTGTCAGTGACGTCAGAGCTAAAACCGAAAAACATATGAAAGTAGGAGGCTTGTCTGTTGTAGTCTTTGTCTGTAAAATCAATTTCATATTGGCAGTCTGTGCTAATGCAAATTATCTGGAAATTCTTTTATTTTAGGCCGAGGCAGCAAGGTAGGTCCTAATTCATTTCCAGGCTGGACATTTAACAAGGCAGCCAAAGCTGACTTAGGTCCGGTTTTTCCACAGCAAATTAATCTCCCGTTAATTTAATCCGGCATTAAATCCGGCAGATAATGATCAATTTACTCAGATGTCGTTTTTCCACCGGCAGTTCGTCAATTAAATCGTCCGATCTGCTGGATTTAATGCCGGATTAAATTAACGGGAGATTAATTTGCTGTGGAAAAACCGGACCTTAGTCTCTCTTACTGTTTGTCGATGCACATTTTTTTCTGTGGAGTTAGGCTAGTTTCTCCAGTTATGTGCTGAGTAATTGCCTGGAAAGAACATAATAAAGTGACCTATTTTGTGTCAGTTTGGATATAGTTTAATGGCTTTTTTTCTGGGGACTACCTGGGTGAGCCGGTACCGGAAAGGTAAAAGCAATCTGTATTTTATTGACGTAAGAGACAGTGAGTGGCAGTGGCATCAGCTGGGCCATATGCAAATCTGCATCCCACTCCAGACAGATAACCACACCAGCACCCCACCACTCAGTTTTTATAGGCCGGACACCCTTCCTGTTGCCCAGTGAACAGCATCAAAGCACTTAATGCAGTCAATCAAAGTAGACTTTTAGGGTGCCCTCACTAAATATTAGATACTAAATAGTAGGCAGTAGTTTAATTCTTTTGTCTGCAGGTTACTAAGAAGGTCCGGGAAAAATTCGAGTTTTTTGATGTTTGTGAAGTGCTCACCCTATAGAGGGGAATTTTGCAGTCGGTTAATCCAGAGACTTATTTTTAGACCTACTGTCGGTGCACTATGCAGGTTGCTGCAGATGAAAAGAAAAAACTGGATGAGTTTTTTGAGATCAATTCTTACATTCAAGGCTCGTACGACACAGCTGCCGACTTCAAAAAACTTGACGATGCAATTGTGAAATTGGCAAAACCCGGAGCAAATCGCTTGTTCTACCTGGCATTGCCACCCAGTACATACGAGAGTGTTGCAACCATGATAAAGGCAACTTGTATGTCTCGGAGGTCAGTGAAAGTTTGTTGTGTATTTGTCTGTATCGATGCAGTGTTTATCATTTTTATCAGAGTAATGGATAGAAAATTACAGTCATACTATTTGAGCTGTATTTCTGTTTTCATGTTCATTGTTGTACACATATACACCTTCCATCACCTTTCTTTTAATTGTGGTTTACAAAGTTAGCCAGCTCTTTCACAGTTTTCCTCCATATATTCTGTAAAAAGCCTTTGGCCCCAGCTTCTGTATTAGCCAGGTGTCCTTTATGTCATCCAACCAACAGTGTTTTACTATAAAAAAAACTGGCCTCAGTCTGGCCTTATCTTTTCTTTATCGCGATATGTTGAACCAGACCAAACCCTCAACTCGAGACCAAGACCAAATCATCAAGACTGACCTAGACTGAGACCAGCACTTTTGAAGATAACATCAAAAGGAGAGCTGTAGTGAAGATCTTAACATTGACATTGACAAGGACAAAATTTTGGTTCCTTGAAACTGAGACATGAATAATGATGTTCTGAAGATGACGTTCTGAAGGTCAGGGTGAGGCCTTGAGCGGGCCAAGTCTGGCTCTGTATATTTCAACGTGCATCGGTAACTTTCAGTGTAATATTTTGCTGGAAAATGGTAAATATTGCCATGGTGAGTGTCTGGTTGTGTTGTAAGTCCACCTGATGTTGCTAGAATCAAAAGGTAGTGAACTATATAGTTATATAGTTGGCCATTAGAACTGGATCTGCATAGTTTGTTGCACATAACACATTGCTTGATGCTGCTGGATTTTGGTGGAGACACCAACAGACTGCGAGTTACGTCACGTTACGCGTTACATTACAACTATTTATAGTGCCTAAGTAAAAAAACCTTCAAGATCCACTATGCCGATAGTTCTACAGAATAATATCCGAGTATGACTGTCACATAAATGAAGTTTTATTTTTAGTCACGCCTTTCGCACGCTGCGAGGCCCTACTCAAGTAGTCACGTTTCTGTCCGTCCGTGACAAAAAACGTCGGGAAGGACCGAAGGTAACGCTTTTCTCCAAGCTGGTTTGACCGATCTCGATGAAATTTGGCATGATGTGAGGTCTTATGGGGTAGCATCCCCTAAAAAATTTTGGTGAACTTTGGCCCACTTTTTCGGGGAGCACAAATTTTTATATTGTGTTAAGAGCCCATAGAGGCGCGACCATATACCGCTAGGTATTCTAGTTCTGCAAGATGTTGTCATTAACAGAGCAGACTGAACGTCCTTAGGTAGACTGTTCTACAGTCGAGGTCCAGCAGTAGAGAATGAGTGGCTGCGTGGTTTCCTGTCGTGGTTCAAGATTGTCTTCATAATTCTAAGACTTCATTGATGCTATGTACACTGTTGACTGATGAACAAAAGTTCAATGACAGACAGTTGAATTTGCTATTTCTTTTTATCGCTATTCAGTTTGGCAAGATGTTGATTTTAGTGGTTTCTGGACACGGCTGATAATTGAGAAGCCCTTTGGCCATGACCTTGATTCATCTGCCAAACTGTCAAGTCACCTTTCGGCACTGTTCTCCGAGGAAGAGATTTACCGCATTGACCATTATCTTGGCAAGGAGATGGTCCAGAATTTGATGGTTCTCAGGTAATCGCACTGGTCACTAAATATGTCTACATGCTAGCAGTGGCTGATTCATGGGTAGGGTGATGGTGTTTCTGACTGTCTGTGTGTCTGTATCCACCCTGTAGAAGGAAAATGGCTTGAGCTATCAACTCCAAACGTGCATGGCAGTTGCTTGGCATGCATTGACCCTGAGGTCAAAGGTCAGTGAACAAGGTCATGTGCTTAAATGCACTGCCGGCATGGGTATGCGTGTCAGTAAGGCTGATTGGGAATTCTGGTTTATGTCTGTATTATTATGTGCATGTCTCTGAGTTAGTGTGTCTATATTTGTTTGTTTTTTATAGTTGTGGTTTATTGTGTTGTTTATGGTTTTTCTCCCAGCTCTGATTTTGATTTTCTCAGTACTAGCCAAGAAATTGGCTGGGAAGAGTGTATCCGATGTGACCTATTTAGTGTCGAATGGGACGTTAAACCTTAACTCTATCAAGTCTGTGTTTGTCTTCATGCACAGCACCAGCAGCACAGTAGACCAGGTAAACAACCTGTACAATCTCTCTACCATTCCTGAATCTCTGCCTCTCTTTGCCATTCGCCTTTTCCCCCATCTTTTACTTTTCATTGTGTCCCCCTCTTCATTATCCCCCACCTCATCCTCCCATCCCTATAGCCTCCCAGTATGCAGAAATAGGTATAAACTTTCAGCTCAGTTCTGAATGGCTGAGTGCCTTGTTATTTGAACAGACTTTAACAATGTAATTAAATTACTAGCATGATTTAGTTAATGTGCTAACACTAAAGCAGTAAGCTTGTTACCACATTAATCGTGTCATCGGTTACTAGAGCTGGCATAAACACTTCGCAGTCCAGTAGTAATGGATATATGAGTGATTTTTTCCAGCTGTGGGTGGACCAACAAACCCAGGAAGTAATAGAGATAATTCTGTGATAGAAATTGAATTGTGTACTAATGTAACCTTAAAATCTCCAAGTATTTATGCTGCAGAAAATGCCAAGTTGCAGTTTCTTTTAATTCTTGTAATTATTGATCACAGATTTTTAAATGTCAACTTATGCTTTATAGTTTGGTTGTTGTAATAATATTTTTATTTTTCAGGTTTGGAAATCGAATATTTGGACCTCTTTGGAATCGTGACAACATTGCAAATGTAACAATCTCGTTCAAAGAGCCATTTGGCACCCAAGGTCGTGGAGGCTATTTCGACAGTTTTGGTATCATCAGGTGTGTACTTAGTAAGACACATGCTAGGTAGCACTTGTCATGTTTTCTTTCAGTATTATTACTGCATATGGTGTGAACATGGTGTGTATGGTACAGAGATAATGTCGGTTTTGAAAAATGCTGGTGTCTTTTTCCTAGTCCATCTACACTAGTCTGCACCCCATGCTGGTGCCGGGGCTTAATTTGCCCTAGAAACATTGCAGATTTTAGTGCTATATAGATTGTCTGTCTGTTTGTTTATTTATAACTTGCTTCCTGTTGCTTCTCGTAACTTACTTTCTTTTTTTACTTATATTTTTCTTTTTTATTTATCTTTACCTTCAGGCCATTTCAATCAATTAGTTGGACTAGTCAGCAACGGCACATAGGCACTGGGTAGTGAAACTTGCTCTAACAATATCCTCCAACTGCAGGCGCTGGCTGATGCAGATTGATCTTTGGTGGTGAATTTTGTGACTGGTAGGGATGTGATGCAGAATCACTTGCTGCAAATTCTGTCGCTGTTTGCCATGGAGAGACCTGTGTCCACAATGGCTGAAGATATTCGCAACGAAAAGGTCGGCCGGTCATGTTGCTTGCTTCATTTCAGTTCACCAAAATATTTTGAGTTTCTTCTGATCTTATCTTACCTAAGTATATAGTACATGGCTGTAATTTTATCCAGTTACACGGGGAAGATATCCACTCTGTAAAAACAGTACTTCAGCCATTCTATGTTGGAGGCCATTGGAAACTTGGAAAATGTCTTTTGAAAAGTCATCTGTACAAATCATCATTGCTGAAACCTATGGGTGCCATCCAGCGAATATGATTGAACAATATGTGCTCGGTGGTGAGATGGACTATTGCTACCATTGCTGTACACTATAACCAATTTTTCTTGGAAGAGAAATGACTGATGCACTTTTTACTGTGTTCTTGTGTTAAGCACCTAAAGGTCATTTATTGAGTTTGGGCTCATTTATATCTCTGCTAGTAAGTCGAGGCTTATGATGACATCCACAGGTGTGTTGAGAGACGTGTATGCAATGCAGGTGAAAGTTCTGAAATGCATTCCACCAGTCCTGCTGGAAAACATTGTTTTGGGTCAGTACGTCGGCGACCCTCAAGGCGAAGGTGATGCCAAGCTTGGCTACCTGGATGATCCCACTGTGCCCAAGGGCTCTGTGACTCCGACGTATGCAACAACCGCGCTGTTTATCAAGAATGAACGATGGGACGGCGTTCCTTTTATATTCCGCTGCGGAAAGGGTAAACACCCATTATTGAAGTGTTATAGAAAAGATACTTAACAGCACATTGTTGCTCAGTGCTCAGGGGCAGATCCAGGATTTGAGAAGGGGGTTTGTCAGGAGATGTGAGAGATGGGAAGCACAAGGGGGTTTATCCAAACCCAAAAAACCTGTTGCTGCTATAAATAATTGTGAGATGTGACCCGTGGCATCCTGTCACCATTTTAAGCTGCATACAGTACTAACTCTTACTATTTTTGTGTAGCTCTGAAGCAGTGAAGGAAATTATATGTGAATGCAAATAATCTGGAAAATACGTGCACGTACTGTTGGATTTGTTATGGATATATGCGACTTTGTCCGTTAATGAGACAGGACACATCACCATGGTGACTTTCTCGTTATATACAGGTTGTTAGAGAGGCAGTTGTACCGACCTGTTGAGCAGTTGGGAGGCCTGCTGATACTGAGTAATTTTCAGTTCTCATAGTCTGTCACTGTATTGGCCGTAAAACTGTAGTCTTGTGTTCATTGATTCAGCACTGAATGAACGCAAAGCCGAAGTGCGCATCCAGTTCCGTGACGTCAGCGGCAATATTTTTGGCAGTTCCGACATGCACCGGAATGAGTTGGTGATCCGTGTGCAGCCGGGAGAGGCCATCTACATGAAAGTTATGTCAAAACGGCCGGGAATGTCGTTCAAGTGTGAGGAGACGGAACTCGACTTCACCTACGGAAGCAAGTATTCGGTAAACGCAGTGCAAGTTGTCACTGTAATAGAACTATTTGTACCTCTGTTGTAACGGAGGTTCTTCCAGTGAATGTGCAGTAGCTGCTTCTCCTCGGTTAACTTTCTAACAAAACCATATCTAACACATTACTAATAATCTGTTTCAGTTTGTCATCCACCCACCGATACACAGTTGCACGTATAGCCTGTTAACGACCACTTTCAAGATGAACCTGGTTAGCCAGTTCCGGTCTGTGTGCTCAGACCGGCTTTCTATTACTACTGTTGCTGCCTGATCCAAATTGATGATTGCTAAATCTTTTCTTGGAGCTTTCTGGCATGCCAGCTGCGAGAATCATTTTAAAAGTCGTACGGAGTACTTGTTCATTTTTCATTTCGTTTGTCACCCTTGTCAGTCACCATTGCCTTAAGATTTTGACGCATTGTTGTACTCATCGTTTCTTGTACTGAACTTTGTCGTGTACGTGTGCAGGGCATCAAAATGCCAGACGCTTACGAGCGACTGATTCTGGATGTGTTCTGTGGAAGTCAGATCAACTTTGTACGCATTGACGAACTGGCTGAAGCATGGAGAATCTTTACTCCGGTTCTGCATGCCATCGAGGCACAGAAACCCAAACCACTTCCATACAAATATGGAAGGTTTGTTGCAGATGTTCTGAGGATGGCTGTGTTACTTGGTCATTGTAAATAATATTTTTTCTTATTGGTCAGCATTGGGAATGATGTGGAATGCCCAGTTGCGCATATAATGCTACATTTTCAAATAATCTGGATTGAAATTCTTTTGTCACTGTGTTAGTTTTGTAACATATAATTTGGTACACATTTTCATTTAAAATATGGTTGTCTGTTCAACTACATTAACTGCTGTTGTCAACTTGACTGTTATAAATTGTTGCCCTGTTTTGCCATACCTTACAAACTGCAACATGATTGAAGATTGAAGACTGTGATGTTTCTCCACACCAAAAACTGTTGATAATGGCACATATTTGTTGAAGTTATTTGAAAGGGTTAAGTCTTTTGAGACACCTTGTATATATTTCCTGTGTACTGATATTTTGTATGTACCAGTTGTTTGCTTTTAACATCTAGATGACGTATAGTGATGTAAAGCTTCAATATATAACTTATGCAAAGCTGATTTTGCAGTGACAGATACACACCGCCCTGTGGATTACCTGCATGGCTTTCAACATATTTAATATTTTTCGTTCTTCCTGGATTGGTCTCAGGCCCTTTCATGCTGGAAATTTTTTATAACAAAATTCCGTTTGGAAATTTTGCTTTAATTTCGTAATAAAATTTCCATGTGAAAGGGACCTCGTAAAACAAACGTTTTTGCTCTGCTGTTATTGGCCTGTTCACCTGAACAAGCTGCGAGATCAGTTGTGAGCACACAGTACATATCGACTATTAATGCTGTCTTATCTTTTCATACTGAATCAATTCCACTTTGTCAGAATCACTAGTCACGTGAGTTTTAATTTGCCAAGGTCTGTGATATTGGGTCATGAACTAATATTGAAATAATTCTACATCATTAGCTACGGCATTTTTAGCATGTATCAGGTACTCTAACACCGTGTTTCTGTTTTGTTAACTGACAGTCGAGGTCCCGCGGAAGCTGACAAGTTCGTTGCTGCTCATGGATTCCGTTTCTCTGGCACTTATCGTTGGGTGCCTCCTCGCTTGTCGGTGTCGAGCTAACGTATCTCAAATATCCCTCATTAATCCATACTCTGCAGATGCACACTCGACATCATTCACTTTCTTTTGAAGTTATTTAATGTTTTGTTATTTTTTGTGGAAATCCTTTGTGTTAGTACCGTAGTGCTTATGTTGTATGTATATTTATGTAATTTTTCCATTGTACTTTGGGCTTAATATTATGCCCATATCAGCAGCTGCTGTCTGTCCACGTGCCAGGTGTTGTACATGATGATTCAAAAAGTAGGTAGGACCTTTATTTTCCTGGCTCATTAGCCACTCACCAGGGAATGGCTTATGTTTTTCGATAGTACTTTTTTTCTAGACAATGTATCTCACCCGTCTGTTAATGGGTCATCACATTTCCACACATCCATTTTTGGGGGTGGTGGTGGTTATAATCGACACCTATATTGTCAGATTGCTGTTGATGTACACGATGGATGTGCAATGGTGCTGGTAGCTCAGTAGAATTCTCAAGTTCTTCCGATGACTTTTGTTTGTAAATTCATGCATATTTGGCCTGTGGCATTTTTTGCTTACTGGTATTTGTTAAGACATGCCGGCAGTATGGTGCTTAGTTGTGTCTGTGACTCCGTCTGAGTGTCCGCACTGTAAATGGAAAATGGCTCGAGCTGTTACTGCCAGTTGGTAGACATACGCTGCATGACAGGTCCTCGGCACAACGTGACCCTGAGGTCAAAGATCAAAGTCACAGGGTTATCAAGTGTGCTGTTGGCGTAGGTCGGCAGGCCAGTATGAATATGACTTCACATTTCACCAGCTTTAGGTTTGTTAGTAGTGTTAAAGTGCTTGACTGGATAATTGAGATCCATAATGTTATCTATTTTGTGGCATATTGTAAGTAGGCCGTTATTTGTACCGTTACTTGCAGTGCCTTAATGGCACATATTATGGATTTGCTATATTTTTTCTACTTTTTGATATATCAGTTGTGAATGCCAACAGAGGGAGTATATAATAGTATATTGTGTCTGACAAGAGTTTGATGTTATATCTGGGCAGTATTGTCAGATTTCACTTGGGAGGTTATTAGTTTATAACGTCAGCTCTGGGTTGCTGGTCAAAACTATACAGTCTTGGCATGAAACGGTGTCACTGATTGTTCATGTTAAGCTGGCTCTCTCAGGCAAATAGGGACCAGGTCATAAATGATCACACTTGCATCACAGTACATTATACAAATAATGCACGAGTTAATAATTTTGTCATCATGAGGTTGAAATATCATCTATCATAAAAATTGGTATTTTTAATAAAGTCTATAGTATTTTCTGCTACTCTAAGGATGTATACTTAAACCCTGATATGCTGTATAAAACCACTGAAAAAAAGTTCTGAGCATGTTCATAATGCCGGTTTCTTTCATAACATCAATAACATAGTAAGTGCAGTTAAATGTTATTACAACGGAACATTAAAAGGAAACCTAGATCACAACACACACAAACCACATTAATTCACTCGAGATAACTCATCATGGACTGCACAGGTTGAAATTCAAACACCTCTGAAAAATTAGGCAGATCGAACAGTATTAACTCAACACCCAAGTATACAGTTCTCATGATGACAGTCTACCAAATGCCTGCTATTCAAAACTGTCACCAAATTTAGACAATGCACATTTCCTAAACACCAACACCAGTACATGCTGCATAAACATGCCTGTGACTTGCTTATTACACACTAAGCATGTGACTCGCAGAAATAGTGACGTCCATTCACGGAAATGCCACGCGATGATGATGATGAGCAAGTTTAACTCGAGTCTAACCCTTCTCATGGATGTGGTATTTGCAGACTGCCACATCAAATAGTAAATGGTTGGTACACTAGCCGTTGATGGTTAAAGGTAAAAAGGGTGCAGTACTCCTTACTGGAGTGTAGGCAGGATTCGTCAGTTGTCAATCATAGGCATCAATCACGTGACGGTCCCCAGTTCGTAACCTTCACAACATTTAGGTCGTGAGTGCCTTGGACTCTAATGAAAATTCGACAGTAAAAATGAAAAAAAAATGTTGATAGAATGTTTGCAATCTCTACTGCTATTGAGCACAGCACAGCTGGCTTGGACATCATCACAGACCCAACTGGGCATCTTACAGACCCAGACCTCTAGCAGCATTTCAGGGGGTCACTTCGCAGTGAGAATGGCAGAGAGAATTAGTGGCTAACGGGAAAACAGTGAGAGGAACTTGGGAGGATGGATCCTCACGATGTTTGGGATGCCAGTGCTCATCTCCCTAGTTAGTTGGTGTTTAACGTCCCTTCTCAGCACAAATATATGGCTATATCAGGGACGAAACGTCGGGTGGAGAGCTATCCCTACCCAGTATAGGAAGGCCAGCGATATATTAACCTCAACCCTGGCCGCCTTTTTATTCAGCAGCCACCCAAAAAGGGAA
>Ga0209782_1001458_pt1 | contig 12354 bp, 7 predicted proteins | sample WorMetmaBAHAMAS1_FD_187390 | JGI IMG/M metagenome (GOLD analysis project Ga0209782, IMG submission 187390) | Marine gutless worms symbiont microbial communities from Max Planck institute for Marine Microbiology, Germany - Inanidrilus... | ecosystem: Host-associated > Annelida > Digestive system >... | reverse complement strand
CTCCCCCCCTGTAGAAATGCCACTGGTTAAATGTGGTACTGGCAGTTTTATGCATATTTTATTGGATAAATGTATTTGTTAAGGCGGTAAGCAAGGCATGAGTATTATTTTCCGTAGCATCTGCCTGTCTGTGCTCTAAAATGAAAATGGTCTGAGCTGTCAAGACCAAAGTCAGTAGAGATACGAGAGGCATTCAACAAGTTTACAGACTAACACAGTTAATCACAGCATATGTACAGCATATTTTGTCACTTTTCAACGTAGTCCGCTGCAGCTGAAATGGACTCGGTCCAGCATTTCTCGAAAGCTACAATTCCGATGTAGAAGAACTGTTGATCGTGCTGTTTTATCAGCCATTTGCCATGCAGATAGCATTATCATCGTTAGCAAATTTGTGTCCTTTAACAAATTTTTTTGGTGTAGGAAATAAATATAAGTCACTCAGAGCCATGTGTGGTGAATATGATGGGTGAGGAAGTAGTCATCATCTGGCATTTTGGATGGGGTCATTCCTTTTAAGTATGAATACTTTATTGCAGCTTGCACTTTATTTGTTTTCCATGTTAGTATTGGCAGTGGAAAATGTGGAACAAAATTGCAGAATAGTTATAACCAAATAATAACTTGTGCAATGTTGTAGTCATAGTTGATACTAACCAGTGACGCAATATCAATGACATTTATAATGTTTATTTTTGTCAGTCTTTGAACTTTTAGAATGCCCCTCATATAGTCTGTGGCAGGCCGTATGTAATTGAAATTAACTTTGTCGATGATGATGATTGACGAGTTTTCAATTAAATTAAAAGATATTAGGTTATGGAAACTCCACTGCAGTGGTACTGAAATTATAGCAATAGATTGAAATTTTGGTAGAGTTAGCTTTTGGGAAAGAGTTGAATAGATATTAGATGAATGTGGTATGTTGACAAAACGTGGACTATATTTAAGTTCCAAAAATACTATGATCTAAATTACCTGCACGGTACGAGATTAGGAAGTCTAGTGTGGTGCTTGCTTATTTCCTGTAATATTTGATATAGGACTCGGTGAGTTTTGTATTACATGTGCATATGTATGCGTATAGTTAAGATATTTGTTGATCATTTAAGTGACGAAAATAGATGCAGTTGACATATTCCTGTTATCTATCTTTATATTATCTTTTTTTTATAGTAAAATAATGCTTTAATATCAAGGGTCTCAGTTGTCCTGAAATTCTAGAAATTTCAAACTTGTCCTGAAATTTGAAATTGTCTTGAAATCTTTGCTATTTGGTAAATGTGTCCTTTGTTGTGTCATAACGTGGCAATTTACTGTATTAGTTTTGGTATTGCTTTTCTAAACTTGAGTTGGTTACTTGATATCTGGATTCAGTTATCAGCACTGTGTTTCGCTTACTTTGTTGTTTCGCATTATTAGGTCATTACCGCGCGACACTATGCTAGCGTGGTATATGCTGTCATCGTGTGTCTGTCTGTCTGTCCATCACACTCCGGTATTGTATAAAAATGGCTAAACGTAGGATCACGCAAATAATGCCACACAATAGCCCAGGGACCTTAGTTTTCTGGTGCCAAAGATAACGGCAAAATTTGAACGAAAACACATCAAATGCAAGTGGGGTAGGTTAAAATCAACCATTTTCGACAAATAACTCGCTATAACTTGAGAACAGTACAAGATAGACACATAGTTTATATTAAAGTCAAATAGGAAGTCATATATGCTGTATCGAATGGTTATGACCTTTACTGACCTCCCAAACCAACCCAATTTTTTTATTTTTTGTTGCCTTTCATATCTCCATAGTGAGTGAACAGCTTAAGCTGTATTGGTTCATTTGTCGATGTATTTGTTGCAAACTTGCTTGTTTAATATATTGAAAACAAATAAACCAAGTGGAGTTTGAACATTATCGTTTAAAAACCGACATTAACTGATAATTATACTTAGTGTACACGATATTGTTGATTTTGTGTAAGGCAGCGTTGAACGGTCCATCGGCGTTAGCAGATATACTTGTTTTAGGTACATTTGCACCATTTTCGTTTCTTTTCAGTGCGTAAACATGTTGTCAATGACTGACATGTCCTGAAATTAATTACAAACTTGGTCCCGAAATTTCACTTTTCGCCCCTGGAACTTTGCAATATACTGTGTTTCAGAAATGCACCTTCTTGGCTTCCCTCGTTACTGATTGCTTGTGCATTTTCCATCAAATCATTTTTGTATGTCTACAATCTTCATAAACTTACTGCCTTCTACAACAGGCATAATGCATTTTGGTAGGCATGGATGTGTACAAAAAGAGACAACACTGAAAAAATCTGGTTAATTGCAGCAGATTTTCAAATTGATGATCTTGTTATGTTGGATGCATGTAGCCATATTCTCCATTGATTATTGGCAAATTTGGTGCATTTTTGGAGACATCGTAATAACTAAGATGTTTAATGTAATGCAGGCCCTTTCAGAGTATTAGACGTGTTTATTTTGCCCATGCTGCAAAATATTTAGATCAGCATATCTGTGTCCACTAGCAAGTCTTAAAAACCACATGTTCCACCTTTACAAAATTTGGTTGACATGTTAACTGTGGTTACATCTCCCTCCTCTAGCAACAGTGCAGTTTGATATGTGACTATTGGTTTGTAGATGACAGCTTGGGCCATATGGCTTGTGCCATTAGCAATATCAATGTTATAAATTTCCAATGTATCGGCCAGGCGGTGCCATATTGTTTGACTTTGTTATCTTGTACAATGGCAGCAAATTATGCACCATAGGCAAAGTCTCCTGTCCACAGTTACCGTGTTAGAATTGCCACAAAACCGATTTGTAATGTAATTTGTGGAGTGTTGTTTGAATGTTTTTGTATTTTAAAATTTTAAAAATGAAAAGATTTTAAAATTGTGAATCTGGACGGAGATGTGTCAAAAGAAAGTGATGTATAATTTAAAATATTGAACTTCGTTTTATATGATTCTTGTCATGTATTTGTGAAGCAGTCGCTGTTTCTGACATGTTTACAGTTACCAAATTTGTAACTTTTTCAGATGCTATGGTTCACTGGCTGTAGTGATTTGCTTATCGCCTTGTTGTGTATTTAAAGAAATTACTTTCTCTTATCAGCATCTTACAGTCTTTGTTTGTTTAGAGGCATTTTGGGTCACATTACATTTGTGTTTAATGCAATATTCTTAAGCTTTGGTTTGGTTTTGTATCATAGTAAATGCTCAGATTTTTCGTTGACTTTGCATGATATATTATTAATAGATAAAATGAAGCTGTGGTTCCTGCGTGGTGTCTTTACAGAATCTGTTGTGCATGTACGATAGATTTTATAAAGATGCTTTATAGAGCAAATCAGTTTGAATCAACCAGCCACTTTTTAGGTATATTTAAAGTAACTATTCTCAAACATGCAAGAAAAGAAAATATAGTTTTTTGAAAACATGGGTTAGATAATCAAGGAAACAAATTTGTGGATTTTGTGATAACAAATATGTTATTCTGTGGCAGCCTGTAGAGGTTCACTTTCTTTATAGTTTATGTAGCTTTTAGTGATAATTTTATTCAATTTTAGTTTTATTAGGTTTTATCTGTTTTTCTCCTTTTTGCATTTGTGCTTTTGGCAGAAATAAGATTTGCTACAAAACTATGATTTGTAGTTACTTTCAAAATTGTATAATCTCTGTTATACATGCTTAATTGGGTTTATTGTTAAATTTAATATAATTAGGAGGTTGTTTAATGTTATTGTAACATTGTTATGTTTGTCAAGGAACACACAGATTAGGCAAGATTGACTCAATAGATGTTTATAATTTGGATGTGACTAGTGGCAGACGACAGACTGTTCCATGCCCGCTTGTGAATCTGCCTGGATTGGGCAAATGGTACTAATGACTGCTACATTCCTCCTCCATTCTAATCCACCATTTTCTGGGTTAGGTTTGCTGGATACTCCTCGGTTGTCTTCCTTCACAGGTTCTGTAAGTGAGAATTTGGGTTAAGTTAAACAGGTTTTTGTAGATAAGATCCCTTCCGGTTATAATATGAACAGTGTCACCTCACTGAAGGAAATCACGCACTGAGCCTGTTCGAGAAAAACCACCCACTGTCATTATCCTTTCTTGATTTGCTGCTCGTCTCCTGAAGGAAGGGTACTGTTTCTGTCATGCTGGATCTGTTGCTGGTAGTGCAACTGTGAGTTAGGAAAATTAATTTAATTGTGCTAATATTTTTATTGCAGGTGAATATGATGCAAGCAATTTGAAAATCAGTTGTACAGTTGCATAGAATATTTGTCGTAACAGTAGTTTTTGTGCTGTGTGAACAATGTGCAGTGTGGTGAATGTATATGTTGCAGAATTTGTGAAAATGGCAGAATTTCTATCGCATATCACATTAACCCTGTTGTGGTTATTTGTTATCATACTCACTACCGTACTACGATACTTTTCTGTGGCTTATGCAGCCTGGGAACTTTGCAAAGTGAGGTTTAGTTTAGACTAGTCATGTATGGCTGTATGTATCAGGTGCATTTCTGGTGTGAGGTAAGATGCTAAATTATAACAGTCTTTGTAACTTTGTGGCTGTACCTCCATTTTCCGTGCAAACGTGGCATGACCTGTACTGTCAGGGGAAAATGGAAACTTTCTGCATTGTTACCTCTCTAGGAATGAAATTACCTGGAATTGACGTCATATGAAGCAAACTGCATAAAATTCGGTTCTATGGTTTAGTCTTGGGACGTGAGCAAAATTTGGGGTGGGTCATAAAAAAGGATAGGATAGGATAGGAAGACTAAAAATCACACGAGGGTGATATTTCACACATACACCGCCATGGAGCAATTGTTTTGAGTTTTGGCATGCGGTGAGTCTTCGCCGATATAATCACCCACGCCAAATTTTTTGTCAATAGGTTCAGGGGTTTTTCTATCTCCATGGGATAGACTTGTCGATCTTACAACAATGTAAGCACTGTTGTGCTACACTGTGATGTAACCAACAGCAGTTTGATCATTTTTCACTCACATTTTAGGTTCCTTTTGTAATAATGTTGTTATGCGTGGCTGTGATGTAATCATGAGGGCATTGGACTCATGATTCAAAAGATTATGGGTTGTATCTCACTCATTCTACTCTCAGGTAATAATTCTAGCAATGTTGTTCACACACATGTGCCTCTGTCACCAAGCAGTATAAATTACTTCTTCTGAAAGGCCGCAGTACCCTGCGGCTTGGAAGTAACTAGCTTTATCTTTGCACTGATAGTGTGTCACAAACTAAAGCCGTGTTATCTTCTGATCATACTTGAGCTCACTGGCTTAGTGAGCGAAATGAGCACCACGCCTGTTTCACAAGAGGTTTGTTTGGCTTTACCTCGGTTGTAATAATGTGTGTGTTATGTTTCTGATGTGATATTATGACAGAACAACCACAATGGGGTTAGTGAGAAGAATTGTCCGCAAACTGTTACCTTATTTGCAGATGACTGGCTTTATTATGTATATATCGAGAGATTGTATATCATGGCCAAGTTGGGCACTTGACCACTTTGACCAGCAATGCTGGTGTTAGAACTGATATTACATAGTGTTACTGTTGTTATCTTTACTAATCACTGTATCTTGCCATTGACTTTTCGACTAATAAGTCCTGCTGTTTCATCATTATTTTGAGATTTTTGTCTGATGCTATCACAGTTATTCAGGATTGAATTGAACTAAAAATAAAATGACTAAAATGTTGCATTGCTTTTGTTCTTAACTTGGTCACATAATTTCTCTCTGGCACCAAAATAAGTAAAAGGATAAGCAAATAAATTTTTCTATTGATAACCAACTACATTTCACAACTGTTGCTGTATTCATCAAGGGTTTTGACATATGGTAAAGATAATAAAGGAGGCAAATGGGAGGTGAGGAGTATGATGCTGCTGAAATTGATTGGCAATACTTTGGGCTGCTGTTTAACACTGTTCAGAAAAATGTGATACACTTATTTTTGATCATGACTTTTGTAAATGTAGACTGATTTCCAAATGTTCTTCAAGTCAAGATTCTTCAGGAAATACGATTGAACAATTTGTGTTCGGTGTTGATGCAGGTTGTCGCCAACTTTACTGCATCAGCTTGTTTTATATTCCTGTATGTGACATCTGTACTATAGAATCTGTAGTGCAGCATTCCCTATAGGCCTACAAAATAAAATGTATTATCATTGTATAGACATAAATCAGTCAGTCTATAAATAGCCACAGCTGTCTCGACTCTCGAGTATTGAAAACTTGTTACACAAGGAAATTTCAGACGACAGACTTTGCTGCCATGTTGATCACTTGCTGGTCTTCATCATTGAGCAAAATCTCTCTCGTGGTTTTTTTCTGTAATTTTATGGATCTTTGTCTCTTGTCTCCACAGTCTCCTTTCCCCCCAGATACACAGCAGTTACCTCAAGGCTCTGATCTTCCTAAACCTTTTCCCAAAGTCTGTACTCGTACCAAGCGCTATTATTCCTTCATACAGTACAGACTAAACCATTATTAATAGTTGCTTACTGTTGTGCATATTTTCTTGATGATTTTATTTTGCAATTGCAGTCATTAGTTATGACGGATAACAAGCTGAAATTCTCCGACTATATTTACCATGCTGTCAATAAAGCAAATCAGATCTTGGGATTAATAAAAAGATCATTTACATACCTTGACATACGTTTACTGAAGCGTTTGTATACTTTAATTGTTATGCCACATCTAGAATACAGCAGCACGTGTGGCATTCTCGTTTTCAAGTTGATTGTTGGAGAGTGCAGTATTGTCCTACCTTCTCCTCTGTTAGACAACGTCTGAGCTATGGTGTTTGTCTGGAGGTAAGAGGGGAGATTATCAGAACTGTTCTATGCTGTATTGTATACGGCAGTTGTGCATAATCATAAGCACACTTGAATGAGCAGTTCTTACAGTTCTCTGGATTAGGTTTTGTCACACTGGGTGGATTTCTCTGTGCATGATTTAGTTGTGTTTATCTGTGTGTATTTTGTGTTTTTTTTTTCATACTGCATATATGTTGTGTTATTGTCAGCACAGTGGAGTGGACCTAGTGGGATTGAAGCCTGGTCCTTAGGACTTCTCTTCCTTCAGTGCTTTGACACTATTGGTTGGGTCTTTTGACCCATAAACCCGTCCCCGATATGACCTATAATGTGTTTGGTAGGACGTTAAACCTTGCTCAACTCAACTCAACCTACGAGATTGATTCATGGTTTAAGGAAAGTACTTTATGAAGGACTGTGATTAAATTAATGGAGTTACTTACACTATCATATTGAAGGTTGCATGGAGATGCAATAGAAACATAAACTTATACATGGAAAATATGCAGTTAACTGCTCGTCACCCCTACCATGGGATGGGCAGATGAAACTACCTCAGTTTCTACCAGAGGTCACACACTAAACCTAAAGAAACGTGACTGAGGAACATCTGTGCAGCAGAATTTCTTCAGTTACACTGTTACAGAATTGTTAACTTTTTTTAACTCTCTGTGTTGTGTCTGTACCATCAGTTAACTGTTTCAAATACCGTTTTGATACACAGCATGAATCTGAAATTATCGTTCACTTCACTCTGTGAAACAGTGAAAGATCAGGCCTGTGGTCTACAAATGACTGTAGATGATGATGATGATGATCAAAAATCAGGTTATCACTTTTTTCTGAACACGGTATAGGCTAGTGGAGTATCTTCTGGCCGTCATAAACACAGCAACACACCATTGGGTGTAGAGATGTGGGGCGTAACCGGGCCACTGAAGAAGATCATGGGCCGCTATGACTACGTACAGTTCAGAAAATTGTATAACACGGATTTTCAATGGAGCATTGTTAAATTCGTTTGCTGATAGATATTCTATGTTGTAAATATACACAAGCGAAGTAGAATTTCTTCGTAAGAATTTGTTGAATTATGATATAATCGTTTAGTTGACATACTTGTTTGTTTATGCCGATGTATAAAACAAACGCAGATGCGTTATGAACATTAGAGATTGTTCGAGTTTACTTATTGATAATATGTGAATTGTGATGGATATGCCACGGACACAACAGCACATGGATATCAGCCGAAAGCGACGTAGACAGTCTTCTGCTAAACAAAACACTATGCGGAGACCTTTGCGTTCTTCATGCGGGACATTGTCAACCAGCCTGCAAGAGTCTAAAGGTTGGGAACAAGAGGAACAAACGCAGTTGTCACATCGAGTAACGTTGAGTGATTTGCAGCAACCCACTGGTCGTGACGACGACCTTGGGACTTGTGAAAGTGATGCTGAAGCTCAAGAGGCTGTTGCAAAACGAACTCGTCAGGCACAAAGACGGTCAGAGGTTGATTGTGAAGTAGTAACGCATGATTGCAAGAGGGTTCGAGATGATCATATCAAATGTCAGCGTCATCAGTCTGCTGAAGCCAAAGATCAAGCCACTGTAACTTTAGCTAGGAGAGCTCGCCAGTCCGGCAGCATGAAACATGATGCATTCCATGATCTAAGCCAGCAAAGCACTGCCTACATTGCATGTCATCTGCATGCTTCCTCTGACCTAATGACCAAAAATCTTTTATTAGGAATGAGGAACAGATTGCCAGGCAGGGTTGGCAAGCGTAGATCCGGTACAACAACACAATTCAGTGGTGATGACCATAATCTTCAGCATTTTTATTTTGATTGTGCAGCTCACAATGCTGTTTCGGAGCATCCTCAGCAGGGAGAGAGATGCTTAGATCTTTTACCTGGAGACGTAATGGCATATGATCACCAGAAGGAGGCTCGAGATCTTGAGTATCAGTGTCATCATATTGCTGAAAGTGAAGATCAAACGACTCCACTCAAAAGAGCTTGCCACTCCAGCTGTACAGTCCAGCATCATCAAAGCAGTGTTTACAGTGCCATAAATGCTGATCTTTATCCTTCCTCTCAACTGATAATCAGACATGCTCTATCAGCAGGAACCAGGAGCAGATTTCCAGGCAGGATTGGCAAGCGTAAATCTGATACTGGACCAAAGTTGGTTAGTGATTTTTTTTTTGCATTTTTTCCCTATATATGTACTATAGTTTATACTTGTCAGTAAGTTTTTCTAATGTAATGATAAGGAATGAATGATTATAGTGTTCAGAATGATGAGTCGCTACACAGGCACTTCATAGTCATTATGGTTCCCATGCCTTTTGGAATTTGCTAGGCAGTGATGTGGATGTGGTCGCAGATGCCAAAATATTCATGTCCGCACTCCGCACACTTCTATTCCATGTAGTGCATCCAGGTATTGCAGCCATTGTTTGCAGTGTACTTGGGCAAGTGTGTTCGATTGTTGTGCATGGTTTATGCTGGTACAATACATTTAACAGTGCTAAAGTGCAGTATATGGCGTACTACAATGAGCACTAATGCAGTACGATTGGTCCTGGAAAAAGCCTCTGAGTCCTGGAAAGTCATGGAATTTTTGTAACCAAGAGAGTGGGAACCCTGAGTCATGGGAATGGCAGTGAGAAGAGGTCGGTATTTAGACATGGTCTAAAGAGCGGGTGAAGAGATGATAGTTCCAGCGGCCCATGATACTGATAGTCCTGTTTGCTTAATTTCATGACAAACTGCTGTTCTTGCAGCAAGATTTTGGTTGTTTATATTCAGTCTACTGTTAACACCATTGTTCAGCCAAATGCATATACAGTATTTGGCCTACTATTTGGTCCAGATAGAATACAATAATGCTGAATTACCCAGATTGTTATTTGTTGCTAGTCTATCTTTCATCTCTTTACTTGGAACTCTTATCTTTTAACTTATGTCACACATCTATCTGATCACTCATCTCTACCCGCTGGAGTGCCACCTCATTTTCTTTTCTTATAGCCTTAAAGGCCAGGTCACACTTTCGTGTGACATACTACTTCACACACAACTGCTGTACAGTCTCTCACATATAGTCAGTGATATATCTTTATTAGTAAGCAATGGTACAAACTGCCTGAATTTATTTTATCCATAACTGACTGCAGTTAATGAACAGTTAATTATTGCAGTTATTATCATTAATTTTAACAAATAACTGACAGCTGCCATTTGCTGAATTTGAGCTGAACAATTGTAGGTAATTTGGCGGCAGCAAAGTCACGGAGCCAAACTACCTCATTTACTTTGTGGCACATTATGTGGCCATACCAGAGTCTCTTCTGATCCACTTGTGTATAATTTTGTGCCTGTGAACAACTTCGTAACATGTGCAGTGAATACTTGTTGCGGTAACAAGAGAGAAGAATCTTGCATTGCTGGGGAAACTGCTGTCAGTGTCAATAAGGTGTCAGTTGCAGCGGTTGTAGAAGCTGCACTGGATAGTCTAGAAAAGTTTTCTGTGCCAGAGTTTGTCACATCTGACAGTAGTCTATCCTGCTCCTTAGTATATCAAGATGCTGCTGATCTGCCGAGTTTGTCTTCTTGTACTACGAGTCACAGTGTATTTAACCCAGCTTCTGTCACAGCTGACTTTTCACTGTCAGCATCTGTCAGTCAGGAGTCAAGTGTTGCCAGCGCGTCAGTATTTAGTGCTTCACTGACGGGTGCAGTTAATTTGACTCATAGTGCACATGGAGACAGTTGCTTAGTCTCAACTCAGCAGTATGAGAGCATGAACCATTGTGACATCTCAGCTACACGCGTTCGGTCTTTGTCAACCAGAAAGACTTCTTCTTCACCGGAAAAGTCCAAGTTGTTGAGTCGATGGCGTAATGCAGTATCCGTAAACCTGTGTCGTCGTTTGCCAACTAACCGTTCCTGCAGCAGCTCAGGAACCATTATTAGTCATGCACATTGTTCTTCAGTTGCAAAAGCCACTGCCTTGAAGAACGAGCTTCCTATAGCATCTGAGTCAGGATGTGATGGTAAAATGTTGTCTCATGACTCAGTTCTTGCTGGTAACTCTTTGATGCAGGTGCCTCATAATACTGCGAAAACCTTAGAATCGTCTTATGCTGTGACCAAAATGTCCAGTGTAGTTTCTTCGGAATTTCACACTATCATATCCACTCGGGGCACAGTATCATCTGTTTCTGAGTGTACCAGTACTGTTACCAGTTCTCAAAATTGGCCAGTCCTGTTGCCTTCTTTAGTAGTTCCTGTCAATGAATTGAGACCGCAGACTGCCAGTGTGGCATCCATATCTAGTCCTGGTCCGTCGTTACTGGTTTGCACTGTGGATGGTTCTACAAATCAGTTAGCTGTACAATTCACATCACAGCATCTAGACAGAAATTTGAGATCTCGGTCTGCTTTGCTTTCTGGTTTTGGTAAATCCAGCGGCAGCAATGTTATGCCTTTGTCGGAGGCAGTTTCACTTCCTTGTTCATCGTTTTCCAGTACTGCTGCCAATGTGAGTGTGGTGTCTTCCTGTAAGCCAACTCGGATTTCCAGTCAGACATATTTCTCCACTGCATCCACTGCGTGCATTTCAAACTCAGTTTATTCGTGTGCCACAAACTGTACAGGCATTGTTAGTTTGGTTCGTGGATGCACTGTTCCTGCTGTGGGGATGTTCGACCAAGTTCGCATGTGCACTGTTCCGGTGACAAGTACTTCCAACAAAGATCATGCAGCTATTGCCGATTCAGCAGCTTCTGATGGAGTTCAAGTGTATGCTGTACCTGCTGGAGAATGTTTCAGCGATGCTCGTATATGTACTGTACCAACTTTCAGGGTTTCCAGCCCAGTTCAACCACAATCTATAACTACAGATGGCTTTTCTAGACTGGATCATGTGAGCAAATCCATGCCAGTTTGTCGTCATACGATGCCCGCATCTGGCATTTCAAGCTGTGTGGCTTTTGATAGAATTTTGCCTACTGTTGGCATTTCCAGCCAAACGTGCACATGTACACCAACCAGTGCAAGAATTTACAACAAAGTTTACCTGTCTGCTGTACCTTCTTGTGGAATTTGCTGTCCAGTTTTCCAGCGTAATGTGCCTATGACGACGATGCTTGAATCTGGAAACAGTGTGTCGGATAGAGACCCAGTCACTTCCAGTAGTGTCCAGAGTTCTGCTTCTGTTCCAAGGACCCAACATGTTTTGCCACCAGTGACAGGATGTTCCGACAGACAAACTCCAAACTTACTTGCTGTGCCAAATTCACTTTCCAAGTATCCTTCAGCTTTGCCTACTTTTCGGGTCGCTGTGAAACCATTAAAGTTATTTCCGTCAACACGATCTCTTGCACGTTCACAGCATATCTCTGATACATCTTCAATGTCCGTCAGTGATCGTCATTAGTCTTGTTTCTCAACCTGTT
>Ga0209782_1001457_pt1 | contig 12359 bp, 22 predicted proteins | sample WorMetmaBAHAMAS1_FD_187390 | JGI IMG/M metagenome (GOLD analysis project Ga0209782, IMG submission 187390) | Marine gutless worms symbiont microbial communities from Max Planck institute for Marine Microbiology, Germany - Inanidrilus... | ecosystem: Host-associated > Annelida > Digestive system... | reverse complement strand
CTGTCGTACGGTAAGGTTAGGATCGTCGGGGGTCCGAAAATCGTCCTTTTTCCAGATTTTTCGAGGAATCCGTGTTCCGCCAAGGATGAATTCAAACTCAGGACATCCTTCCAGTTCTGTCGGTACCAAATTTTATGGGGAGAAAGAAGTCTTATTAAAAAGTTGTACCCCAAAACAGTTGCCGACGGTTGCAGTTAGGGTCACGGTCCGAGGAAAGGATCCAGATTTCATGTTTTCTGGAACTTCAGCAGTATCTAAAGTATTTCCCGGGATCCTCGGAGATCGTGCTGTCACGTGGTATACCAAATTTTTATCGCGGAAGAAATTTTTCATCTTCCCAGTTCAGAATTTGATCGTCAATTTCGGTTTGGCAATGCATCCCAATGCTAGAGTCAAAATTTGTTGTTAGGCGAAATCCAATGGCAAAATTTAGTGTTCTGAGATCTGGTGTCGTATTAATTTCCAAATTCAAGTTCCAAAATTTTAGCTTTTTGAGGTCTGCTAGTTCCCAGGGTCTTACTTCCAAAATTTAGAGTTCTTGCGTATCAGACAATTTTGATTTCGTGTTTAAGGCTTCCCATTCCAGTTCTTTTTCCAGGTAAGTGCAATTTTGGTGTCTTATCTTATTCTTATCCTAGGTGAGAGCAGAAATTTAAATATGGAAAACCTTGACAGTCAGCCAGCAATTTGCAAAATAATTCTAGGCAGGAGGTGGTGTGGTGTACAGAGGTACAATTTCCGTTATCCTACACATGCACCAAGTGATAATTACGGTAGTTGTAGCTTCGATTCTGGTGAGGCCACGCGTAATCGCGTGCTTCAAAGAACTATTCGTAGACTTGAAAAACAAGTAGAGACATTGACTACTATGTGCTCAGCATATCGCAAACAGTTGGTTGATGGTAGTCTGGTTGCAACAGGTGTGCACGATATGCCACAGATGGCATCGTATTTTATGGGGGAGAGGAAAGTAGAGAATTTGGGGTAGTCCCAACCTCTCGCTTCCCAGTTGTGGATAGATCTGCTGGATCTGGGGTGGCTGTGAGAGAACCAGTAAGGGCTGGTAGCAAAGTGTAGGTGTTGGACCCGTTGTGGCTATGCTCACGGTAGACTCGCCAACCAGTTAGGCCAGAGATCACATACGTGCAGTTGCTGATGTGTTGACTACCCAGGAGAGTTCCAGTGGAGAAACGTCTCAGGTAAGCGGTACAACGAGAGTTCCGATATTGAAACCTCTCAAGTTAGAGAAGTATAATCCAGATAAGACGTCATTTGAGACTTTCGAGGCCAAAGTGGTCAATGCGAGGAAGTTTAATCAATGGGAGTGTGCCTGGGTAAGGGATGCCCTTGAAGGTAGTGCAGCTGATGTTTTGTGGTAACTAGGAACAGATGCAACGTCCATTGTTATCTGGAAATCCTCAAAAAAACGTTTAGGTAATGCAAACCGTGCCGAGGGGTACCGTGCACTTCTGTCAACCCAATGTCGCCAACCAGGCGAGTCAATACAAGTGGTGTATACAGATATTCGCAGGCTTTTATCGCTAGCATTCCCTGGCCAAGTGGCGATATGTTCGAAATGATCGGCGCAATTATTTTCAGTCCGCTTTGGATGACCTGTGTTGCGCATTTGCATTTTGGATCAGCAACTTAAAACACTGGATGAATGCCTGGTTAAGGCCACCCAAATGGAAAGTCGTTCTAAGTCTGTCCAGTTTTCAGGTGAGAATAGAGTGAGCTCCAAAGGGGTGGAGTCTATCATCCAGGAGGAGAAGAGAGAAAAAACGAGTCCGACTGGTGTCGTCCAGTCGTGAGTCAAAAACTGACAAGAAAATCAAAGTGCTGAAGGAAGTTGTAGAGAAACAAGGCCAAGAGCTTAAAAAATTTAGGCAGGCCAACAAAAGTGTCCGTCGCATGTGCCAGCAGATAACATTAGTCCGCCACAGGTTGTTTATGCACCTTATCCATCTGTTCCTTTTAGCCCGTCATATGTAGCAAATGGGGGAGGGCAGTGTAGGGCAGTATCTACAAAATGCTGGTCCAAATTTTCAGGAACAGTTCGGTATGGGCGGGTCTTTTCAGGGTCCAGTTGGCAGGACTTTTCAAGATCCAGTTGGAGGCAGTGGTAGAGAACAGTCTTTTGTACCTCGCGGTAGAGGTGGTGGTTTCAGTAGGGGTATGGCCAAGGGACGTGAAAATCCTAAACCATTTGTGCCCTATGATACTTCTGCTGGATGTGGGCAGAAAGGACATTGGAGAAATGAATGCCCACATGAGGGTATCGTCCTCCTTCGCCACAGAAATAGTCTGTTCCAGTAGAAACAGATGTGTCAAAGACTGATGTGAACCAAAGTGGTGTTTGTTACCTTATGGTAACGGTATCCCGCATACGTATGTGGAAGTCGAACTCAAGGGATGTAAAATTCCTGCCATGTTTGACACGGGATGCGAGGTGTCGTTATGTCCTTACAAGTTCTGTAAACATGCCAAACTTTTACCTACTGATGTAAAGTTGTTTGCAACTAATGATAGTAAAATGAAGGTGCTTGGAAAACACGCCTCATGTTTTCGGTTGGGGGAGTTCCCAAAAGTGCTTATGTGATTGTCACTGACGAGGTTACTGAATTTTGCTTGGCATGGACTTTATGTGTGCTTATGACTGTGAATGGCTTGTCAGCAAAGGTCGTATATTAATCTGGAGACATTCAGTGCTGCTGCTTAAGTGTCTGCATAAGGCTAATGTCCGCTGTGTGATCGTGCGAGACTGTATTGTGGTGCCTGCAGACTTTGCTATGACGGTTCCAGTTAAAATGTCAGTACTGAATCCGAAAATGTCAGTGACTGGATTTCAGAGGCTAAGGAACTTCACCCAGGACTATTGGTGGCCCGTACCTTGTTGCCACATAGTTCTGATTTTTCTGCTGTTGCAATGTTGAATGTCAGTGGTAAGGATCAAGTGTTACGTCATGACATGCAGATTGGCATCGCGACACCGTGTCAGACGGATTACGTAGGTATGGCGACAGACACTGATGTGACATGTGTGGGTGCCAGACAGCATGGTGCCGATGAGAACGGCGCAATGATTGACACAGTGAGATGTCCCAACTGTCAGACAGTAAGCAAACTCGGTAGTTCGGCAGTCCGAGATGGGCCACTGGCAGACCTGGGCGGGCCATCGGCGGACCGAGATGGGCCACTGACGGACCGATGCGGGCCGTTGGTGGACCGAGATAGGCCACTGGCGGACCAAGATGGGCCGTTGGCAGACCAAGATGGGCCGTCGGCGGGCCGAGATGGGCTGCTGGCAGACCGAGGCGGGCCGTCGGCGGGCCAAGGTGGGCCACTGGCATACCAAGGCAGGCCATCGGTTGGCCAAGGTGGGCCACTGATGGACCGAGATGGACAGTTTGCAGGCGAGATGGACAGACGGCGGTTCATATGACCGCCGGGCGGTCCCAGATTGGCGGTCCCAGATGGATGTCCGGTGGCGGAATGATCCGGTTGCCTGGCGGGCCCAGAGGACCACCATGCGGAAAATGCGTCAAAATGCAGAATTGAGTCTGACAAAGACCGCCAAAGTGTTTTTGACAGCTGTCGACACGTCTACTACGAGAGATCTATCAGTACACATTGCAGATCCGACAGAGAGACTGACGTATGTACTGGACTGAGACCGGCTGAGTCGGTGGTAAGTGACGGGACTGAGGCGTTATCAGTCAAGGTCAATCCAATCAGCATGGGACTGTTAAATCAGGGGGCCTTCGAGGCGGGTCCTGATGTTGTTGCAGGCACGGTCTATTTGGAGAGTGGCATCCGATTACGAAGCCATGTGGTTCCATGGACGTCAAGGAAGCGTATAGCAACTACCCAATTCATTCTGCACGTGGTCGTGGTGGTGCACACTACTGTGCTGCTACTACCAGAAATCTCGGAGCTGGCAGTTTTTTTTCTATTTTATGCAGAGTAATTCCAATAGCCCAGGTGGCGTCCAAAATAAGTGTATGTATGAGAAAAAGACAGTGTTGAAGCAGTCATGCTCAAGTGTGTTTTCAAGTGCTGGTGTGAAAACTGTGCAAGTTGGAAAACCGGATGTGGATGAATTTGTGCATGTTGAACCGGTAATTAAAAAGTTACCTGATAGTCTTACTCCTGATCAAAAAGAGAAAATAGTCGAACTTATCAAAAAGAATAGTGACCTTTTCTCAAAACATGATTTTGATGTAGGATGTACTGACTTTGTAACTGTGTCGATTAATATCGATAGTCATCCACCAATTTCGGAGCCGTTGCATAGACATGCATGCATACACTTTGATGTAATAGATGAGACAATCGATAAGATGATTGAGGCTGATATTGTAGAGCCGTGTATTTTGGAGTGGGCAGCAAATTTGGTGGTTGTGCCCAAAAATGACGATCAAGGTCGTCTAGCTTCTCCGCGTATTACCATCGATTTTCGGAAGTTGAATGCAATAACTTACAAGGATAATTACCCGAGTCCGAATACGAAGGATTGTTTACAGTCACTCAGTAATGTTCAATGGCTGTCCAGCATTGATTTGAGTAACTCGTTTTACCAAGTCTAAATTCGGGAAGAGGATCGTGATAAAACTGCATTTATGACTCGTAAAGGTCAATTTCTTTGAAACGTTTGGCGATGGGTTGTTGTAATTTGCCAGGGACCTTCAGTCATTTAATGGCTATTTTTGTCAGTGGTCTGAAGTGTTGCTTAGCTTTCACTGACGATACTATTGTATTCAGTTCGTCGTTTGAACAGTATCTGAAGGATATACAATCACTTCTTGACAGATTCCGTTTGGCCAAATTGAAATTGCCAAAAAAGTCTGAATGTGAATTCTTGGGTCATTGGGTGAGTGCAGAAGGTATAGGAGTTCAGAAGACGAAAGTTGCATGCATTCAGGCATGGCCATTTTCGAAGAATATTCATGAACTCCGTGCATTCCTTGGTCTTTGTAGTTATTACTGATCGTACGTCAAATTTCACAGCGATTGCGGAACCATTGATGCAGTGCTTGTGAAAGGGCATAGTGCTCAAGAATACCGAAAAAAAATTCAGGCTTTTGAGTAACTCAAGTCAGCTTTAATGTATGCTCCATATTTGGGGTACCACGTAATGATACCTCGTGTAAATGCGTCGTGGATAGTGATGCATCATCACACGCGGCCGGAGCAGTCCTCAAACGGTGGCAAGATGGAAAATTGAGAGTTATGGAACACGCAAGTCAAGTTTTCAATCGGGCTGAACGTAACTACTGTGTGACACGCCAAGAACTCACTGCAGTGATTTTTGCTCTCAAAGTTTTCCGACCATATTTGTTGGGAAGGCATTTCGACTTCCAAGTTGATAATATGGTCGTTTCATTTTTGATGAAGGTCAAGAATCCGGCTGGTCAGACAACCAGGTACATGGAATTTTTGGCAGATTGTGAGTGCAATCTTTCACACAGAAAAGGGGCTTTTAATGCTAATGCCGATGGGCTAAGTAGAATTCCTCGTTGTACTGAATTGGATGGGGAACCATGTCAACAATGCCAAAAAACGTGTTATTGGTCGACGTGATGTCAAGGTCATCCAAACTCGGTTGTGCAGTCGCACGGAAACGTTGAAATCGAGTGTGGGTGCCCTAAACTGCTGCTGATGGAAGCAGGCAAGTCTTGCAGCAGATCCGGAAATTCGGATTGCACTAGTCAATGTGATGATGAGTCTGATGAAGCAGACAACGATAGTCGCAATGTGAAATTTAGGCATGGTAAGAAGCGACCTAGGAGGTCACATTTAGAGATTATTGCACCACGAGCATGGGAAAAACAAGCGCTTGGGTGGGATGAAAAATGTTTTCGTGATGCTAAGTTAAAAGACCGAATATTGGTCCAGTTTTGGGGTGGTGTAAAGTGGGTAAAAGACCTGATTGGTCTGACGTCGATAGTGCTTCCCCCATGCTGCGAGCCTTATGGAGCAAGTTTGAAAGTGTCAAAGTACTGAATGGAGTCTTGTATCGTTCTTTCTATGACACAAATGGCAAAGTATTGCACGAGCAATTAGTTTTGCCCAGAGTGCTTAGGATTCCTTTTTTTGAGTTGGTACATAACAATGTTGCAGGACAGCTCAAAGGGGCAAAATGCATCCCACATGTGATGAGAAGGGCGTGGTGGTTTGGATGGAAAGACAACTTTAACTTATTTATTACGTGCTGTCCTAAGTGCGAGTCTTATCATAGGGGAAAAGCCCCTAAACAGATGTTGTTACATGCCACTCTTTCTGGATTTCCGGGAGAAATCTCAATGTCGATTCGTGTGGTCCATTTCTGGCCAGTAATGGATATAAGTATATCCTGTCTGTCATTTGCTTGTTTAGCAAATTTGCAGTTTGCGGAACAAAGAGTCAAGCACTGTTGCCAAAGCACTAGTGGATAATGCATTTTTTTTATTCAAACTGCATGTCAGTTGTGCAGTGCCGTTTATAGAAAAAATTTTTGACAGTTAATGTGTGTTGTATTGCTTTTGTATATTGTGCTTCTATTGTCTCTGTTTTAGCTTATCATAGTTAAGTTCCTATCTTTCTTTATTTTGTGCTACCTTTTATGGTGAATAAAGATGTATATATATTTTTAAAATACGGTCTTTGCCACGTGCTATTGAACGATCAGGGACGTGAATTTGAGAACAAAATTCTGCAGTCAATTTCGTCAATTTTGGGGGTGACTAAGATCAGAACATCTAGTTACAGGCCCCAGGGTAATGCTATCTGTGAGGTGTTGCACAGGGTGTTGAACACCATGTTTGCTAAATGCATCAGTGAAAACCAAAAGGATTGGGTATGGTGGTTACCCTATGTTAACGTTTTGCTATAACGCCACAGAGCATGCTAGCACTAAGTTCCCACCTTTGTTTTTGTATTTCGGTCTCATGCGTATTTTGGTCGATTGACCTAGTTTTGCCAAGAATGCAAAGTAATGAGTCAGTGCCTGAGTATGCTGCCGGAGTGGCAGAGAAACTGGAGAGAGTCCAGAATATTGTACGGCACAATTTGAACGACGCCTGGTCTGCATCTTGTAAATGGTATAACCGGAAGATTAAGCCAAAATCTTTCGAAATTTGAAAAACTGTGCGGGTGTATTATCCCCAAAGGTACAGGGGAAGAACACCTAAGTGGCAGTCTTATTACAGTACTGTATGAACTGTTGTAGAGAAGTTCAATGATGCCACTTACCTTGTCAAATCGAAATGGTGAAAAACTCCTAAAATTTTGTACTGTGACAAGTTGAAAACAATGCCAGAATTTCAGTAGGAGTAGGAGTTTTAACTCAAGCATTACACGGGTGTAAGGTCTTAATTTAGTGTAATGGCTGTGTATCAGTTATGGGTAGTGCAGAATGTTGTGTATTTTGCGATTGTGTATTAATCGCTGAGTTGTGGGTGTGTGCCCAAGTCTTACGTGGGTATCCGAGGGCATGTCAGATGGGACAGATGCTCAGCGGCAAGGTGTGCAAGTTCAATGCAACCTCGGACCGCTGCTTCCAACGTCACCTGGTGGTGATGCATGTGACACGTTGGTCGGTGATCCATCGTGGAACAGAAGCCCACTAGAGCTTCTCACTGCTGTCCTTCAAGGACTATGATCGTCAACGCATATCCATCACTAACTGTCAAGGTGGCCATTCGGAGCATCGTAAGCATCTACTACACGAGGCTGGTGTTCCCGTCGTCGCACCCACCATCGCAGCCGCGAGTTGGAAGCCCAAGAAGACCGCACTACCGCTGGGCCCGACTGCATGCCAGCTGCATGGGCATTCTTCGTCGGTTGTGACAACGGCCTCGTCTGTGTTTGGAACGACGTCGTCGTCGTCCTCAATCGATCCGATGCCTATGCCATCCGACGTGGCACAGAGTCAAACGCAGCATGCCGAGTTCGGCGTACTGGTGGCCACACCGCCGCGTCCTGTATCGCGTGCGCGTGGCGCCTTCCTGCCGCTGCCTGCGTTGAGTCCGTATCGTCCGGCTGGCTACGTCTCCGAGACTCCTGAGTCCGCATCATCTCTGTCAGAGAAGGGTTTGTCGGAGGAGGACAGGTTAATCAGTGATGAATTAGCTGAGATCGACGAAAACCGTAGTGCTTACAAGTTAAGTGAATTGCATGAGCCACGTCGGAGAGAGTATCTTTCCGTGTTAAAGCGTTAGATAGCAGATATTCTGAGGAAGTAGTAGCCCACACCAAACCTGAAAATTGGTTGGAGGAGCTTTTGGAGCCACGGGAAGTACCCATAGATCTTCCTGTTGAGCCACCCTCGGTTGGCAACCCATTCATGGAGCCACTCCGCACTTTGAAATCTCCTGGAGTCCGTCCCTGGGATAGACCGTTTTCCTCAGCAGCTGCAAGTCTGTGTCTTGCATCCTCACCACCAGATCTTTCATCCCACATCTTACTATGGAACGGTTGGAAGCGGATGCTTCGGCGGTCGCGACTTCCTTGGAGGAGGAGTATGTGGGTAGGGTAGCATCTAGATCGTCTTCGAAGACTAGTGTTAATTCGACCTTTTCTTTGGCATCAGCCGCTAGTTCTACTCAGTTAGTAGCATACCACAGTATTGATGTAGAGACTGTTTCTGCTGTTCCGGGTAGTCAGTTTTATGCTAAATGTCAAGTTTACCTACGATTCCATCGGAATCGGAGGCGGATGTTGAACCCGATGACGTACTTGTTGCTAGTTCACCTGTCAGTTGTTCTGGTGATGTTGCAGTAAACACAGAAAATCCCTTCAGCATTGTGCTACAGTCACAGAGAGAAACCCAGGAAGTGGGAGTTCAATTTAACCCTGAGCGGGAGGATATAAGTCTGCGGGGAGAGGGTATTCACTGCCATGTTTGGATAGGACCCACCCCAAGGTCGTACTACTGTGCCCCGCAGGTAAATCTGGAAATTATGGCTGAAGCCTAGGCCATGATTGGCATGTTTGAACGGAATATGGATGTCAATGACTTAGCTGAACAGGTAGTCAACGATATTGGTGTTAATGACTTACCACAGCGTTGTATGTGTCATTTTGCGGTGCAATATGCAGCCCAGGTTCTTCATACTGTGTCTAATCATTGGATGCCCGGTTTATTCTTGTGGATCCAATTCCGTGGGAGGCTATGACCAGGTACCTCATTGACGGTATTTTGACTGAGTCTGGACGACCGGGAATCATGGACTTTGAGTCTCCTACCCTGAAGATGGGGAGGAACTGCACATGTGGTTACTGTAGCTTGGCCCAGGTGGATCGCTTTAGTAGTTCCAGTTGTGTCATTTATGGGTTAGTTTATCTCTCTTGGGGAAACTGTTGTGTGTTTAATGGTTGGTAGTTGTGTTGTTATCGAGTTAATAGCAAGTGTTGTCTATGTGACTTACTTTTGTGTGTAACTAGGTCAAATTGTCTGTTAGGAACCAGCAGGTTAAAATGGGAATCCCTGACCTGAGTTCTAAGTAAGTTAGTTGGCGTTCCACTCTTAATGAATACGTGAGAAATTATGGGTGTTAGGCTAGCCTAGGTGTAGTCTAGGGCGTGTGTAGCCTAGTGTGAGTGTATAATTTAACTGATGTTGTGTAGTTAGTGCATAGCTAGTAAGTAAACTATAAACCGTTATGCTAAACTAGTTGGGTAAACTAGTGTTATAAGTTTGTGTAAGCTGTAAAACCGGTAAAGTGGGTTTTGTCTGTGGTGTAGTAGAATGGAATCGTGGGTAAACTTGACATTTAGCGTACAACTGACTACCCGGAACAGCAAAAGCAGTCTCTACATCAATACTGTGGTATGCTACTAACTGAGTAGAACTAGCTGCTGACGCCAAAGAAAAGGTCGAATTAACACTAGTAGAAGCTGGAAATAGTCTTTGAATTTCTTTCCGGTGTAAACTAGACTTTGTAGTTAGAAATTCTAATTTGTAAAATACTAGGTGGAAAGTAAATTAGTACATAGTTTCTACGGTGTAATAAAGGTTAAACTTACCTTCTTGCTGATACTTGTTTTGCTGTTCTCGAGGGATAATGTTTGTGTTCCTATACACTAGTCGTGTATTTTATTTTATTCTGCAGAGTTTGTAAATTCTTGTAAAATTTAGTTGCATATTTTCATTTGTGTGGTGCTTATATGCTTATTTCTAGTCTTCTTGAATTGGTACTGCAGTATTTGTTTTGAATACTTTCTTGAGTTATATAATGCTTTTAACAGTACTATGGTGTAAATTTCTTTGTGGCATGATGTTTTTCCTCATATGAAAGTAGTATGTTGTATACAGACATTGGTCTTGGTCTTGGTTTTGATGTTGGTTTTGAGTAACGACATCTGTGCTAGTAAAGTAAAAACCGACACGTGGTGTAACGGTGTACTGTTCACTGGTATCAGCTGTGATGTTATCGGTCCTTTCTGCCTAGCACAAATGTTGAAGTATTGTAAGCCATAGTAATAGTATAAATTCATGGTGTACATTGTTTGGCACATTATAGGATGTGTTCCGCATTGCATGGACATACTTTCATGTCCTTGGATGCATGTTTTTTTTCCGGCGTGAACTCACAAACAGTAGAACCGTGGTCGAGTGGTCAGTAGTCCCGCCATGCCAGACGTTAGTCAGGTACATAGTCCTACTGTGTTGTGAGGTCGGATGCTTTAGCTACGACCGAGTAAACAGTTGTGGTGTTTCCACAATTCTGTTTAGTATGTAAGCCGGGTTAGTTAGTCCCGCCACATTTGTAGCAAGGTATCCAGTCCCGCTGTGTTGACAATTGTGTTTTGCCATTCCGACCGGGTAATCAGTTCCAAGTACTATGGGTACGAGTGTTACTGGTAACCAGTGCGGAGTGTTTTTGAGTACGTTACTCAATCATCGGTGGTCCAGTCCGATGTGAAACTTTCTGTACGTGTATGTATGCATTTATGTTTACTTTTTGATAGACGTTTAGTACCGCCACAATTGTAGCAGGGTTGTTGTCCCGCCATGTTGGATAGTTACAACTAGTCCCACCATAAGTTTACATGCATATTCATCCCATACCCTTAGCTTAGGCACTTCAGAGTCGTCTATGGGGATGGTGGTAGTATATGGTGGTTATACATGGTGGTAATATATTGTAGTACATGTGTATTTGTACATGACGGTATCTGTACATGTTGCATGTAGTGAAACATGCGGTATTACCTCTTTTGCATACGATGTACTGTTCAGTAACGGGTTATGTCAGTTGTTGATGAAATGTTAGTAACTGGTTGCCAGTTACGTGAATTGTCAATGGTTATGACAGTTGTTACATGTGTGTAACTGATAGTAATGTTGGTTGAAGTTCTTTAAAAGTTCAAATGGTTCTTGTAGTTTTAATCAATTGACATGTCATGTCAGTTATTTGAACTGAACATCGCTGAAATGTTATGCTTGAATATCTGGTAAATTGTTTGAGTTAACCAAATTTACAGGTGACATTACCCAAACCTGAATAGCATTCTGTGATAGTGCTTGTGTGGTGTGGTAATGGCGAGTATATCTAAAATTACTCCAGGAAGCTCCGCTATGTTAAAGTAAAGAAAGACATGTAAATCCAAATCTTGGGAACATTGCGACATAAATTTGGCAGCAGCTGAGCCGGAGTGCAGACATTTTTGTTGGAAGCATATTTCGATGCTTACGTTATGTCATGCAGAATTTTGGCGCTTATGTTAAGTTAAGCGGTAAATATGGTGCTGGGTAAAATTCAGACGATAAATTAATCCGTTGGCACTTTCCATCGTCGGCATGAACATTGCCGATGACACATTTTGGCACAGTCGCGTGATCTGTTTCGACCAATCACGTAACGCCACTTGGAACAGTCAACCAATCAGCGTTCAGAAAGTTAGGTCCACCAGCATAAATTAAACATAAACAGAGGACCGTGCGGGCGTTTGAGTGTCGTCACTCGTCTAGTTGCAGTCGTTGATGTTAGACGTGTCACTTGTGAGTGTCCGTAAGGTACCGTCGTCGGGCGGGATGGTTAGTGGTATGCAGCGTGAATCCGATGTCAGCGAGATGGTACGTCGACAGTCAATCCGTCAATCGTTCGAAATCACTTCGCGGAGGTAGGATTAGTCATGTGTCTTCGTCGGGAATCTTCAGCATCATGGGGAGCTTCTGATTCTGTGGCCCGACATGATCCGCCATCATGGCTGAGGTGATTACGACATCGGGTGACTTCACTTTTTGGATTAGTCTTTCGCTGAGTCTAAAGACTGAGCGGAAAGCTTAATCTGAACGCTAATCTTTGGACTGAGTCCAAAGCCAGATTAGTATTTAGCTGAGCGGAAACTGGTGAAAAATAGTTTGTTTACTTTGT
>Ga0209782_1001456_pt1 | contig 12359 bp, 9 predicted proteins | sample WorMetmaBAHAMAS1_FD_187390 | JGI IMG/M metagenome (GOLD analysis project Ga0209782, IMG submission 187390) | Marine gutless worms symbiont microbial communities from Max Planck institute for Marine Microbiology, Germany - Inanidrilus... | ecosystem: Host-associated > Annelida > Digestive system >... | reverse complement strand
GGAGAACTTCGCCGCCGCCGCCTTCTGTCAAGAGACATTCTGGACCTCGCGATAGACTGCACGACGTCAGGGCGGCTATTTTAGCGTCGGCTGCCGCCAAACTTTCGTCAACTGCAGGAAGAGTTTCCAACAGTAAGTCGCCAGATTGGCTACAAGCTGCGAAGTCTAGCATACCTCCAAGTACTGGGTCGGATTGTCGGCAGACACGAGGCACTGTTGAAAGTCCGAGTACTTGTAGAGTTGCTGACATAGAAAGCGGTACAAATAGTTCTTCTGATGAGAGTAACAGACTATTCAGGGAATCTGACGAACAGTCATCACAGTCTATCTGTAATTCGTCATTAAACCAAACTGAAATTTTGCCAACAGCCCAGAAGCCACCAACTGGACGAACTTCGGCAGAATCCACCCGCTTGACAAAGCAGCCAGATCGCAAGAATTTCGATAAGGCATCGTCCTTTTTTCGATCGTTGCTGTCCCGGCCACGAAGTCCTTCACCAAATAGTAAAAATATCGCCCATAGTCCAGCGGCAGTAAAATCTGCCAGTCCTAATGACTTGCCTTCGAATGAGTCTGCAACACAGAGCCAACAGTCACCAAGAGGTAGCAGCAAAGCCGCAGACAATACTGCCTTAGTGATACCACAGTGTACAATGGAGAAATCCTCCATTGTACCTTCTGCATCAGCAGTCGCTAGCACATCTTTGAACAGTTCAGTGGCTGAATCATTCGAGTGTAGTATACCGATATGCAGTTCAGCTCCTGTTGTCACAAATCTGTTTACTGCATCGCATACAGAACATAGTAAATCTCCAGTTGAGTGTCCAGAGTCAGAAAATACACCGTCTAAGTCTAGTGATTACCGGGGTGGAAAATTGTTTACGTCTGACACTGTTACAACGAGCATAGTTATTCCTGACATTGGGAAAACTACTGCTCCTGTACTGATCTCTGATCATCACAGTCTGATAGGTAACGATATAGATTCATCAAGCCAACAACAGTTACGCAGCACTGCTGAGCTTGCGATAAACTCTGCTCGAGATAACAAGCCAGATTTAAAACGTTCTGATCACCAGTTGAGTGTCGATGCTTCACCACAGCAGAATAGAAAAATAAGGAAAGTCGTCACATTTGCTGAAGTGAGAAATACAGGTGTACCATCTCTGACTGCACGTCTGTCGTGTACTGAGTTGCCTCAGGGTACAATGAATGGAGACATGCAGATGGAATCAGAGAAACCAAGCAATAACAACTCTGTGGTGATGTCCAGTGAAACTGTACAGCTGTCTTCTGCTCATGCCGATGACCGTGGTCAGAGGGATATCGCCTTTGACGTTTCTAACGCTAATATAATACAGACAAACGAGGAAAACACGAGAGCAGCAGTTGGTAGCAATTACTGTGCGTCGAATATGAGGCAGGATTTGTTACACGAGCCGGAGTCCTCTGTTTCTGTTCGGAATGATGTCCATAGACCAGCGGTCACAGTGAACGGCCATGAGTCGAACGAAGCCGACGATTCTGCGAGCATCAGTGACGTGGAAAGTGAGGACCTGTCGGCAAGCCAGCAGGACCTCCGCATACTGTACCAGCAGCGGCGAGCCGAGCGACTGCAGGAGCAGAAGGCCGCCCAACTGGAAAAGCAACGACTCGAGGAAATCTTGAAGCTGTGCACCGAGTTCGGACTGAGTTCGGACGTTCCAGCGAGCCTGCTCGTTGTCGGCGACGAGGGCAGCGGTTCAGGAGAGAAGACTGAACGACGTAACTCGCTGGGTCGTATCAAGACTAATGGTTCGCTGACGAAGCTGGTCGCTGAACCGTCGTCATCAGTTGTAGAGCGACGAATGACTCAGAGCGGTGCATCTGCTTCCAACTCTGACGACGACGTCGATCGCGGAACGGTTCGGAGACGACCGTTTACCACTAAGAACAATATTCCTGCTGTGACTGCATCAAACAGTGCGTTGCCTGTGACGACGGCGGCGTGTGATGGAACGGTGTCTGACACTGGCAAGGTGTCGAGGACTACACTTGCCCGTACTGGCAGCGGAACTCTACCGACTGTTGGCATTTCCGTGGAATCAGCTGGACGGTCCAAGAGTGTTCCAATGATTGATGCAAACGTGACTTTAGTTGACGGCGAACTGGAACGGTTATTGCAGTCTAACATTGACTTTTCGTTGCCTACTGCTGCTGACTGGAGAGTTGGTCCAGCGAATCACTCTGGCATTCTGAAGTCATCGCTGGACTGGTATTCTGCTTCTCTTCCAGAGTACTCCGCCATTTGGGACTCCGTCAACACGTGGAAAAGCAGCCAGCATCGTGTAAGTACATTATGTGACAAGTGATTTACAAGATTATTTATGGTTTGTCATTATATTAACGATAACACGAGAAACATAACATTTTTACTAGCCATTTTTGCATTGTGTATTTTGGGTTGAGATTTATAACTTTTAAAAGTAAATTCTTGGCTTATATTCGAATGACTACATAATTTTCTCGGGATTTTATTTTTATTTTGTTATTGACAGTCATGGATAGTAATAGTACTATATAGTAAGAATGATCAGAATACCCAGAAAAATGAGATGGGTGAACATGAGTTACAATGTTACATTAATTACACCTCTGTTAATTGTAATTTATTAGAAATTTTATTGTAAAATGAAATGAACAATATTGAGCAATTATTTTATGCTCGTTGTTGCCATTATTGCGCCCTGACCACCAGCATCTGAACAGCTCGCTGACAGTCAATTCTTGACTATGATGCTATGTTGTCTAACAGCATGGCATGCACTCATATGAACTAGAGTACGTTGTAGGATGTCATAGTTATTGGTGAATATGCTAGAGGCAGTTATATATTTACAGATTTTTCCTGGAAAATTACTGGTAATTCATTTTAAAGACCTATCGATATTGGAAATGCTGTAAATGATAGTACTTGAATTGTTATTTGTATTACTGTAACAAAGTCTGTTGCTGTTGTGTTCATTACTCCGCCCCAATTGGGGTGTGGAGTATTGCAATGAACATGTCTGTCTGTCTCTCTGCATGCATATCTTAGGAACCACAAGTCCAAAGTTCACCAAATTTTTTTAGCATGTTGCCTGTGACAGTAGCTCAGTCATCCTGTAGGAGCACTGTAGTACGTTACAAATGATGTCATATTTTCATATAATAAGCCCTATGGCATCATGTCACTGCCACAGCAGCCTGACTGCAGTGTCTTACGCAATAACACGTTGTATTGGTCATGTCCTGTTCTCAACAAGAGTGGGCTCCATGACACGACAAGTCGTTTGTTTAAGGAATGCCAGGGTGAAGTACGTAGTGCACCGTTACCTTGTTTCATTTGTGGTAATACTCTGTATTCATGTGGCCATTGCTGCATTTTTGTTTTTCAGAAGAGTTTTACATTGATCAGTGTTTGCATAGATGCTAGATTTGAGGCTACAGTTTGAGACAATTCGCGACCTGCGCAGTGAGATCATTACAAATATTGCTGAGACAAAACGGCGGCTGCTTGATGTCGAGACACGCCAGAGTGAAACTGTTAGAGAGGTCTGCTGTTCGTTTATTTTATTGTTGTCACTGATAGTCGTTTTTGGCAAGTCTATGCAGATGTGAATACTATTTAAATATTAAATATTGGCATATCTCTTAATTTGATCGAGAAAAAATTTGTTAGAATATTCAGTGATACTAGAGAGGAATGAACATGCAAGTAACAGTTATTTTCACAGAAGTGAATATGTGGTAATGCATTTGACTCAACATATGTATACCATGAGTGAGGCTAAGACTAAAGACTTAGACTGAACGCTGCCTTAAGATCAGTCTTATCCTTTAGGCTTAGACCGAAGTTTGGTCTAAGCCTATAGTCTTATCCTGTAGACTTAGCGGAAATTGACCATACCTTATGTATGGTTGATGTTCAGACAGACAAGAAAGGATGGATAAAGTTGCCAGTGCAGTTGTTCTATAGAGTGGTATTGCTGGTGCCTTGTCATAAGCGTGGTATGTGTGTGCTAGTAAGGAGACTGGTGCAGTTCTAGAAGTGTTTTGTTTTGTATACGACGTGGGTGCATCTGTAGTGCTCGATGTTTAGATGGAGATGGAGCGTGCACTACTGGAAGGAGAACAACAGATCCAGTTGGAACACCTGGAATCAGCGAAGGAGAAAGTAGCTTCACTGGAGGACAAAGAGTCGAGACTGCTGGCTGAGGCGGCTGCAGAAAGAGCAAAAGTATGGATTGCTGTTTGTCTTGTGTTATATTTATAACTGAAGGACTATATTCTGAAGGTTGTTTGGATATGTCAGTCCGTTACTGCTGCTGGTTGATGGTTAAGAGATAGATTCCTTGCTGTAACGGTGATATTTGACTTCTGTCACAGTGCAGTTTTTATACGAGCATAGTGTTTGAGAAGTGACACAAATCAAGCTTATTAAAGCTGTAACAGTCTGTTGCAGTTGGAGACAGTTACATTTCTGCATAGTTAGACTATAATGCCATGTGATTGGTAACAAACCGGATGATTTGTAAGCAAACGAAAGAGCATCTGTGCACCTTTCTAGAGGACCTCAACGAAATTAGATTGATACTGAGACATAGTATTTAATACAGTTATTAATGTTTTAGTTAGTTAGTCAATTAATAAGAATATTTCTATGCCAGAATTAAGTAAACAGCGCCTCAGATTCATTTTACGACTTTGGCGCTATATAAATTTGTATGTATATAAACAGTTATAGCATGCAACGATTAACTGCGAATCAGAAGTGTGTTTTGTCGTCTGTTAAACAGTATGCATATGATGTCTGTGTCAGCAAATGGCGAGCATTGCAAGCGAGAAAGAGAAGTTGGAGCAGCTGGAGCAGCAGCATCGTGCCACGACCGAGGATCTGGCAGCATGCACGGACAGCGATGAAGCCGAGCTGATACGGCAGCGTAGCTTGGATGAACAGGACGCTGTTGACAATCAGAAATTTCTTGTCGATAACCTAGAGTTTCAGCAGATTGAGGTCAGTGGCAACATATCTGGTAAATATTCACGTACTATATCTGTTCAACTTTTGAATCTCTTTACTTATCACCATCAATTTATTGTACTAAATATAGCATATAAAATCATACAGATCAAATGGTATACGAAAAGGCATCTGGTAAAAAGTAATGGATTGTGAACTATGTATCGTAAAATTTTGTTTGTAACCCTCTGCGACTTGAGTTAACTGATAGAGAGATAGAAGATTGCATTGGCATGGATTGATGCATAGTAGATATTTGGAGGACATTTAGACATTTAATTTTTTATTCGTTACACCTAATGGTGTATATGCATTTGTGACTCTTTAACGGACTGTAGTTATGTGCTTAAGCAAAATGTGCATATGTTACATACTCAAGTGTTGTTTGAGTTGTATGGTTTGATATCCCACTTGACATATGACAGGTTTCTTTCTGATGTGGTTTTCTTAGATGTCTGTTGCACTGGATGCAAAAAACTTGAGACGTTTAGGTGATGCAGTGATGAAGGTAGAACAGTAACAGCATGTATTGCTATTTGTTGTCTCAGGGTGAGTCACATTATGAGGAGGAGAAGGAAATAATACAGAAGCAGTTGAAGATAGAACGCGATGAGCTGCTAGTGATCTGTCAACAGCATCAGGTTCATAGCCATTGTTTTTATGATACCATCTCATGATACGATCTCTACTCAGCTGGAAGTATAAATGTTCTGATACAAAGTAGCATACTTCAGCAAGTGCCGTTAAATGTAGAATATTCATTGATGCTTTTCAGTTTTTGCTTAACTGGCTTTGTTAATAGGTTTGATCATTTATCCCAAAAGAGAAACTTTGGGGAATATCGGAGCAGATATTTTTGCTTTAGAATATTTCTTGACATAACTATGAAATGTGGTTATGTGTACCGTAGGTGGCTTGGTCTGTAGAGTAATGTAGCATTCAGTGTGGTTTGCACCATATAAGGCATTTGTTGCTTGCATATGAATGTGGAAAAAGGTAAATGTGCCATACTCCTAGTGGAACGTAGACAGTGTACTCGTCTTCCTTTACCACATCCTGAGTGGTTGTTAGATGACTGAAGTCTTGTCATGCAGTGCCAGTGCGATGCCAAATCTGCGGTTACCTTCCCTGCTGCAGAGCATCGCCTTTCATTGGACCAATACCAAAGAGTAAATTATACAGCTTGTTGTCAGGAGCTCAGGCGTTCGGAAAACTTATGCATAGTCATCATGCAGTTATGCCTCTACCACGAGTCGAACTTGTGATATGTAGATTGCAGTCCGATGCTCGACGTGTTGTATGTTGTAGGCGACTTTGCAGCAAGTGTCGTCTCAGCAGTGGGAGATGCAGCAGCAGGTCGATGTGAGTTCCTCTCACTTGGAGAAAGAACGTCATCAGTTGGCTGAGCAGATCAAGAAGGTATGTAGTACAGTATTGGCCAAGAACTGTTTAATTTGAAATTTAAAGTTTGCATCTCACATGTTTTTTGTAATTACTGTTAAGTCGTTAATCAATAATTAGCGGTTTCCTTTAGTCTGTATTTTTCCTTGCCATTTGAGCAGTCACACACTATAAGTGGCTTGCCACTGTTGGTTGGTTGGATGTCTCTTACTGATCATCTGAAATTTTAGTCAACAATTCTTCACACATTTTTGGTGCTGTAAATTTTGGCACTCAAGATTATTTGCCTGCATATTCAGCACTTGCAGCAGTGCTAGAAGCAGGATATTGCTACAGATGTCTATATATATGGTCTGTCTATCTGTCTGTCTCTGTGAACGTCTGTGTGTTGGTGATGACCGTGAGCACTGCTGTATAAATAGCTTGGACAAGTTGACATGCTATTTATGTGGAAGACTTGCTTGGCCAAGGAACCATAGATCGTTTGGGTACATACGGGATGTCAGCCTGGACGCTATATTTCAGACTACAGTTTCAGACATTTCGAGACCTGCTGAATGAGACTGGAATATTGAAAAGTCAAAACGGTGGAGTGAATAGGTCTGGCAAGAATATAGCTTGTATATATTGTTTATTTTCACAGTGAGATGAAGTTGTGTTGCTGTATGTCAGGACAATTTTGCTGTCTACCAAATTGACCAGCAGCTTCGTGAGCTGTCGAGTATGCTTCCCGAGTACTCGGTTGACGGCTTTGACAACTGCATTGAGGACGATGATGACGACGATGATGAAGACTATGTGGATGATGGAGTCTTTGATAGCAGATTGGTATGCTCAGTCATTGTAGTTGCATTGGTTGACAGTGTAGTTATTAAGGCATTATATTCACAGTCAAGAGACATGGGCTCAACTTGCAGCCATTGTGCTGTCATACGTTTGATGACCGTATGAGTTGTTCATAGGCACACATATTTCCCTGGTGCCAAGCAGTGTAATCTGGTGCTGGCCAAAGGGCAGCAGTGCTGTGTGTTAAGTAAAAAGTAGTAAATTTATCAGGTACAGCAGTTCACAACATGCCTCACAGCTATGGGAACTCACATGCCATGTGGGATCACACACTGTTACCAACTGCCTGGTAGAGATCACATTTCCTGCTTTTACCTCACCCAATTAAAGCTGGTACTTAATTTATCGACACCATAGGGATGCAACACTGAGTTGACCTAGTTGGATGGTTACATACTGAGGTGGTACATCCGCTCAAAGACAGTCACTCATACCCATCCCAGTACTAATCTGGCTCAATGTCGAATGACTTTGTTCATGCAAAGAGCAACACTACCGCTATACCATTCCGCCAACAGTTTTGGCATGATGTTGAGTGTGAGTTAGCTGACACTATTGAGACCAGATTCATTTTCAGCCTCACTGCTCATTGATTGTGGACTACCTTTATGTTCACCTGTGCAAAAAATTATAGTTACAGATACTGTCGAGTACCTGCCCTTGTGGCTCAGTGGGCTAATACGCTGAGCCACAGTGCAGTGGGCCTGGCTTGCTAGCTCGGCGGCGTGGGTTCGACTCCCGCTGCTGCCGGTATGTCAAGTCAGGTTTCTCTCTGCATGCTATGAGATTAAATTCTCAGGCAGGTACAGAGGGCTCGCCTGTGTCCTCTTAAAATGTGACAGGCCATCACACCCGGATTGGGGGCGTCTGTGTGTGGTGAGAGCTGCCGGCGTGGATAACAGATGAAAGGTGCAAGCGGTCCTATAGGAGGGCCGCACATTGGCACCTTGTCAGAGAAACCTACCGGGTAAGCTGGGTTCTTAAAATATACAGTACAAGCCCCAGTGTTAGAAGGGATGCACATTGGGCCAGGCCTAGGCCTCAGCGCTGGCGGTGGCTGGAGACACGTCGCAAGACTGCCAACAGCCTAGCCACCCCTGATGGAACGAACGAACGAACAATATTGTCCAGTATCGACAATGTGTAGAGTATGCTGTTGGTATTGATAAAGTATTTGGGTAATAAATGCTCTTTATAACAGTTCTCAGCATGCTGTGGCTACCACCAAATGTTATGATTTTGGCATGAAATTCTTTATTTTTGATGACATTTTTGCACTTTTACTATTTTGGATTTGGATTTGCATTAAACATTATCTTTTGATTACACAGTGGACTTGCAACAAGTGGCTGTGGTGAAGTAAGCAGGAAACGTCTATCTGTGAAAAGTCAACTTGTTAGTCTGTGCAGTTTGCCAAGCTGCACTGTTTACGACATTGCTGTTGTTTAGTTAATGCCGAATGCAGCTGACATTCCTTGGCGTCATGGCAGTGTCACTTCCTCACCGTCACGCCGATGTCCAGCGGGTTTTACTGCTCCAATGTATGACGTCAGTACTCTTCGTCGGAAATCTCTTGATCGTCGACGTAAGTTGAATCGTGTGTGTCTTTTGTAATTTTGCCTTTTCTGTAGTTTTTTCGTCCAGTTGGGCTAGTTTGAGACTCTGTTCCACAGCAAAATTTAGCATGCTGCAGCTTGCAGTTTTTGTATGCTGGTTTCGATTAATCGCTATTTTTGGGCGATTGTTGTTTTTTTGTATACATATGATGGTTTATCTGATAATTTGTTGCAATTTATTTTATGAAATTAACACAAAATTGTTGCTAGATTAATGCTTATATGCAGTATGATTTATTTGCTGATTGATTACATGAATTCTGAGCAAATAGTAAGTTGTGGAAACTTTGCGTACTTATTTGGCTACTTTTAGGCTAATATTGGGTAACTTTCTGGCTTACTTGGCAACGCTGATCTAAATCTTTAGACCAGTTTTTAGCATGAGATGTAATATATACATCTCGCGCTTATGCTATGATGTCAGTGTCCGTCTGTCTGGGCCGGAAGTGCATTGGAGCTAGGTTTCAAATTCCGATACAAATTTACCGCGCATTGTGGTCGCAGGGAGGGATAATCTAAACAACAACATCTCACGCTATGCTAGCCACTGCTAGGCCCTCTTGTTTAATATTATGTTCAAACCTCTGCATGCTGCATTGCAAACTAGTGATTTAATCCTATTGTGATCTGCAAGATTAAATGTGTGTGTGTTGTCCAATCAAGGTGATGGCCAGGTTACGAACTGGGATCGTGAATTACCGAATGCACTCACAACATCCGCTGGTGAAGCATGGCTAAACCCTGCATCAGAGTCGGAGGAATCCAGTAAGAGCGGTTCTGAACCAAGAGCCGACAGGGGTATTCCGAGGTTAGTGTGTGTGTTGTGCATCTTTTACAAGCACTGCCTAATTTATGTGGTTGATTTACGAGGAAATCTACTTTCCCTACATTTTAACAACTGTTTCTGAGTGAACTTACACTGATTGAAAAAACCTTACTCCTGCTGTATTTTCAAATAATTGCAAAAAATATTGGTCAAATATCAACAATCTTTTAATTGCATTTGGTGCTATGTACGTCACGATGTTGTCATTGTTATTATTAGGCACATTGCTTTGTAAGATATAGCATAAGCGGCCTGTCATTATGGGTCGAGTTCCATGGTCTGTCAGAATCTGACCATCCACTGGTAATGACCATGTACTGTGCAAAAACGGCTAAGGTAATCAAGCTGTTGTTTCAGGTAGTGAGTTTAGTGGGCTCAAGAAATCATGTATTAGTTTGGTAAGCACATTGGCACAACCTGGCAAATACGGTTGAACGATTGTGTATCTTGGCTATAAATGAGTCTTCCACCAAGATGGTGATTCAGCCTGTTTCCAAATTACTTTGTGCAATCTGCCACATTTCCACAAACAGACCAAATCTAAGTTGTGTACGAAGGTGGCAGCCAAGAACATATTTCTTTTGTCACTGAATTTTTATTTCAAATCATTTTGCATTTATTGCCCAGATCAAATATAAACTGTACATAAATCATGTCTCTGTTTTGATATGTTTTTTTATGACTGGCTATTTTGGCAGTGCATGGTCTGCAAGAGAACTTGGTGTTTAACACTTTAATTCTTGGCTTAGTTTCCAGCGACAATGTCGTCTGTTATATGGATATTAATTTCATTTTGTATTTCCAAATTATTTTGGCAATTTTGTTATTACTGGAGGCTTTGCCCGTTGATCCACGTAGGGACTTAACCACAATCTACACCATTCTTCTGTTTTCATACTCTCTGCAAGCATGCAGACCTTCCATACAGTGTCATTGATAGCCTGTCTGCTGGTGTTCTATGACACTGGCAGCGACTATGCAGGCTTGTGGTTGGCTGAGGCCACAGGGCTTACTTTGTCCATTATAACACTCCTCGAAATCCAAGAATGCCGTGCTGCATGTGGCAGTGAGTGAGGTGTATAACACAGGTTACTCAGGAATTCTAGTATTTATCAGTAGAGATAGTTGTTATTATTATTATTTCGTGTTAATTTTTTTCGTTATTTTAGGAAGGACAAATTCCAAGATGCAGAACATATGCTAATGCTTGCTCAGGCAGAAAAAATACGACTGCTCACAGAACAGGTTTGTATTGCATATTAACAGTTTCATGTTGATGTTGCTTTTTTCTCGTACTATGTCACGTACGTGTGAGTTAAATTTTTCAACTCTCAGTAGACTACGTTAGAAAGCTTGTGTTGAAGTTAATTAAAGTCGGTTTATTTCATAAATGTTGGAGGCACAAAGCTGATGAGATTTGCAGACACTTGAGTTTGATAAACAAGAAAGCTGTTGCTCGTCATTCCAGCACATGATTTGAGGGCAGTACAACAGCAGTAACACACATTTAATATGCTCTTATCCAGAACATCTTGGGTTAGTTAGCTGCATAGATGTAAGATATTCTGGAATTTGATAATGCATGAGGTAATGGAGTGGCAGTGGCATTAGCTGAACTTGTGCAAATCATTTGGTGTCGGCTATCGATGGATAACCATGCCATTAGCACGTTACATCCGTATGCTGTTATGACATTTAACCAACAGCGTCAAAGCACTGAAGGCAGTTGTGAGCGCAGTACTGTTTTTCGAATAGAGCACAGTTGTTGTGACAGAAAGTTGCCTCTGAGTGTATACTAGCAGCGTATTGCAGGAGCATCAGCACGAAACTGACAGAGAAGCTCTGGAACAGGAACGGAAACGACGTCGTGAGCTGGAACGTCGACTTGCGGAAGAGATGGCGAAACATAACGAGATTATGGAGCAAACCATAAAACTGAGAGACAAGCAGAAAATTCAGGCAAGATAGTTAGAAACTGGCTTATGCGATATTGCACACACACGTTTGGCACACATTTTTATATGCAGGACACCCATCTTATTGAAAATGGTGTAATACCGTGAAAGTAAACTCCAGCACAGGGGCTGAAGTTATCTACCACGACACCCGGCTCCGCTCCTTCCCGCCCGCCACTTTTACTACCCGCTACCGCTGTGACCCCGTGATCACAGCCCCCACACCGCTGCCATACTGTAGACCTATACTTGGTCTGCTGCCGTAACTGTGCCAGTTGATGTCTGAGGCGATGAGAACAGGTTATCAAAGACAGGGTTCCCACTCATCTGGAAAACTCCTGGAATTTTATGTTAGACCTGGAATTTTTAGTATGATAAGTCGATTTATGCAGGTTTTGACACTGTAACGGCTGTATCTCGTACAAGTTAATTTATGTTAGAAAGGAATGAATGGTGAATGTCAGTGATGAATGTACCTTATTTTATATATTTCGGCTGCAAACTGTGACCAAAAGCACCTGTAAAATTCTAAATTGGACTGGAAAACTGGATTTTTTTCTTCCAAAAGAGTGGGTTCGTTCGTTCGTTTCATCAGGGGCGGCGGTTGACTGTTGGCAGTCTTTCGACGTGCCTTTCAGCCTACCGCCAGCGCTGAGGCCTAGACATGGCCCAGT
>Ga0209782_1001454_pt1 | contig 12370 bp, 5 predicted proteins | sample WorMetmaBAHAMAS1_FD_187390 | JGI IMG/M metagenome (GOLD analysis project Ga0209782, IMG submission 187390) | Marine gutless worms symbiont microbial communities from Max Planck institute for Marine Microbiology, Germany - Inanidrilus... | ecosystem: Host-associated > Annelida > Digestive system >... | reverse complement strand
CTGTCCGTCCGTCTGTTCGTCTGTGTGTCTCTGTCACACTCCGGTATTGTACAAAAACGGCTAAACGTAGGATCACGCAAATAATGCCACACGATAGACCTGGAACTCTAGTTTTCAAATGGGATGCTTTGTAGTTGCAAAATTTCTACTGACAAGCACGTCGCGCGGTCCCTCTGCCATAGCAGAGCCACTTGTTTTGGATTGTTCTGACTCTACAGAGGAGCCACACAGGCCAACTCAGCCTCCTACCCTCAGCAGGATGAGAAATAAGTACTGACCAAAGCCGTTTTGTTAATGTGCATTGTAAAGGTAAAGCAGTATAACAGTTTGTGCTGAAGCACCCGCACCGCTACAGGAGCCTGCGTGCCATATGAGATCACACATAACACCAATGCCAACTTACCATTGTATTAAAGCAAAATACCACTTAAGCAGTATGGCATTTTATAGGGGGCCTATACATGTGTATTATTGTTGTATTTAGAAAAGTAAGAAATATAAAAGTTAAGTTAGAGCTCAAGTTTTTCACTTTGTATAGTAATAATATCATACATTATTTCTTACTGTGTTGCAGGATGGCGTGTTGCGGCTCAGGCGATGTTTGCTATTGGTTATATACTTCAGATCAACTCACTGTGCATAACAATTGGAAACAGTGTTTTTGGTTGCTGCAAACAGAAAGTATTTGCTAAAGAAACATGCCCGATCATCTGGGCAGTCCTGATCGCTCTAGCAAGTACGTTATGATCTCAGAATGCAATATAATAATGCATAGTTTTGCTTGACAGAGTGAATGTGTGTTGTATCCATTTCTTGAACAACTGACAGAATGCAACTGCAATCCTGTAAGTATGAACATACACCTTGGACTGAAAGTAGGGTAGATAATAGGTGGAGTCAAATGAGGAGATAGGGTGTGATTGCGCTCCTCCTCTCAACAGGGTTTGCGTATTAGAAGAGTGAAATTCCAGCAATCTAGGGCATTCATCTTCAACAGTTTGAAGTCATAGATGAAGAAAAAAATGAGTAGATGACCAATTTGGAACAAAGGCATGGAAATGGAAAGTTGTTCTGAACGTATGCAACTTATTTTATCTCTTTAAGTAAAAACACGTGTATTTTAATGTATTTTATTTTCGGCTCGAATGTACGGAATAATCGGTGTGCTGTAATGACTGTTCTTATGCACTGTAGAGTCATTTGATGTTCAACAATAACAATGATATGTTTCAAGGTTGCAGCGTTAATATTAGTCACAACCTGTGTATTGTCGGCATTGCCATTGTTCAACTGTATTTCCAAATGGCGCCCGCATGTACCTCTATGGTTCCTTTGGCCCACGTGAGTCTGCCCCCAATGAAGGGTGCTATAGTTTGCATTCTATCCTTGATGATGGACATGGCCGTGCACCAAGACCAGATGAGTCCTTCATGCAAGGGATGCTGTGGCAAAGTCTGCAATGCACCATTGCCTTGTATTACAGTTAATACGCTCTACCTAACACACAACACTGCAGCTCTGGTCGGAGCATTCATTAGTATCATGCAGTCAGTTGTCATACACCGTGTAAATGTTTGTAGTGTTGTTCGAGACAGTCTCCATCGGAATATTTGGCACTGGTGCATACCACGTGTATGAGTGCAGCATCAACAGTTGGGTGGCTAACTTTGAATGGGCATTCTATGTCGGCATCTCCGGACTGGTCGCCTGCTTATTTGCGTCTCTGTCCTACTGCTACGTCGCCTACTCGATTCATGAGGAATATCAGAACTACGACCCATTCGGCATCAGCTACCAAGCTTAAACCTGACAGTTGAATGCTCGTTGGATATTATAGAACTGCATGTAAAGTGAACTGTGTGTAGCCTAATGAATATGCATTGTGCAGGACTATCAATTTTGTTATAAAAAAAAGACTTAGAAGTGGTGTGTATAATTAATATGACCTGAAATGCTAGTTACTTTTAATGGCACATCATAGACAGTGACAGTGTTGATAATGTATGCTACACTAGCTGCCTCAGTGTATATTGAGTTCACAAAAACAGATCCAATGATTACCATATGTAAAGGGTTAGCAATGTTGCAAACTAGGCTCAGGTGGGGCATGCCCCTGAAGCTGTAACACACGTGTATGTGAAATTTGCAGCTGTTAGATGTAAAAAAAATAATGGCAAAATTAGTAAATAAATTTACTGTGCTTAAAGATGATACTTGCTCATAACGTCCATGGCTGACTGACTTTACGATATTGATTTTTAATTTTCCACTACCTTTCAGATATAACCACTTTACTCTGGGTTTATCTCTAGTTTGTAAGTCCTCAGCGGGACTACCAACAGAAAACGTTTTTGTACATAGACTGTGCAACATTCTTAGTTATTTTATGCATCAATTGCATACTGATATAACATGCTAAGTGAACTGCGTAAGCTGTTCACTTTACAAAGCCACTGAGGTTGTTGACAGCATTGTTGTATCAGTAATGTGAGTTCAACACTCAATGTCAGTGTGGTTAGATGATCAGCTAGAACGGTTTCTGCTTTCTACATAGACTGCCAAAAATTTCTCGTTAATGATGAATAATCCAGAAAAAGTTTTAGTGTTGTACAGACGTCACACTTCTGTTACTGCTTTGTCGCAGCATGTAACTACAGTTACAATCTGATCACTTATTGATATTAATGCACACCTTAGGATTATAATTTATCATTAACAAGATGCTAGTTTTGATAGTGTGCAGTATTTTTCATCGTCCAGTAACTGAGGAGTTGGTAGGATATGATTCTGAATGCATTAATATGCAATAACAAAGTCAAATTTCAAGTAAAAGACTTCTTGATATCACTAACAGTGGTGACATCAAGTCAAATAAACAAAATGCAATAAAATCCACTGCATGCTGTATAATATTTCCCAATTTAATTACAACTGCCATTATAAAAAATATTTCACAACAAGCACCACATTTAGTGTATTAAATCATAGTATCCTATGATTTGATATGTCATCCATTCATCCAGTGCTTTGGTGCTGTTAGCAGGACAACAGAAATGAACCTTGCATACAGAAAATATTGCTTTAGTTATTGGTTATAATTATATACACAGAATCATTTCAGCCATTCACATAGGCCTACGTAGCTAGGTCAAAAATATGAACCAACTATAATGCAAGTTTTTCAGGTGAGCAAAGTGTATTAAAAATATTCAAGAACTAAAACTCTTCAGCCATTAGCCAATCAGCAAGTCATGCATGATGAACATGGGTGAAGATATCTGTCCATTATTGATATGTTCTTGTATCAAGTACATTGAGCCAAAAAATTTCAGCTCATGAATATTTATGAACATTATAAATTCACTTAAAAGTTCAGATATCGCTACAATTATTTCCAACTGAAAGAATTATATTAAATGAATGAAGTAAAATTCTCTTAATGGCCAAAATAGTCTGAGAAGGAAGTGACACCAGAAAAATCAGTTGGATGAATGGATGAACAAAACTTCAGCTCTGATTGCTATGACAACCCACTCTTTTGCAAACAATTAGCTCAGTATATTCTGACACTGCAATATTTATATACAATGTTGGTACATGAATACAGAAAGGCCACAAAAGTTGTTCAAATGCAGGGAAAATGTGCCGCACTTCCACTGCCATTCATCATCTCATTACAGCCATTCATGGTGCATTCACACACACACACTGTGGTGGGATGGGCTGCACTAGTAACTCAATGTATTTCAGTGAAGACGTTCACACACTGAGTTATCAGTGCAGCCCATCACAGCGCAGCGTGTGTGAATGCGCCATCATGCTGCAGTCAGCAGCACATTCAGAAGAGCACAGATCAAACACTTAGAACACAACCACCTCACGAGGCAAAGTAGAAACACATCACAAGTACACTGCCCACTTAGGGTTGCCACCCGTCCCGTTTTTGACGGGACGTCCCGTTTTTCAGCCAATTTGGACTAGCAAACGGGACAGCAAATGTCCCATTTTCTGATATGGTGAGGCTCACTATGAGATCACAAAATGGGACATTTGCTAAGGTGAGGTCTAGGTACAGGTAGGTTGCAAAGTTGGTTTAAAGTGGTTCAGTGCACTCTGGTGTTTCAATTTCAATCCTGACGGGGTATACCACAGATAAAATAATGTACAAATTCTACGTTGCTTGAAGTCGAAGTTGAAATGGTACATAAAATTTAGTGACATACTTGTCACCAGATGGCTTCTTTTGCCTTCAGATTTTACCAAAATTCAATTTCGGCCGGGGCTCCGCCCCGGACCCCGCTGTGGGAGCTTACAGCGCTCCCCCAGGCCCTCTAGCTGGTGGGGAGGGGGCTGGCTGCGGCCTTTTGGGCCTTGCACCATCCCGTTTTTCTGTGAGCATGAGGTGGCAACCCTATGTCCACTTTCAGCTTCAAATTATCTACCATCCGCAGTTGTCGATGGGAACTGTAGTGCTGGGTGACAGCAAAGGCCATCGCTATAACGGAGTCACTGGGCGACCAGCAATGTCTTGCAGAAACAGTGCTACAAAAATGTCGTTATAGAAGTCCGGGAAAGCAGAGACTAGACGCGTGTTGTCGGGACCAAAGTTGACTTCCAGCAGCACGGGAAACATTACTTTCTCACCTGCAACATCAAATACTTCTATTTTCTTGAATTCCACATTCACAACATCAATTTACTCCCAACTTTACCGACATACTGTCTCGTTCAATATCAGCAGTTTTGCATACACAATGATGATACTGTCTTGATAACAACAGGGGACAGCTGGAATCAACATTCCACGAGTTTCTTAAAATTTGTTTGTGGACATACATTTCGTATAGCTCACCATTTGTATCAGATCAACGTTCAAAGTTGCAGGACAAATTACACAAATATCTAGGATATAGCAACTGCTGACACAACACATACAAACCAAATGCTTGGACCCATTATTTATTTTTTAGAACAGGTGAAGCTAGTCATTCCAAATTTGGTACAGACTGACTATGGCAATAGTATATAACTGGCAACAAGTTATTCTCCAAAGGTGGTGCAGTCAGAGTAATATGACCACTTATAGGATCCTGTCCTACAGTCGGACGGTTGAAACACATACTTGAGATCATTTCGCACTTTTATGAGTATAATTTATAATATACACGTATATATTAACACTTTGAACAAAGTCCAGTGCTGAGAGAGTTCATAACAGAGCAGTATCTACAACTTTCTTCTGTCTCACAGGAATGCTACTTATCGCAGTGAAATCAAGAACAGCAAGTCTTTTACAGTAAGCTAGTTCTATCTTTGGACTAGGTTACGCAAGGTTCTTCAAATTTGGTACACAGACTAAATATGGCAAGTTTTTGCTAACTAATTATACCCACAGACATGCAGTATCAAGCAGTACCTCAATGATAGGAGAGCTTAATGGGCCGCTATAAAATAATAAATGTCACTTGCCACTATTTCCAGCCGTCTTCCACTGCAGAATCACATCAATTCCATAGACAGCACGTGACTGCGGAGAATGTCCGATGCCTTTCGGTGGCGGCTGTGAAGTCGCTGATGTGAACACTTGACGTATTACCTCATAAATATCACTCTTGACACAAACGTCCAACCAATCAACAATATAATTCTGCAACTACCAGGTGTGCGGTAATTAAATTTAAGCTGAAGTTTTACTCTAGTTTTTTGGAAATCAAAACTCCAAATACAACGTAAATAGTTTGAAAAAGAAAAGCATCACCATGGATCAGTTTCAAACTGAGTCTGAATCTACAGACCGGACCAAACAGAGTTAGACCAAACTTCACGTACAAAATGTACAGACAAACTAAGTGTGAACTACGTTTTCAAACCAAAGCACTGACTTAAACACGTAACTTTTACGTGAAAGATTGCGTCTGGCAATATGCAACACAAACAAAGAAAACAAATTAACTGAAATCTAACACGTTATAGCAATAAAACACAATTAATCATTTATGATATGGCATATCTACATTTTTGGACACAGTGTACTATGAATATCACAAAAAATGTCTGAGAATATACATGTACAATGTAATCACACAAAAGTGAGCCAAACTACAAAAATAATTTGTTGTTTTGCCTAATAAATGTTTTAGTAGTTTTAAAACAATATTCTGTGATTTTTTTGTTGCTAAATAATATCAGTCACTCAGTAAATCAGCAACACTACATGCGAAAAATATTATCGTTAGAGTATTTCTGCCGACACAGATAAATCAACTGTTAACTGTGAATACAAGACTTCACAATGAAATAAAGGCCTCATGCACATCATTACTGTTGCTAATCAACGAATGTATCTACTTACACAGCTGCAAAAATCGGGGCTGTCACGTGCAGCTTTAGATGTCACATTTAACGCTATTGTAATATCAGTTGTTACCTGTGTTCTTCCATCATTTGTGTGACAGCTATCTAAAGCAGACAAAGGTCGCCTTGATATCGCAAAGCTCTCAGGAGATGGGTTTGTAGCCAAACATTCACTATTGATGACCTCATATCGGCCAAAGATAAAAAATTATTTCACCGAATAACCAGCAACAATAATCATTGCCTACATTCACTCCCCCCCCCCAAAAAAAAGACATACTAAATTCTCTCAGAAGTCGTAGACATATATATCAATTGTGCCAAATTGAATCTAACCTATTCAAGAACTCTTTTTTAACAGATCTCTTTTATCATGGCTGCAATTTGTACAGTGTTATGTGTATTTTGGTTCTTTCTTCGTTTTTATTGTTTCATTTGCTGCTATGATATGTTTACTGTAATGTGTGCGATTGTCACGCTATCATTAAATACAACTTACTTATTTCTGGCTTAAAAACATACTATCAAACATACGTCACTTATCGTGTTTTCCATTCCTGCAATCATTTCCCGCATTTTCCACCCCTGCAACTTTGTGCCGCGTTATCTTTTCCCAAATTTTTGCATGTAGTGTTGCTGATTTACTGAGTGACTGATATCAGCATTGCTGATGCAAATGTACCTGAACTTTGGACCAAGTCACGTCACCAGCATATTGACGGTTGAACATTTCAATAAACTCATCACATTGAATCTAAAGCAGACACAAATAATACTTGGCACAATTCTGTACAATAATTAATAAAACATCATCAACTATCACTTTCTTAGCAGCAATAATTAAAATTCTTGGCCTAAAAATTCACAAAACAATGTATCTGGAAATTTATGAAACCGCTATACCACATACTATTTATAAGGTTTAATTATTCACATTAATCAGAGTATGCATCACTTCATTTCATTTATTTACAGCAGTTGAGTATCAGTTTTGCCGTCAGAAATAAAAACTTCACACACTATTGTTTGCAATCATCGTATACAATTTACTCGTTGGATAGTCTACCTGCAACAGCTGATCATCTCGTTTTCTGGGCCATCCTCTAGAAAACTGTTCACAGACCTGTTTCAGTGGAGTATCACTTCGGTAGTTCATCACTGTAAAATGCTTCTCATACTCATCCAAACCATCCAGCGAAAAAATCCTATCAAACAGTTCGACACAGTTTATCTATTTTCACATGCACTAGCAAATCAACCAATCAAAGTGTTATCTCTTATACACAAACGAAAGTAGACTAACACAGAATAAGAAACTATGCTGTTGCATGGACACTTAATGTCATTTAAAAATAAACTTTAAAAACAAACAACTGTCTTCAACAGGCTGCATCAGTCAGCACCCACTTATATATGAGATTTTACTGCCCACGTGATACTCACTTGCTAACAGCAACTAGCACTTCGACACATAAACAGTGCCAAAAAAACTAGAATCACTTCATCAAAATGTTTTAAAAAAACGAAAATCAAAAATCAACAAGACAGACTGTCCCAAATAAGTTCAAAATGTACGTTAAGAGTATGTGAAACACAATGTTTCTACTCACTTGTTGGCAACACGGATGATGAACTTCTGATGAACGGCCAGTTGCAGAGGACATACACTCGTTACCATGACTACAAAGCGAAGATCAAACTTGACCGGACCGACGTCATCTCTCTCCAACAGCACCGGGTCAGCAACATATTTACAAACTATCTACACACACACACACACACACACAAATAACAAGCTCACTGTGACGGAAATAGAGACGATGCTGCACCATGTTTGGTGAAGCTAGAGAGTAAATGGCCAATTGCTCAGAGGCATTAAATTGGTCTGAGCTGCAGTAAGAAGTTGTATGGTGACGTGAAATATGTGGATGTACTATTGTGCCTTGTACAGCATAATTAAAGAATAAATGGAGACATGTGAACTATTATATACAGGAAATTGACACACAACCAAGACCAAGAATAACTACACGTACATTGACAATATTGCCGACGTGAGACGACGGAGAGGTGAGCAGCGTTACACTCATAGCAGCACATGGATGATGGTGCAGAGCAACAACTTTTTCACCTTGTTTCTGGTAGGCCTAATTATTTGTAAGAAAGGTGTACTGTGTGATCAATGCATTGTGACCACGACAAGAAAATCATTTTTAGTTACCTTATTTTCACCATGACAACAATGTGAAGATCACTTGAAAAAGTTACACTCATCAACATATAAACGTGTTAGACACGTAAACATTTTACAGCACTTATACATGTCAACTGTTGTCAAGAGTCCCCCAGTCAAAGCTGGAAGGTTTTGTTGTGACAAATTTTTCAGCAATAGGTTAAGTGACGTGACGTCGATTCTGTCGGGGGTCAAAAATGAAGGGTTCCCATTGACTAAGCCAATGGCTGTTAACAGAGGGCTGCGCAACTGCGCCGCCTGTGATGGTTTTTGAGTTCTATTCCGACTACCATACAGTGCATCTGGACGTTTCGTATAGTGACGCCATACAAATTCTATGTTGAACTTGAATTAGACAGTGAGCTCCAGATTGTCCTGGTGAATGACCACATTAGGCAAGTCATTTCTGGTGCAAGGTTGTAACAGCAAAAGTGTCATCTTGTTTTATATATTCATTTCAACATCTACTCATACCAGTAACAAACCTTTGGACCAGACTCTGACAGCCTCAGTAAACAAGCCAGGTCCTTGCTGATGACTGTATCAAGACCTCGGGCCAGGTTGAATGGCTTGCAGATCCAATGATTGTCAAGACCTCTGACAATCAACACAAATTCTACTCAATCACAACCCGTCAATGTCAGATAAATACAGAATTCAACCAAGATAGATAGCATAAATTAGTTAGTATCACTACAGCAAATATAAATTCAGTTGCTATAACAGTATGGTCAAGCCAGTGCGTCCACACTGCTCAGTGGTCAATAAGAATGGTTAGAGCTCAGAGGTGCACTATAGCATCACAACAGAAATAAACAACTCAACCTAATATAACATCATATAACTATTGTATGACACTTACTAAACAACTTATTGCAGTGCACATGATACATGATACAGTCTACTACACTGCAGAATGGCAGCGTACTTTGTAGCCTGCCTCAGAAACTGCTTCTACGAGACGGCATTTTAAGTAGACACATGTAACGTAACTGCCAATTTACATGTCATACAACTACAGTCAAATATTTCTGGCTCAATTTAACCAGCTGAGTGACATAATAAGAGCTTTTGTCGCGGTATCCGAGTGGATATGATATAATATACACGGTATAATAAATTTTTTCTATTATAATCTTCAGTTTCACGATATGTTCCTTCAGATACAAGTGACATAACACAACATGCCGGCACACATGGCATCCAGTCGACTTCTGCTCTCCTGGCTCACTGATTGACTAACCACCTCGTTGATCTAACCACTCTACGACTATTATCTGCTACAGCTAGCTAGCTAGCATGATGAGACACATGCTTTCAGTGTATACCACTCATTTTGATGCCGAATCGAAATATAGGATGCATGCACTGAGCCAGTAGGATTCCACACGGCAAAGCAAAAAAGTAGCGACGTCACAGCTTTTAATTAGTTAATTATGACTCTGACATAAATTCCAACAGCTGCATTGCATTCTTATTCCCTCGGAAATCAAGTTAAGCTGTTTGCAGAGAACACAGATACTTTTTAGTGTCACACATTACCCTGCTTTGGGCTCAAATGTTAGCAACTGTAAAGTACAATTTTACAGTTTTATTAAAATTTTCATTAACATTAATTAGTTGGAATCTAACCGAGGATGCCTAATTAAGAATCCGTGAGCTTAACCACAACGGTTACATTTGATAGCTTCGCGGGGTTCCTACAGTACCCACCTCTATTCTAATGGTAGTTTTCAACATAAACCTGGGTCAGTTTTCCTCCTTTGCTTATTCCTATAAAAACCTATGGGATAAGTAGCTGACGTTTTCATTTGCGGGATGTCCGTCCCTGCTATCCAACCAACAGTGTTAAAGCACTGAAAGGATCATAAAGCACTGATGCCAACCAGTGGACTGGCATCAACCGTTCGTCATCCTTCAGCAGACTCCTGAAGGTGTTTCTCCATCTACAGCAGTGCTCTGACACCATTACCAACAGGACCAATGAAGTTTTGATGTCAGTTGATCTCAGTTCATCAGGAAGACTGTTCCACACACGAGGTCCATAGACAGCAAAACTACAATCGCTGTAGTTTGTTCGGGCGTGTGGGACAGCCAGACTGGAACTAACGAATCGAAAACAGCTAAAGTGTGCTAACACTGGTTCACAGAACGCCACAGCATTGACCTGTCGGTAAACTGTTTCCATCCAGAACTGAAGATATTCTACTGCTACAGAGATTATTCTACGTGATCGGGTGTGCTTGTGATGGAGTTCGGCTATAAGTAAACATGAACAACAAATTTTCGAACAAGAAGCATTTGAAAAATGTTCGGCCCATTCGCCACTGCCAGCCGCCGCACGCCCATTCACCAGGTGTCGCTACTGTGGCCCGCCACCACTGTTGGACGCCGCCTGCGCATCGATGTCCACGACAACGACAACGCGTGACAGGGGACCGCTATGGCCCTATAGAATGGGCCCAACAAACTGAACTGAAGACATAAATAATTACAGTTTCTGTCGGTGCTGAAAGTACGAGACGAACTGTGCCAGCTCAGTCTGTAGGTTGAATGTTGTGGGCAGCCAGTGTGGAGATGACTCTAACGTCACTGGGTCAATAACTGGCGAGATTCCACGACGGCACACGACCGGTAAAACACTCTTCACCGTCAGCACCATCTCAAATGGAAACTGGTTGATCAACTGACCTGGCGTCTCCTCACTGAACTTCCTGCACAACACAGCTGCCATCTGCCATACACGGACAACGGGAAACAGACTGATTTACTCTTGTGATGCACTGTCGGTATTCTAGTAGAAAATTTATAGTTTCCCGTTAATTACAAAACTGAGCGTTTGGTACGGAGTTGATCCCGGTGAACAGGCAGTCAGCTTGGAGGCAACGTGAAGTGATTCACGCCACAGACCAGGCAGTAGTCTGCCATTACTTTCCATCAGGCCTGAGGTTACCTCAGTAGCTTTCACCAGATGGCGCCACCCGTACACAGTAGCACATATCCGATTCTAGCTTACTAATTTATCGACCCCAAAAGGATGAAAGGCTGAGTTGGCCTGGTTGTAGTGAACGGTTTACCCACAATAGTGGTCACACAATCAGCTGCAGGTCGAGTGCAGGAAAGGGAAAGATCGCCAACCAGAGACCGATGTTCTACCACTGTGCCATGCAACCAACTGGTCTACTAGTAGACTGCGTAATATAAATGCCTCAGTTATTGTTACTGTTACCCAACAAAATACTGTGCAGGCAAAGTAATATGCTCCCTCTGTTGAAGGCAACTGGACACAAGCAAAAAATGCTGCCAACTAGTAAATGCATCTGACGCAGCATGGGTAAATTGCGGCGGTGGGTCATGCCCCCCCTAATGTAAAGTGGGAGCACAATAATTATTTGTGTACAGTGTGGAATTGCCTTCAGTACTACGACACATCAGGAAGAGCATTTGATGTCTAAAACACTGAGTGATGAGGTGCAGATAATTTGCATGATTATGGTCCAGCTCATGCCACTACCACCTCATGAACTTGTGCTTCGTTAAAATTCACAATGTAGATTGGACAAATTATCTTTCTGTTACTGCCAGTGCTGACTTACATTTACGGGACTTAGGTCCGGTTTTTCCGCAGCAAATTAATCTCCCGTTAATTTAATCCGGCATTAAATCCGGTAGATAATGATCAATGTTTAGGACGATTTAATTGACGAACTGCCGGTGGAAAAACGACATCTGAGTAAATTGATCATTATCTACCGGATTTAATGCCGGATTAAATTAACGGGA
>Ga0209782_1001453_pt1 | contig 12370 bp, 3 predicted proteins | sample WorMetmaBAHAMAS1_FD_187390 | JGI IMG/M metagenome (GOLD analysis project Ga0209782, IMG submission 187390) | Marine gutless worms symbiont microbial communities from Max Planck institute for Marine Microbiology, Germany - Inanidrilus... | ecosystem: Host-associated > Annelida > Digestive system >... | reverse complement strand
GAAGACGGTCACCCATCCCAGTACTAACCGGGCTCAACATTGAGCAACTTCGTGCGACGAACGACACTACCACAGTGCTAAACCGCCAACCAGAGTATGCTATCGAATTGTGATTTGATATCCCACTTCTCCTAACTAATGTCTCTGCACTACCTGGGGAAACATGAACCAGCTGTATACCATGTCTCGAAAACGACAATGCTTCAGCTTGCTATATCTTCCATACTTATCAACCAATTTTGATAATTTTTTTGTAAACTATTAGGTCCTATTATGAAGTCCAGTGTGCAAGTATTATTTGTTACTTAGCAGTTCAGTTCGTAAACAAGATTAGTGTTATCAGCTGTACTGCGCTGCATCATTTGCTGCTGCTGGGACGATGGTCGACCAACTCAGTAATCAGTAGTTTTTTCAACAACTTGTAGATGCTATCTATGTTCCAGCTTTTGCTGGAAAACTCTCTGACTAACTGCTTAGCATTGTAGCCTTTTAACACAAATTTTTTATCAGAGACGTGAAAAATGAGTCATTTGTGCCTGCGTAATCTCGTAGTATATTAAGGAAGTAATAGTAAATGGACATGAGAAATTAAATAGGCTTATGATAGCTCAAACTACATAGCTGTTAGCTGCCAGAAATTATTCAAATTGGTTGATGATTGTAGAAGATATAGCAAGCCAAAGCAGTGTCATTTGACTGAAAGGCACAAATTTTGGGGTTCATGTTTCCCCAGATAGTGCAGAGACAGTAGTTTGGAGAGGTGGGATAATTAATCATCGCTTACTAGCATACTCTGTCACCAATATGTCTGCCAAAAATTACCAAAATCGGGTGATGTCTGTTGAAGTTACAGTGTGCTACATCAGTGTTGTTTTTTTTGAGACACAGTGTATGTGTGTTGTCTGTGTGCAGTTCCCATTGTTTTGAAGTTCTGCTCAGAGTTGATTGAGACGTATGGTATTGTTGATGGCATATATCGTCTATCTGGTATTTCATCAAACATCCAAAGATTAAGGTTTGCAGTCCAGCATGTCTTCTTTGGATAAAAATTAAGTTATTGGTGTGTTGCCATGTGCAGAAAATGGCACTATAATGAACAGTGTGAGGGCAAACTCTAGTGGCATGATTGATTGATTGATTGATTGATTGTTTAACATCCCAAGCAGCACAAAATACGTCATTTTGAAGATGCTCTTCCCAGCCAATGTCTTGGCTAGTAATGAGAAGAGAAGATCAAAATGATTAGAAACAAACGTAGAAATATACGATAAATCTAGGCTAACACATAACTAAATCTAATACAACGCAATGATACACACAAAATAAACTTCTAACAACTAAAAACAGGTTTGGTCGCCTCTTATGCCCTACATCATAGAAAGGGAATGGGCCTATTTTAAAGAGGAAAATAAGTAATAAACAAACAAGGAAAAAGGAAGTAAGTAAGAGAAAGCTCAGTAAATGATCAAATGTTCTATATGGCACTAAAATCAAGATATGAATTCAAGGGTGCAGTATCTGGTGACATAAAGTCGTCTTAAAATTATCCCTGAGCATATCAGTGGATGATGTTTTTTGCTTTGTATTATTATTGTTGGAATTTTTGCATTTATGTTTCATGTGCATTTTTTTATTACTTTTGTTTTATTGTGTTGACTGGATTATTTTTTTTTTGTGAAAAGAAATACTTGATTATTTTTAATAAAAGTCACATTTTGCAGGCGATATGTAACCACCATGAGGGACTGAGGTAGAGGGGGAAACAGTTTAATAGATTTATCTGATTTTTGTGTTGTTTATACTAATGGAGAACAATAGCAAGCTAATGTGCCATGGGTTAAATGTATTCTGTGATGTAATTAGAATTTGCCACTCAGAGAGTGCTTTCTAGTTTAAAGTGGAAAAATTATTCTCGTTGGTTGTTATATCAAAAATAACTTAGTAGTATATGCTGATGCTGTGGACGTAGAAATGAGTTCGATGATGATCAGACGCCGTCGTTGAATGACGATGTTCACGTACGCGACATTCATTGTGTCAGTTCGCTGCTGAAACTCTACTTCCGCGAACTGCCTAATCCACTGTTCACTTACCAGCTCTATGACAAATTTGTGGTTCGTTGCACTCTTATTGCAATTTACTTGCATGTGTAGACATGCTTGTTGCCGTCACTGTGAGCATTAGCACCACAAGAAGTAGCCGTGTTGTCCAGTACTGCTCTCAGTTATTCTGCACTTTTAAATGCAGGCCCCTTTCACACTGGAAATTTTTTGTTTCGAAAGTCGAGCAAAATTTATGAAGCAAAATTTCGTGAAATGTTCTTTCACAAAACAGAACACAGTATCCATTGCAAAATACGCTGTGAGTCAAAAAAACCAGGACGCGAGACTTTTGCCTGTAACTTCGCCAAACGCTAACCGATTTTCAAAATTCTTTTACTCTCAGACTCATTAGTTTTTTTGACTCACAGTGTAGAATTTTGAAAGTTATTTAATTCAAAAAGTGGACTGTTCACATTAGAAATTTTCTTGCAAAAGAGTCTTAGGAAAAGGAATTTTGAAATAAAAAATTTTAGTGTGAAAGGGGCCTCAGAGTATTGGATTTAGTTTGTAATTTTTGTGACTGAGTTTAATGCACACTGCACAGCCATGCTGTCACGTGCATCACAAAGTTGCTAGTGAATCATATCATATGTCTGCTGATGTCTGGTGTCGGTTGATAATTGTGTTGTGCTGTAGATAACTGTACTGTGTTGGTGATGTTGGTTGCAGGCTGCAGTCCAAGATGATGATGATCGCAAGCTCATCAGAATGTATGATGTCATTCAGCAGTTGCCGCCCCCTCATCATCGGTAAATGATCCACCCACGTCTGATCTCGACACATAAATCTTTTTATGTTCACGATGCAACACTGTGTAAAGTAACACGTTAATGTACATTTTCCTTATGTCACACAATATATAACATTTGAATACAAACAGATCAGCAAATATTAAATTTTACAAAGTTAGACTGGCTTCTTTTGTGTTTTTACTGTTGATAGTGTTTAATGTAACATATTTTCGAATGTCAGCTGTTAGCTGTACCTGTTCTCTGTAAATAACTGGTGCATCACATTATGTGAGGCTGAGGTGAAGTTAAATGCAGGTTTTGTTATAGCTCGGTGTACTTGAGAGCTTTTAGGGTAAATTTTTGGCTGTGACTTTTGGCCACGTACTACCTGACGACAAATCATAACTTCAAACCCCAACCGACCCACGATCCTTAATCCTAGACACTAAATTATCATTTTTTTGCACATGAACTACACTGTTCATGACCGTAAATAACGGTACAGCATATGATGTCAAATTGTAAGGAAGTAAATGATTTCGTATGTCTGTAGGGCTGATAGAAGCCAGTAGATCGATGCATTAATTAGTGTCACCCAAATTAGTTACTTCTAACAAAGATATGGAGCAGTGATTTCACTGTTGGTGTTACACAAGTTTACTGACTGTTGGCCATATGCATGTCATTATTCACGTGATGTAGCTTAATAATTGTACTGTTTATTTCGGTATATAGTCATTTTTAATTTGTTGTTGCCGTTATTGTTTAGTACGTGTGAATTTCTGATGCGACACTTGTCACGTATGGCATCATTCAATGAGAAGACTGGCATGACTTGCAAAAATCTGGCCATTGTCTGGGCGCCAAATCTGCTAAGGTTCGTTCTTTGTTCTCCTTGTAATTATTGGTTATTAATTGTTAATTATTTATCAGTTATTGCTGGTGAATGTAATATTATCCTATAAGATTATTTCTGCATTTCTTTTTCTGGTTATTTATAGAATGTGATTGGTTTTTATTTCACCCAGAATAGCAACTTAGTTTGTATTTATTCCACTACTGTAGGGGGACAGAGTTTTTTTTGTGGATGACAGCATGTTTGCTCATAATTGCCAGCAAGAGGCAGTGAAAAAGTGCATGCTTAAGTGACTTACCAGGTTGCAAAGTCTGATGTCTATGATGTCTTACTAAGTTTCTGCAAATTTCCCTTCTAGTTCTTTCACACTGTTGCGAAACATGGACCAACCAACATGGTCAAACATTCAGCGGAACATGCCTCTGCAGTGTGCATAGAAGCTTAAAAAAACTAAGAGGAATTGACAGGCATGCTTTGGGAGTTTGATGATGCCGATTGAATCAAAATACGTGTTACGTTGTTGACGTGTAACAGATGTAAAGACTTGGAGCAGCAGGAGTGTAGCTTGGCTGCGCTGAAGAATGTCGGCGTACAGGCCGTCGTCACGGAGTTCCTCATCAGTCACGCTGACATCCTTTTTACCGACTCCTTCATGAACAGAAGACGGGACCCTTCGTCAGGTTGTCACAATTTTTTGTTGTTATTCATTCAATCAATCAATCAGTTTATTTTGTCGCACACAAACTCAGTTAACAGTAATAACAAAATATCAAATACATTTATGTTATGAGTGACGGGTAGTACCCAAGGAGCTTGTGCTCCGCATGAATAGGCTACCCACTGTTAATTGAGTTTGTGTGCGACAAAATAAATTGGTTGGTTGGTTGGTTGGTTGGACTGATCAGCTGAACTGATAACTGGGTTGAAGCAACTTCTACAAATATGTGATTATTTAACTTTAGCCATGCTACCCTTTATACCTCTACACTTCTTGAATACCCACTTTTGACAGCTTAAGAGATTATGAAAGTAATTGTTATTATTTGTGTAATGTAAACTTTATGTGTGTGTGTGTGTGTGGTGTGTATGGGTTGTATGTCCTGCTTTCTGCCAACAGCATTGTTTATTATGTGGTGTCTCAGTATTTAATGTCAGATACAGTTATGATGCTTGTTGCAGGGAGCGGGTCTGCTACATATTTCCATGGTGTCAAATGGGCCTTACACATATCTTAATTGTGTGTGTTATTAGGTCGTAAATCGGCTCGTCCAAAATCTCTGGCTATTTCGACACCAACAAAGCTGTTGTCGTTGGAAGAAGCGCGGCAGAAGGCAGTGGCGACTTGTTCGGCCGAGCGGCAGCAAGTGTACTTGGATGTTGGTGGTGGTCCGGCCAATCTGCCGCCAGTCTACCACACTGTCATTGATCTTCCTAAAGGGTTCGTGTACTGAATTTACTATGTGTGATCATCTCTTACTGCACTAATGTTGTTGTTGTCGTATGGCATGCAGTCGTGAAGTATGTGCTATCGGCTTTTAAACTGCAATAATGTCCGCTAAGTGACGCCGTTGCAGAATGCCGTCCTGTGTGGAGCATTGTTGTTTTGCGGCATGGATACTTTTCAGTCATTTAGGTCTCCACTTTTTTTGTAGCAACCTGGTGCAGTTGCCTTGGTTTTAGGCAGAACTATGCACAAGTGATTTATCGTGTAAATTGATGTCAATAAAAATGAACTACTCAGTGATCATATTTATTTGGATTCAAGTAATGCTTAGTGACTGTAGGGAATGAATGCCAGGTACTGTGAAATTAACTACTGTCTGCTTCTGAGATTTATTCTGTCACTGGCAGTTCGGCCAAGTAGTGGTGGCATTGCAGACGTCAACAGAGTTGCTGTGCAGCGAGTGTAACTGGTTAATGGCTATACTTTCTTGGTGTTTAACCAGCTGTCCATCCTAACACAGCCTGGCCATCCAGCTGTGGGTAGGCAACATGGGTCACGACAGTGATATTAGCTACGAAACGGTGTATTCTGCATAACAGTAGACCCAGTAACCAGGACTGTTGGTATACTGATGATGATGGTCATATGCTAGTTTAACAAGGTTTAACCCTCGTTGGATCGAAGGGCAACACATTGGACCTCATTGTCTGTGTGAAATCTTATTGTCATCAAACTCTTAATAGTTCGCACTAGTATTTGAATTTGCATACTTATAATAATGTACACTTTGTGTAGAAAAAAGTGGAATAAAATCAAAAAGTCTTCATTGTCATCAAAGTTGAAAGGTTCATCACGTGATGGTCGTCTGTCGAGTGACAATCTGCTTAAACTGAAAGAATCGTCAATAAATGTAGAGTTGTCGTCAGAAGGTTTGTGTGAATGATTTTATTACAGTTTGTATTGTGTAACTATAGAAAATTAACATTTTATGAAGTGTGTTGCTCAGCCTCATCATGTTTAGGTGTTTTATATTAGATTGCAATATATTCTGCTGTGTTTGTTTTTGAATTTTTCTGACTTATTTATCTTCGCAATCTCTGACATAAATTATGATAATATTGCAGCTGTCATTTTTTAGCACTGGTATTCGTTTTGCTACACAGTTCCCCTTACCTGTATCGGCGCTCTGTGACCTCCGATATGAAGCGCCTTAGAAAAACATTTACTTACTTACTTAGAAATGGAATGTCAGCAAAAAATAACATGTATCACTGTGTAATCATAAAGAGTCGTAGCTTTTTATGAGAGTATGCAGCACTCTGTATATCAAGTAAAAACATGCATATGGAAGCATATGATTTACTATCAGCCTTGCAGTTAAATTGGTAAAGGACGATCCAACTCCATCGCATCTGAAATTGTCCAGAAATATTTCCAGACAGTCGGGAAATTTAGTTTATGAAATTAAATTGGAACTCTGTACAGTAACATTTGAAAAAAAATTGTTGAGTTAATTTTAATTTTATTTAATCAGTCAGTCAGTAACTAATTTTCTTGTAATGTTTTTGATGCGACGTGCTGTTTTACAGAGAATAGTTTACAATCAGCGTATGTTAATTTTTCATATTTGTGTTTCATCTTTTGGTTGTTACAGAGTTAATCAGGCAGCCTTCAGCCTCGGCATGTGCTGAAGAAGTGGCAGCGGTTCCAAAGTTACCATTTGTCGCTGAACACCCAGATGTAGAGGAGACGACAGAGCCTGTACTGACTGCAGAGAATACCAGCAGCATGCAGGCGCTTGAGCCAGCAGATGTCTTACGTCTGTTAGTAAACGATGCAGTTGTGACTCCTGACAGTATAAGCTTGTGTGGTGATAGTTCGGTGCCGCCGTCGCTTATGCCATCTCCCTGTGGTTACACTAGCGGCTCTAAGCCAGTTACTGGTGATGTGCATCTGACCGTTAGTACTACAGCGACTGTTGCGTCTAGTCACTTGTCTGATAATACAGCCACACTGAGTCCACATTCAGCGGGACCCGTTGCTAGTCCTGTGAGTACCGGCTCCGATGAAGTGTTCATTGCTAGCTTCTCTCAGAATTCACCGTCAGCTCCATTGATCGAGCCGTCATCATCGTCTGATTCTGCAGCAGTAGTTGATGGACAAGAAGTGCAGTTGCCGTTAAGTGCCACAGCTGCTGATGATGCGTTTGTGTTTGAACAGATGGAAGTAAATAACACATTTGAAAATGAAATATCCCAGCTGTCGCAGGTCCACTCCAGTTTATTTGATGATGATGACTGTTGTCCATCTTCACCGTCAGAGTCCGAATCGGAGCCACTTGGCGGCTGCAAGGATGCACTGTTGAATCCCGATCATTGCATCAGTGATTTGTGCTTAGAAGACAATGATAATGACAGCGTCCTAGGTGCTGCTGGATTCCGGTCACCTGCCACTACTGACGTCGTGGATAACTATAACAATTCACTGAGTGCTGATACAGTTCTGTTTAATGCGGCTCACAGCCTTGCATTGTCTGTTGTTAATAGTACAATCAGACATGATGGCGACAACTTACTGGACGTATCAAAACTGGATGTTTCCTCTTTTTCAAACTTGTATAATGTTACACCTCTCACTTTGGTCTGTGACGAACCGAACAGTTGCAGCACTACGTCAGATACTGCTACTTGCCCTTTTAGATCTCCATCAAAAACTTCAGTCTGTGCTGAGACCAGTCTGTACAGTTGCGTTACTCCAGTTAATACTAGTAGCCCTTTCAGATCTCCGCCACGATCGTCGGCAAGTATTTTGGAAGGTAGACGGATGTGGAACGGAACATTTGTAGTGGAAGATGTCGGAGCAACAAAGATGCTGCCGTCTGATGATGCACCATTTTCAGAGATTTTAGATTCTGAGGCAAATGGCGCTGACCAGACGACATGTGATGAAAATTCACAGAATATCTTCACTGTGGAAGATAGTGCTGTCATAGCTGGAAATGATGAATGTCATGGTAGTCAACTCTCAGGTCATCAATACTCACTTGAATGGACATCAGAGTTACCTGTGGACACTGCTTCAATTACCTCTGTTGAAACTCCAGTTAAGGTGGTTACACGTAACTCATCAGAGAATAGTGTATACAATCTTTTGGGTGAAGTACGATTCCGGAAGGGAAGCCCATCATGGTGTGATATGTATTGCAGAGATAAGGCAAGCAGACAAACAAGTGTAAAACAGTTGAAGAGCAAATTTGAATCTCAGCAAAACTCAGGATCACAGGTGGGAGCAAAGAGTTCACCAAATTTTAGTTTCATACCAAATTTTGCAGAAACTGATTTTTCATTCACATCACAGGCAAATGCCGCACATTCATCTTCTGCAGAAACAACTAATGGTAACTGTGCAAATTTTCCTAATTCAGATGCAGTTTATCATAATGCAGAACATCATGCCAGTCCTTCAGCACATAAACCTTCCGATATAGCACCTGCAAGAGAACACGATAAGCCGTCTATATCTGCACGAATCTCATGCTTTGAGCCTGTGATGCCCGGTTGTCAGAAGGAGAATAAACGTGCTCGTCTGTCTTCTACTAGCTCTGTTACACTCGACCTTACTGAGAAGCAGTTGAAGTGTTCATCACATTCCATCAATGAGCCTTTTACTGAGCGTCATCAGAGGGATTCTGACAACTGGTTTGAGGAGTCGCCACATTGTGGCCCTGCAAAACGTTACCAGCGTTCCTCATCGGCCGGCCACGAAGACCTCCTGGCACTACTAAACATTCCTGCTACATCTGCCAAAAATATTCCACGTGTGTCGGAACGTAAGAGAATGTTTGAGGCCGAAACAGCTGATCATAAAACAAGCGGGTCAGAGTCGGCTAGCATAGTTGTGTGCAACTCTCCAGCCTCTGAGTGTGACCAGTACTCACGTGCATCACAGCGGTTGTCAGGCATGGATAAAGAAAACTCCATTCATATGTACGAAAATAACTGTAAAGGACAAGTCAACAGTCGTCGCAGTCTTTTTGAAGGGATTTCAATTTGCCACACAAGAAACGATTCAGTGGATAGTGATTCGTCAGTTGAGCTTGACTGTCGGCCATTTAAATATCCAGTAAACCGAATTAAAACGAAAAGTCGCTGTCTTCAGACTGCAGTACCAGTGGCTGGTTCTTTTGAGCAGTTTAAGCTTACTTAAACATTCTTCTTCACGATGTATTTTATGATATCGGGCATTGATAGTTAGCTGCAGTCTGCGGAGCTTACCAGCTGATTAAATGTTACATTAGCTGTCGCTGTGTTATCTATGACATGAGATTGTTACTTGAAGCGACACATTTTGTTACTACTTGATTGGTTGGGTTCGTAGAAGTTTTGATGTTTGCTGCATCGGTTTCGTAACATTCGGTATTTTTAATAAATACTTGTAGTATGTGTTATTGTCATATACAGCACAGTATTAACCACCTGAAGAGCTTTCATCATCATCGTAATAGTCTGTTATTCACTGGTCACCAGTTGCTACATTATTCACATTTCCATTGCGCTGCTCACTGACAGTAACTGTAGCTTTTGATTTTGATTTTATACTACTGATAATGCTCTACTGAGTTTGCCATTCGATAGTGGATTCTGGGGTATTATGCTTATGGATTGATTACCCATGCCAGTAGCAGGTGAAGTGTAAGTAAGGTGAATAGTGCCGCCTATACTTTGTGTGTATATATGGGTGTACCAGTTTGTGTTTTTGTGTCCGCGCTCTAAAAGGAAAACGACTTGAACTGTCAGTACCAAATTTGGCAGACATGCAGTGCATGGCATTTGTTTGGCAGATTGCGGTTCCCTATTCCAAAGGTCCGCTGTTTACGAGGCCAGCGGCCGACTGACGTTTTACTGCCAGCTAGTGGGGAGGTTCGTGTTGCCAATGTTTTATGGTCAACTCTGCCAAAACATAGCAAAACATGTAACTGAAGTATGGGTGTTACAGAAACAGTTTTTGTAAAACACTGAAAATTACACACTATCACCAACTATAACCCAACCCTTACTTTAACCCTAACCTTACTAACCCTACTCACCCTAACCAACCCAGGATAGCTTCGGTTACCAGATGTTGCCACAGTAACGCTTGTCACTGTAAACTGAATAAGTCACAATACACTGTTGGAATATCGGGCCTTCGGAACAGCGGACTCTTGGAATAGTGGGCAATCACTGTTTGGCATGCATTGACGCCGAGGTCAAAGGTCAGTGTTACATGGTTGTCAGACGTGTTGCTGGCGTGGGTATGCATGTTGATAGATGTGCTTTGGTTTTCTAGTTTTAACTGAGTTTATGCAGCACAATCTGTTGTATTCCATGGCGGCTGATGAAACAGGACCTAATACGGCGTGGCTGTTAGTTGTTTGCGTTTTCATGCTACACCACCTACTCTCCCTAAATAGAATAATTTATGTGACCTGGTATACCAGCCACCTACCACAACCTACCGGCACCTGACTGCGGTAGTCACGTGACTGACAATAACATGTCTACACACCAGACACCTACCAGCCACAGCCTGTTAGTTCATGTAGAATGTTACTTTGGTAGACTGTTGATATACTATCAGCTGTTAACTATGTGAATGTTCGCTGCAGTATCTTCTGGTGTATATTCTAGTGACGAACTATTACATTTGTTTTGTACATAACGGTAGCTGTACAAACATGCACTGTGTTATTATTTTCGTGTTCCTCGTTTTCATGCTTGTGCAGTTTCAGTATAAATTTCGTTTTTACTGTATTAGCACAAAATTTCATAAGTGTGGAATTTGTGTAGTCTTTTCTACAGTAGAGTAGGGTTTACTTATTTATTGTTATTTCAGTACTGTACCCATATTTTAGTATTAGTAATACCTGTGTTTTATTTACAGGCTGTTTTACAAGAACTGCATAGTCATTACAGTTGGTTTATTTTATATGGTGACAGTGGTTTTGAGTGTATGTTAATTTTTTAAGAAGTCATATGACTTACTTTGTGTTGACGGCACCATTAAAAAGGTTAAACCATTAAATCATCAACCAACCTGATGACAGTTATTTTAGATGAATATATGGTTTAAATATTGCTTATTTTGTCTGCAGGGTGGTTTGGGCATCTGTAAGTTTTTTTAATTGTATGAGTATTGAATTATTACGGCTGTCCGCATGCACAGCATAAAGCGATACAGCATCGGTCTGCTGACCATTTTAGCACATGAAAGAAATTACAAAGGCTGTTTTGTGTGGCAATGATCTCATTAATTAGCGCTATACTTTGTTGCTCATTAGCTGTGCCATATTATTCTTCACAATTTTAGCTCATACTACAGCATCAGTCGATTGTTTGCATTTTTTAATGAATAACTTAACATAGTATCTTTGTCATTGCTTTACATCACTAAATATTTATATTTTATTTCATTAAGGTACAGTTTTCAACGTATGTCATTGTAGGTTGACTTACGAGGTGAAATTGTCATTTGTGTTGCCTTTGTGAGATCTTGAATGTTATTCGAGTCTACTAAGAAAGGCTTTATTTTGTTTTTATTTGAACAGTTAAGAAAACTACAACTTACAACTGAATACACAACAAGCACCTAATCAACAAAACCCCCCAAATTTGTAACAAATTACATACCATAATACTTACACTGTGTCTGATAAATGTTCACCTTTTTATTATTTTGATAACTTTGTCAAAAATTAACTGATTTTGATGATTTTTGGTCTGTGGTATGTAAAAGCTTTTTCCGCACTATTGTTGATGAACACTGAAATTTATTCGATTAGCAAAAATACTACACTCTTTAATCAAATGCAGTACATCTGTTGTCTCTGTTTAAAGATGTTTTTGTACTTTTTAATTTTGTTCTAGTATCTAAAATTTATTCCAGTAATCCACAGAATCTCCCTTTTGGGATCTGGCTCAACATGGAATAATTCCATAAATGTAGGCCAGTTAGACAGAAGTCACGTATGGCAATCATCCTGTGAATACCAGACGTGAGTTTTTGTTTTTTTTTATGTGGTGTTCATGCTGATGTGTTGTATGCTTTAGCAGTACTTTTGTGTTTACACTTTTTGGTATTCACTTGTGTGTCTGTCGGTGTATGCATACAAACATATAGGACAATTTTCAAAGTTGTAAATTTCAGCTACACCGAGTTACTTTGATGATTTGGTAGGCCTTCAGTACTGAGTACCTGT
>Ga0209782_1001452_pt1 | contig 12370 bp, 8 predicted proteins | sample WorMetmaBAHAMAS1_FD_187390 | JGI IMG/M metagenome (GOLD analysis project Ga0209782, IMG submission 187390) | Marine gutless worms symbiont microbial communities from Max Planck institute for Marine Microbiology, Germany - Inanidrilus... | ecosystem: Host-associated > Annelida > Digestive system >... | reverse complement strand
CTTCTAAAATATTGGGGGGACATTACCATGGATGTCCCCCCTTCATAAATATTGGGGGGGGGACATGTCCCCCCTGTCCCATAGGGATCGACGCCCCTGCTGAAGTCGAAACAAAATGGCACCAGGCAGCTAAATGGTCACTAATGCAAGCTTTGTGATACACTTATGACAGCATATTTTGTGAAATTTGAACAAGGGTCCAACTTAAGTTAGTAAGGTCTGACCCTGGGACCTTGGCAGGACTGACGCCACTGCCTATGCCTTCAACACAGATTAGCTGCTAGTAGGCTGATAATGGCAGTTACTTTTCGGTAAATAAAAAATTAACTAACTTATTAGCATTAACATTTGCAAATCATTACTAGCATACACAATCAGTCAACAGCTGCATAAAATATGCCATAAACATGTTCAAAAGCTTTCCCACAAAATCTGTCAGTATATTTTAGAATACTTTATTTTAAGGCACGAAATTGATACGAATTTAAATCAACAAAATGCTGACGGGCAAACACAGTAAACACCGTTTGAAGTTTATTGCAGTTTATTTTCATGACGAGTTTTCACGTGTGCTGTAAGCGCCCGAGCTCTGCTGTAGCGGCCACCGCAATATTGACATATATAGGTTGGTCTGTCTTCGGGGGCACAGTGTATGATCCTATGAGAAGACAGATCTGAAGATCGAGCAAAACGTCGGTCACAGTCTGTACAGGCGAAGGGTTTTTCACCAGAGTGGATGCGCTCGTGCGCTTTCAACTGCGTCATCTGAGGAAACCGTGCTGCGCAGACTGCACACTGGAATGGGCGTTCACCAGTGTGAATGCGTTCATGCACCATTAGATGTGAGCGACGCATGAACGTCTTGCCGCAGACTCCACACACGTGAGTCCTACACAATACAGAACTTGATTAAACATGCTAGCAGGCTTAGCCAATGGTGAGCAGTGAATAGCAGCAGTGTGTCATCTCTAACTTGAGACCTCAGTTTCTTTCACAGCAAACTTCTGGCCATCCACACTCGAAATAACCAGGAAATTTACAGAATACACAGAAAATAACACAAATCCAAATGAAATACATTAAGAAACAATACTGAATAGCTTAACAACTAATTAGTACCGGTAAGACAGGTCAAACACTCATAGCAAATCAAATAAAACAGCAACATTGACAAGTAAGTAATGTCCTTTTAATGCTTTAAAATTGTAGGTCGGGTGAAAGGAAGAGCATCCGACCTATAAATGCATACTACACAAAACCAAAAGGTTCAGTTTAAAGAAACATCACTTCCAGGCTGCCTTTAATACTATCCCATAGCAACTCCCTCAAACAAGTCGATTCCTTTTTGACTTTGACATTATATCGATTGTTAGCTTACTGAAGTAGCTTAATTCAAGTAGCTCCAAAAACTATGCTCACCCACGAACGCACAAAGTACAAATATGACAGCAAAGCAGAGAACAGATGTAAATAAAAACCTGATTCCTGTGTGGGTTCGCAAATGTTCAGTCACGTGTCCAAGCTGTCGAAACATCTTTCCGCACACCGGACAAGGGAACGGCCTGGCGCCAGAATGCGTCCGCTGGTGATCACGCAGCTGACGCACTATGCGAAACCGCTTCTCACATGAGTCGCACTGAAATGGCTTCTGTCCATTGTGGATGCGCTTGTGAGTTATCAGGTCGGTGGTGCGACGGTATGACTTTCCACAAACATCACAATGGTACGGCCGATCACCTGCACACAACGCAAGGCTTACAGCATCAAGATGATGATCAGTACAGAATGTAACAACAATATTCTTTTAATAGCTCTAGTTGAAGTACCCGGGTAAGCTGGTATCAGAATGGTAAAATCAATCTGCATTTACTGGAGCAAGGAACACTGAATGGCAGTGGCATTAGCTGAGTCATATGCAAGTCTGCACCTCGCCCCAGACAGATAACCATGCCAGCGCGCACCCCACCAATCAGCTTTTTCACGCTGGATGCTGCCATTCCTGCCATCCAGCCAACAGCATCAAAGCATCGAAGGACTAACAGACTTATAGAATGTAAGTAAGTAAGTTTTCTGTTACTATCCCCAACAGAGACACATCAACACAGACATTACATGACATCTGATAATGCAGAGAATATTCTTTGCCAGTAATGCCAATCTCATGATGTTAAGCAATCAAGAAAATGGCTATTAACAATTTAATTGTTGAATTAAATGTAATCCTAAACAATTAATTAGCGAAATGTTAACTGACATAGCCTGTTTTTAATGAAGATGTTGTATACAACATGATTACTGTAACTACTTACTGTTTTGTGTTACATTACCATTTGATCTTCCTTTCAGTTTTACTTCAGTTTAGACCATCAAAACTTATTAACATTTAAAGTCGCTAAGATTTAAAAACTATTTCAACACATTCATACATGTTAAAACTTATAATAGGTTTAGAACTCAAAGTCAAAACTTGCTTGATGGATAATATGACTGAAATATTTGAATTAAACAATAATGCATTAATATATTTTATTCATCAACACTCTGAATTAATCAAAAAAGATTCTAAAGTTGAAAAACTGATATAGGTTTTCCAGTCACCTGTATACTTCCAGCTAACAAAGTTCATACATGTACTATTTTAAAACCTGTAAAAAATGATACACTTCAAAATATTAAGAATTCAAATGCAAAACTTGTGATCTGTATACCTGTGTGTGTTCGCTGATGGACAATCAGCTGGCATCTCTGTGTGAACTCCCAGCCGCATGTATCACACGAGAACGGTTTCTCGCCGGTATGTATGCGCATGTGCTGCATCAGGTGAGAGTTACGTATGAATCGCTTGTTACACAATGCACACATGAATGAACGATGCCCGGTGTGTTTCTTCAGATGCTCCGACAGATGTCCGGCTTGCTTATAGCACTTGTCACACTGCAATTGGTCAATCAATCAATCAACATCTGGATTACTCAAACGCTACCAGTCAAGACAATACTGAAAGTAGCACACAATGTATTTTCATGTCTAAAAGAATCTCAACATGAGCACAGCTCACTGCACTAAATGGACAGATCTAAATCTTGCAGCTGCAGGTCAGTGAATGTCTGTAATGGATGTCAGTTACAAATATACGACTGCTGGTGGATGGAGCACTATTAATCCACTGGGTGTCTTGAGTCTGAAGCAGACTCCATCAAAAATTTTTAAAAAGATATTGTGAAATAAAGCAAGATGGTGAGAGAAGGATAAACATTTAAATTTATGCTCTTACATGCATAAAACTTAAATGTTTAAGTTTTATGCATGTAAGAGCAGGACAGTACGGGATATATCATGCATCCTCTGGATCCAACTTTTACACAAAGCAAGTTCTGAGCTAACATGAACTCCCAGAAAGTCCTGTTATTTTGTACACACTGGGGCTGATCAAGCCAGAATAGACATATGAGTTTGAATTTCATCCTGTGACACCCACTCTGGATATTACTACACGATTAACAGATGAAAATGCCCGTTCATTTACCAGTGATGTGATGCCCAATTTCTTGTTGTATCTGTTAGGCTTCATATTTTCCTTCATAACATTCTGCATTATCATTATTGCTCGGATCATTTCAGTAGTTTAGGTTCTGCTCAAAGAAGCAAAAATTAATGAGCGACAGCTACAGAATGCCAAATTTTACAGGACCACTCCCAAAACACAACCATCTGTTGCCATTATCAAGCAACTGCCAAGCACATATTTCACAATAACCCATCCACAATATATCGAGATATCCTGCTAGAAATGGTCATATACAATGACAAATTCCAAGCATCTCTTAAGCTCCTGTCTCGATAAAGCAAAGAAGAGGAGAATATTCCTGGACCTGCAGGCAGCGGAAAGGTCGTTCAGTGGAGTGAGTGTGAAGATGATGCCACAGTTGTTTACCAGTGTCGAACTGCTTCCCGCACTGACTGCACTCATACACCTTGTCAACTGCGCCAGTTAACAACACACTTCTTGTCATGCTGTATGCATGTCTTAATGTCTCAATATTGCAATAAAAGCAGGGAAAACGTGCCGTCATGTTGAGGTGCAGATCAACTGGGAATGCCTAGATAACACTGTGACCTTGTCTGATCCTTTGACTTCAGGTGCAATGCATGCTTGGGGCCTGCTATAGACTACATCTCTACCAACATTGATGCTGATAGCTAAAGCTATTTTCCTTTCAGATCGTGGACACACATACAGACACAACTGATTACCCTACTATGCCTCAGCTACCGCTGGTGAAGATAACAAAACATTTGCATAAGGCCAAGTTGTCTGAAAATGCAGTCTGCTTCGCAGCACAAGTGCAACAGACAGCAATGAATGCCATGGTCTATCTATTGTACATGAATGCAGGAATTCTATGGAACAGTCAAAAAGGTCAAGGAGTTTCACAGTGTTCTATTCTGTATCTCTGCATCAGTATTTTGTATAGGCTGAATATTGATATGTTGAGCATATATATAGAAATCAAAAACAACAAAGCACATAGTACCAAAATGTTATGAAAAATTAAACTTCAAATAACCATAAATTTCACAACTAACTTTCTGTATAAAACTAATTAATATGACAATAGTTCAGCCAAAATAGTTACAACACCACATTTATCTGGGTGCAGCACATAAGACGCACACTGCAACCTTCTTACTTAACTTAACGCAAATTATGTGCTGAGTGTATTCGCTGCGTTACCTGGCTTTTGATGTCGACGTCCACCCTTGGAATGGACGAGTTGATGCTTTGCCAACTTTTCGGCAGTTGCAAGCCGCTGGCCACAGTCACACACATGAGGTCTGCGATCACCGTGAACCATCAGATGCCGAGTCATTTCGGCTGCAGATTCAAACTGCTCAAAGCACCAAGTACAGTCAAACAGCTTCACAGCAATAACACTGTTTATCTCGATCGACTCAAGCTTCGGAGCTGACTCTATGTGACTGTAGAGATGCTCGGTGAGCTGAGACTCCAAACCAAAACTCTCATCACAGACTCGGCACTCATACGGCAGTTTCTTCTGCGTGGTGCTCGGCAATTTCTCGGTTTTTGGCGGTATGGTTTTCGGTGATTTACTGGAAGTACTGTTGTCCACAGACTGGGTCTTCTCTACGGTGGTTGACGATTTTTCTGTTTTTGGAAGCACAGACTTTGGTGATCTACTTGAGCTATTGTTGGCAATGGACTTGACTGAGTTTGCTGCTTCCTGTAAGCAATGCACACAAATTGACATGAATGCTGCTAAACATACACACAAATGCATTCACAATCATTTGATTAACCAGTCATATTATATTGAGTTACTCCAGGATGGATGGAGTTTACAACTGCGGCTAATATACACATGAAATTTTACTACACTTCACAGCAGGTAAAGCCATAACTGGCAACTATTCTGTTAATTCACAACCAGATGGTTGTCCAACATTGTGCAGTCACAACTTGGCCACTACATTTAAAAAATAAAATAAAGGAGAATGTCCACAACTTATTTCCTTCAGTGCTCTGATACTACTAGTTTGGTTGGACAGTTAACTCGTACTTGTAATCAGTGCCACTTGTGGCACGGTGGTGCAATAGCATTACTGATCTAGAGGAGCTCACAGGTTTAATACCAGACATGCTGTTGTCACGAAGCCACTCTATGCAAGTCGTTCACACACAAGCGCCTCGGTTCATCGAGCAGTATAAATTATACAAGCCAAAGGCAATGATATTGTAAAGCTGGGAAGGTAATCACAGTCTGACATAAAGTAATGTCAGCCTACTGCCAGGTTTGTGACTATTATCACCTTTGGAACTGCAGATCGGCACCAGCCCAATGGTTGTAACAACTATGGGCATACCTACCACTCACCAGTATATCAAAACAAATAGAGAAAACCAAAAGTGATCAGCTAAGCCATGTTTGCCTAGAAAACAGCCATTACAATGGAGGTGGCAATTTACAAGTAGCTTTTTTACTTGCAACACCAGACGCCAATATCATGAATTGGTCTTCAATGTGATATGTTTATAAGTGCATTTTTGCTAACATCCCACATTCCCACGCAAGTCCTTCAATGGAATCCCAAAATCTACAATGGAACCACAGTGGGCCACATACAAGCTGAACCAAGGTGGGATCCAAAATATCTTGCTATAGAACCAACACACTTGAGACATCCATACCAGTACTCATTTCCCATCCCACATAAGGCAGGAGGTTGAGTTCGCCTGGAGGGCTGGTTACATACTGAGGTGTTTTGCCTGTCTGGAGATGATTACCAATTCCAGTACAAACTGGCCTCGACACACAGTAACTTCTTTAACAGTCTGATAAATGTTACCCCTCCACACGATGCACTGTCTTCAGAGATAAGGATTACAAACACAGTTACAGCAAATGTAATGGATAAATTTGGTAGTAAATACAAGTGAATAAAAGTCTGCAAGGGAAAGGTTCAACAACCAATACTTTCAAGGTAGCAGCTGGTAGCTAACTGCACAGCTAAGGATAAGACAAAGGTACAACTATTGTGAGGAAATATACACAAAAATATGAAAACAAAATAATCAAAAGCAAACCACAGAAGCTACTTTCGGTAGTTACAAAAACATGAAACTAAACCAATTTTACATGTTCACTGTACCTTTGGCATAGCATTATAAGATTCATGAGACTTTGTAAAAATGCGCCTTGTCGATGGTGATGGCTTCACAGGGCTGTGATTGCTAGCACTGGTGCTAACTCTACGACGTGGAGTTAGGCCCATGTGACTAAGTGTGTGTGCAGTGAGGTCACATGAACGTGTGAACTGCTTCCGGCAGTAGGTACACTGGTGTCGACGTTCCCCATCATGTACCTAAATAGAATATACAACACATACACTTGTGATCACTTTCCATATGTACCCAGGTATTGGGTAAGCCTGCTGCTCCTATGATCGTCAATGTGATTAAGTGCCTAAGTGTCCTTCATGACACTAACCAGGAAAGTTCACTCACAAAACCTCACACTTTCTTCAGCCACTGAGTAACTACAGAGAAAGATGTCTCTCTTAGGGCCAGTTTCACCAACGAAGGTCAAATCGCCAGTCAACTGAACTGGGATTATTTTTAGAAGACAGTTAAATCGGATTTGCATTTCACCAACACTGCCCAACTCTAGCTAGCTGACTGTGCAGCTAACTCACTTTCCGACGCTGCTATTGGCTAAGAGCTGCTGTTGTAATTGATGACGTCAGTTGTTGGGAATTTGTGAATTTTCTTTCCTTTCTTATCGGGTTGCAAGGTTGTTTTTAATACTTTTAACAGTAATTGAGCTACTGATTAATTTTTTTAACGTGTACCTCGCTAATTACCTTCGTCAGCCATTTTTCGATTTTAACCCGTCATTTTAACCGGCGAGTGTTCCTGGGTTACAGCTGACCTGAGGTGAGTCCCCATCTAGCGTTGGTGAAACGGATTTGTCGCTGAATGGAGGTTATAAACTACCGTTAGAGTTAACTCATGTTGGTAAAACCGGCCCTTAATACATCAACTGTGACATAGTAGCATCTAAATATGAAAAAAGACAACCATTTTTATGCCACATGAAATAAGATTAGTGACAATTAGCCATATCTAACCAACAATCATTGTTATAGGCCTACCGCATAACAGCATGTTTCTATGTTTGTGTGGTATGTGTTTTGTCTCTGTACAAGCTTAGGAAAATCGGAGTTGAATAGATTCCGTGATATTTAATAAAAAAAATAATAATTGTTTAAAAACCAAAATCGTCACAGCACTGCACTAGTCATCATTTTGCTCATGCTTTTTACTTCTGACTTGGCAATGCACTGCTGTTCTTAAGTTAGCTTTGTAAATCAAACATCAAAAATGAATGTATTGTAAAGATAGTAACTGCAACCTAGTCCAGTACTATCATAATAAATTACTTCTGATTTTGCTAAAAAGTCTGAAATTATATACATCAGTCACTACAGTGTCTAATCTACTACTGTACTAGTTTCAGTTTTTCCTATCTGGGGTACTCCAAGTTGGGTCACATGACTCACATCCCACAATCTAAAAGGTAGCTTGTGGCAATAAATAGAGCATCCAACAGTGTCAATATACTGACAAAAAATATCTAACCTACTTCTAAACCTGAATCGACGGTATAAGATTCCTATAATTTATTATCATTTAATTACAAAATATTACTAATAACAATGATAATCATAATGGCAATAGTTACAAATGTGATTGGAGTGCCACAATTTAAAAATAACCTTAGCACTTAGCAAAAAAAAACACGACCAGCACATGTCAGATAAGAGTTGTTTAAAGCACTATATATAGTATCATTATTCATTAAGTTGTGTTTTGTGCTGTTTTGGTTTGTTCATAGCTCATACCTTCCGGTGTGCTCTCAGCTGGAAACGGCGCGCAAATCGAAGTCCACACACATCACACTGAAAACAATTATCTGTCGTATGTGTCAGGTGGTGCTCCATCAAGTGTGATCGGCGCTTAAATGTCTTGCCACACTCTGAACATGAGTGTGGTCGTTCACCTTCGTGCAAAGTTTGTACATGTTGCACAAGGTGTGCCTTTTGCTTAAACTGTTTATCACACTGCTCACACTTGAAAGGACGAAGATCATCATGAGTTCTCATGTGCAGCTTCAACTGCCTCAAAACTGGGAATGTCTGTAAACAGTCCAAACATGAATATGTGTTTGCCTCGCTGAGTCCAACATTCCTATTAGTTAGCCCATTAATGTTCTTTGCTGCATGACCAACAGCACATCTATTCTTACAGGCGGTCTGACAACTGTGTTTTGCAGATTGTGGTGCTGCAGCAAACTGTTTTCTGGTTTCTTTCATATGCAGCTTCTGTGCTCCAATGACAACACTCTGTCCATCTGATGAGCTTCTCTCTCTCGACATCTGCCATTTAAAACAGTTCTTCAGTTCAGAATGAAAGACAAATCGAGGATCATATACTCCACCAATAAGAGGCTTCTGTTTGCCATGAAAAAAGTGCCTGTGCAGCTGACAAATGAAATAACTGTGAAAGATCTTCTGACATTCAACACACCCGTGTGGTCCTCTGCTGCAATGTCGATTAGTATGCGATAACAATTGGCCAAATCGTGGAAATGGCAGCCAGCAGAGCCTGCATCTGTAAACAAGGACCTTCCTCCACCATTTCTTACTGGCAGCATGAATCACATACTTCATTATGCAGGTGTGTTTGCTGTCCTGAAACTCGGCTAACAGTACATTTTGAAACCCACTCCAATGACCACACTATCCTGTAATATAACAGACATCAACACATGTGAGAAATGAGAAGTGAGAATAACTGGACATAAAAATGTATAATGTATGCTGTTACAATATGGAAGTCTTTCCCACAACAACAATGCACAGATATAAAATTACTCAACTCATTGTATCCTCCACACTGGATTAACATAACATGGCAGGCAGCAATCACTGGTACTAACAATGCATACTGTGTCCATCCTAAGACTGAAAAATACAACAAACTCATTGTGTGCTCTAAAAAAAGCTGATACTGATAATAAAACTCTCATCGATAAATCAGTTTTTATTAAATCACTTAATCAAGGGTGTCGATCTCACAGGATTATTGGAGGGACATAAAAGAAGACTGGGGGTCCGGGGGACAGAAGTTCCCCAGTGGGGTCCAGGGGCAAAGCCCCGATAGGGGGTCTGGGGACAGTCCCACAAAAGCTTAAGCTTTTTTGTGAAACTACACATAATATTTGCATTAAAATACAACAAACAACAGTTGTTGCTGTTACTGGATAAAATAAACCTAGCAGCAAAATATACATTTAAAAACATATTTTTCACTTTCAACTTTTCAAGTACTAAAATACACTACACCAAATACGTCATCCACTTTCCTTGGGATCTGGACATAGTTTCTTGTGGTCACTCAAGTCGACATCCTAAATGACATCACTTCTAAAATATTGGAGGGTGGGGGACATTACCATGGACGTCCCCCTTTCATAAATATTGGGGGACATGTCCCCCCTGTCCCATAGGGAGCGATGCCCCTGCACTTAACTGACAAGTAATTTATTAATTTCTCCACAATTAATTAAATAAAATATTTTGTCATATTACAGCCTAAAATGATGGGTAAAATCATGAAAATAACTGTAAAAGATGTTAAGGTTAGTTGATGATTTAGGGTCTGGGCTAGAGTTATAGTGCTAAGGGGTCAGCTGTTAAGAGTTTATGCATTTTTAAAGGTAGTTGACCGACCAATGGTTAGGCACTATTATAATGTATGATGTGTTTTGTCAGTCAGACATGTAGGCCAATGTTCCTGGGATGGAAAATAACCATGCATGGGTACAGGTAAACTGAAGCGGCATCTGGAAAAATGCATTGCGTTGTATGACGTGTATGACTAAGCAGATGCACCATTTCTAACTTTTGTTATTGAACGTTTAATACAAAACTGTTGATATTACATTTCATTGTTTACTGTGACGTCACAGTATGGGTAGTGATTCGGTAATCGGTTGTGTTCCGTTGATTTGGAAGTAGTTCATGGTCAGTAGTACGATTGTTTTTTGTTTTAGTGTACTCTGAATTTTTTCTAGCCGGGGAGGTGGCACAGCCTCCCAGATCCCATTCCTGTTGTTGAACACTTTAGCATTTTTTTTCAGAAACCCACCGTAAACAATCCCAGCGTGATGTGTCATTCGCGAGTGGTGGCCTGTCAGGATGCCTAGCTTTGTTGAAATCCCAGTCATAAGTAATGTAGGCTGAGAAGCGAACCGGCATCTATGGAAATACAATGGGACGTAGTGCAATGGTTATAGCGAAGGTGTCGCCGTTCTTCACAACAGCCACAGCAGGTAATACACATAAGACAGTTTATATACGTGCTGTTAGTGGACTGAAACAAAACTTTCAAAAGGCGAGTTAGTAAGTTACTTATATCAGTCTGACGCACTGACTTGCACTTCTGTAATCGCACTATAACCACACTGATACTATATATTATACTACAATATTTGCTACAATAAAAACACCGGAAAGACACTATCGAATGATGGGATCATCTAAAAGAATAGCAAGTCGTTCTGCCTAATTTACGTAAGGACCGATATATACTTCGTCAGAACTCTCGAATCTTGACTCTTGTCTCGTCTGCACAGCGTTGTGAACTTGTGGTCGTACTGTGTAGTGTATATACGTATTGTGTGTATACTGGGCACTATAACATTTTACGTATGTATGTATGTATGTACTAATAACAACACAAAATTTAAACCTTTAAATTACAGGTATCGAATACCAGATTTGCGGCCTTTCTTGTGGTCTTTCTCCCAGAAATTTTTGTATGTTGAAATTGCAGAATTACAAGGTGGCCACCTAAAGTGAAGCTAACTAAAATTATTCCTCTTAACATTTGGATGCATAGGTATAAAATTCAATAATTTTTTGGCACATGTAAATTACATAAAACTAGAAAATGCGTGGCGAAGCCTAGCGTCTATAGCCAGCTCGGTGCCCCTAGCGAATACTAATGACACAAAACTTACTTACTTATCGCCGCCTTGCCTAGCAGCCCCGCTCCTTAACTGAACGTACCGAAAGTCATCCCAGAAAAATTTTTATACGCTGACTGTACAACTTCTTATGTGTTGTTAAACTCCGAGGTCACTGAACCAAATCTCACCAAATTTCTACAAGGTGTACAGAAGTGATTGCTGATTAGGCCTACTCCGCTGAAATCAAAATTGCGATCTTCCAATCCGTTTGGAAACTCCAACGTGACGAGTGAAGATCGTCGTCAAATTGCGGGCGAATCGCGGCAAAAATTGCGAGTTTTAACAGCGTAAACTCCGAGATTACTGGACGGAAGATCACCAAATTTGGATGCGTAGCCCGATTATTGCCATTGAACCTTTTGAAAGCGGATTTACGATCAGCCAATCCGTTGGCCAATGTCGAAGCAAAGAGTAAAGGTGATCCCACGCGACGTTTGCAAACATCTCCCATATTTAACTGGTTGCCATAGCAACGTCCCTTGGGCGACCGCCAAACGACTAGTTGGAAAATCATCCCCAGTAATACGCGGACCAAACTTGTAAAGTATAGGTCAAGGTATGTCCGGGACATTCTGTCGAGATATTTGGCGTGATATGCCGATTTTTGCAATATTGCCACAAAAGGTGCTATTGTTGAAACAAAATTGGCTGCCATGGCAACGACCCTTGACATATTGAAAAAAATTAAGATCTATCATCTACACCCAAAACGCTTTCATACGGTATAAAAATTGCAAAAATCGCACATGGTTTGTGTG